>TARA_R110002020_G_scaffold37124_4_pt1 | contig 43372 bp, 49 predicted proteins | sample TARA_R110002020 | Tara Oceans TARA_R110002020 (sample SAMEA4396489) | marine metagenome | biome: Westerlies Biome; feature: [MES] marine water layer (ENVO:01000295) within the mesopelagic zone...; material: water (ENVO:00002006), including particulate matter (ENVO:01000060) such... | reverse complement strand
AACTATTCTCGACTGAGAGTTTCTAAATGCTAGTGCAGTTGATTTCAATTCATTTATTGTTGGAGCTGATTCTCCACCAGAAGCAGGTAGTTCATTTCTACATTCAATAGAAGATCTTATAGATGCTTGCTTAGAAGAAGGAACTGATGAAGAGAACTTTGTTAGTAGAACTGAAACTGTCTTTATAGATTCTGATCCTACATTGTGTGATAATCCTCCGCCAGACCTGTATCTTATGCTAATAGAAGTATTTCTAGGTGCTATTCCAAGAGTTCTTGTCTGAAGCAATGCATTGGGATCTAGAGTAAATCTAGATACTGTATTTCTTTTCCCGTATAGCGGAATTGCTAAATCACTTGGATCTGGCATTATATCGTCATCAGTTGACAGTGCATCGCCGCCCCCGAATCTTAAAGATGTTTTTCCAGTTGCTCTGCTTGTGGTCTTTATAAATCTATATGGTGCAGGTATTAGCTCTATGCTTTCACTAACGTGCTCTGAGTCGTACGCATCATTTACAACTCTTTTAAAAACAGTGTCTTGTGTTAGAGCTTCTACTTCATAATATTCATTTCCATCGCTGTCTCTTACAGAAACTACTTCAGATATATTTGGCCCATTAAGTGTTATAGTTAAGAACGGAGTGAATGCATCTTTTATTGAAATTGTCTCTAGTAGTGTGAGGCCAGATGTGCATCTTCCATCTAGCTTCATAGCAAATGAAGTTGCAATACCTTCTGAGTCTGTTTTCATAGGAGAGTACTCCGCCAATAGTTTTCCTGCTTGACTCTTTGCAGCAAAATTCAAATCCTCCATTAGTTCAAACTTTACTCCAGTACTACTTGCTAGTATTGTACCTGCTTTGATAATTGGACAGTGATCAGGGTTTGGAATAATAGATGCTTCTCCTCCCACTGTAACAGAAGCTGCTTCTATCTCTATATAAAATGATACATCTACAGATGAAGGTGCTGCTCCTTGTATTTTTACACCAGCAGCTCTAACTAGCCTTTCTATATTTTGACTTTCAACAGCAGTTACTATGTCTAGCTCATTAAACTGGTGGTCCATATAAAAGGACATATTGTCGCCGATATATGCTGCCATCTCTATAAACATTCCAGCAAGGCCCTGGGTTCCAAAATCTTGAATCTTGTCTGAAAAGAAAGACTTTCCGTATCCAGTTAGTTCAGATCTTAGTGCTTCAAAATCTTTATTAAGATACGATCTTTGATTTTTCCTAACCTGTTTTATTTGATTTTTCTTCTTTGACATTTAATTTCCTATACGCAAGTTAGTGATATAATAAGCCCACGCTCTGCAATTCTCATTTGAGGAACACTATATTTTAGTTTCATTGTTATTTTAGTTAGTCCAGATCCTATTCCTGCATCTGGTCCAGTCTCTGATTCAAATGCAGAAAAATCTTCAGGGTCTGTAGAAAAAGTATTCAGTTCTACATATGGCATAAATGATCTCACAGCTGCAAAAATACTTTCCATTGCCTTCTGTTCAAAATCTTCTTGAGAAGATATTTCTAGAGTCAGAGGTTTTAAATTTGCACCATACGTAAAATTTCCTAACCTTTCTCCGTGATTTGTAAGTATAAGATTCTTTAAGTTATCCTCTAGCTGAGAACCAGGGTTATAAGTCATCTGAAATATTCCATCTCTGCCCGTTCCTTTTTGAAGCGGTGTCTTTATTCCCACTGGGGGTTGCTCAATGGTCTGCAAAAGAGAAGGGTCGCCTACTTGTATTCCTGAGCCTTTAAATTTTGCCACGGTTATACTCTCCTAGCATTAAATATAATGATAGTAAACTTCTTAGTCAGAAACGTTTAAATTTAACTATTGTAAATTAAGTGAAGCGGTGTCGGTGGCTACTAATCCGGTTGCATTGACAGGCGGCGAACCTGAAAATACTGAGCTTGTCGCAGCGCTGTGAACAGCGCTTGCAAAATCGTTAGCTACATCACTAATTGTTCGTGTATCAGAGAGCGTTGAAAAGAAGCTTAAATCAAGAGTACCCGGAGATGTAGATCCTGCTGAAGAATAACCGCCTGTATCTTTGACATTTGTTATTAAAGCTATGTCTGTGGCCCACCCTGCAACTGCAGTTGCCCATTGCGGCGGGGAGTCTTCTGCAGCCTCGTTAGTAGCTACATCTGCTTTTAATCCACTTCTTAGATTATCAAAAGTGGGCGATGATGTCGGTGTAACAGGTCCTGACGTAGCGGCGGTGGCGCCGCTTGTGGGGTGTGCTGTATTAGCGCTGAAGGTGCCTAAATCAACTGGTGTGAAATAGTCGACGACTGCATCTGCTAGTGCATCTGACCAATCATCTTTTGTAGATGATCCCTCGTCTGCTTGTGCTGTCTCCATATATAATAGGACAGCCGCAGCGAGTTCTAACTCAACCAAAGCCACTACTTTGTCTTCCCTACAGTGCTAAGTATTGTTGAAAGAGCATCATTGATTCTAGTAAACTCAGTTACGTCAGTAGGTATTGGAACAGATGACGGCCCTACACCAGTTGGATGAGTGTGTGTATTTAGTGCGGAAATTAAATCTTCAAGAAGTGATTTTAAAGTGTCGCCGAGTACTATCGACTCTGTAGCACCACGACCAATAAAAACCTGGTCTCCTGCCCCGTTAGATGACTCGATTCCTGAACCTATGGTAACCTTAGGACCGTCAATCATAATAGCACCATCGGCCTCCAGGGTTATCACAGCGCGGTCGGCGTCCTCTGCGCCTTCTTTTATTATTCTAATAGACCCATCGTTTCTTGCAACTATTCTACTATTATTAGATTTTATAATTATGTACGGGCTTTCAGAGACTGCATCTACAGATCCGTTTTCATCATCTGGGAAAGCATATAGATCTTCTTGAGCTAGATTCGCATCTCCGTTTGTGCTCATGGAGACGTATACTCTTGATAAGTCATCTATAAAGCTTACATCTCCTTCAAACATATTTGAAGCGTCAGCATTTTTAGTAGCAGTAGGAGTTTTATCAATTTCATCCCACTCTCTAGGGTTTTTTGCTGTTGCAGCAGGTGCTGATTCAGTTCCGTCTGCGCCTCTACCTGCTACTATGTCTATTGTTCCTGAAAATGATTTAATATCACTTCCATCACCCGGAGATCCCTCATTATTCCCAGAATTGTCTGCATCAAAAGTTCTATCTGTTCCTAAAGATATTAAAGTATTATTTGAACCTTGTAAGCATAAGTCATTAGATCTCGGAGACCACCTCGGAACAGGTTCTCCTATGAACTGAGAATTGTATGAAAAAGACGAGTCAATTATATCTTTGTACGGATCCTCTGTTGCAGATGCCCACTCTAGCTTTGGGAGTGTATTATTTGAAGATTGTCGTTGCCCACCTAGTGAGAATGCAAGTGGGTCATATTCATCAGAAGTCGACCCTTCCATTGCAACAGTAGGAGAAGTTTCTTGCGTCTTCTCTTCTGTTACATTCATTGTCTCTCTATCCTGGTGGGTGAAGCACAGGTCATCAGTAGTAATTGATCCGGGCTTTCTAGAAATCCAATATCCTACCTGCCCTGGCTTACCAACATTTTCATATGTTACCCACACTTGCTCTCCAGCAGAAACTGGCATCATTAAGTGAGGAGAAAACATTGGAAAAAATATCTCAGGCCCAGAGTCGTACGAAGCTCTATCATCTATTCTCCAGCCTACGATACTATTTCTTGGCATCCTAGACACATATGATGAATTTGAAACTTGATTTTCTCCAATTTCAAAACTTCTACCTAGAGTCAAAGGTTCCTCTGCTTCGTCATCGGCACTCTTTGCTTTAAACTCTGTTTCTTGGGCTAGGTCTTTTTCAGGATTTGATATGTACTCTACTACAACGGCAGTATAAAAAACTCTACTTGAAGTCTTTACTTGCTCTACTGCCTTAGACTTATCAGACATTGCTTGCGCACTATCATATGATCCCGGATTCAATTTTCCCCCTACGTTTCGCTTATTTTGCTAAAAATATCGTCAGGATTTATTGAAGCATTATCTTCTTTTGCTATGAGCTCAGCAAGTCTAAGAATTTGATCATTTGACTTTGCCATTCTTTCAAGATATTTTGACATAATAGGACCAAACATTGTGTGATTTGCAGCATTTCCCTGAGACTGTGTTAAAAGATCAGTAAATAATATTCCTGCACTCTCTCTATCATTTAATGCATTTTCATAAATTTCTTTCCATAAGAGCTTCTTTTTGTCTTCTGTGCTTGTTAAAGAATCTAAAAGGTCGGAAAATTTTTCAATCTTTGACTCTTTTTCACTTATTTTGTCCATTAAATCTTCTACTGCTTTAGACATGTTATTTTACTCCTTAAAAAAAGAATTCGAATCTATCATCTTTAACTAGGTCTTTGTAATGTTTTCTTATTGAAGACATTGCAACTGAAAGCTGTTTTGGAGTCAGGCTTGATAGCTCTCTCATATAAACAAATACTGCTCTTTTATTTAAAAGATCAAGATCATCTATTTTTCCAAATAGTGTAACTATTGCATTCATACATGCTATTTCATTTTCATTATGCAGCCTGTCTTTTATCTCAATCATCATTTGAAACAAGCTATCCATTGATTCTTTTTTTAATATTTCTTTTTCCTGGTCACCATAAGTTGAATATTTTTCAAAAAACTCAGGGTCAACAGAATGTACAGACTCTGCATCGTCTATACTAACATGACGCATTCTATTTTTTACATTCTTTTTGCTTCTTATTATTAGCCAGTTCTTTGCAACAACATTAAAATAAGAAAAAGCCTTTGTTCCTCTTGAAGCATCGAACTTGCCAAGCGTTTCAAATAAAAACGATACGCAGTCTCTTTTTATATTCTCATATGGCTCTGGTGAGTTTTTTGCAAAGCCGTGAATAAAAATTAAATTTTCAGCTAGCTTGTTAAAAGCAGGCATTATTTGAGTTACGTAAATTTCGTGCTTTTCTTTGTGGCTTTCTGCACCTTGATATTTTACTATTGCATCATGAGTATTTTTATCAAAATATGGCTTTCTTCCACTTTTTCTTCTTCTTCTTCTTACTACTTTTTTCTTAGCTTTTTTGATCGTCATCCGGTATTTCCTTTTCTTCTACATTAAGAGGACCGGCAAGATCATTTGCAACTATTAATATTGTATCTCTAGAGTCTCTTATATCAGATATTACCTGCCTTACTTCGACTGAATCGAAAAATAGAGGCATATCAAGTATTTTAGTAATACTTTTGTATTTTTCATCTAGTGTATCTAGTGAATTTTCAATTGAATCTTGTATCTTTAATATTAAAACTCCATGCTTAATATTAAAGTACACTGATACAGATAAAACAATGAAAAGAAACACACAGCTAAAAGATAACGCAGTAACAAGAGACATTAATCAGGCTCCTGTTACTGCGTCTAATAAACTGTCATACATTGGCATAATTGAACTAGAAGAAAATTCTGATTTTACTTTGACTGAGAGGTCTTTGGCCCACTTTGATGGTATTTCATACTTATTTCTAAATTTTATAACTTTCTTTTTAAAATCATTTTCATTGGGCATAGACCATTTCATTCCTTTAAGAAATATTCTATCATCAATTCTTGCTTTGTGAATCTCTTCTAGCTGATAATTGATTGGTATAAATTTTCCTAAATTTAAAAAGTCTAAATGAGCAGACCAGTTTGTAACCATTACTGGTAACTCACACGCTGCAGCTTCAAGAAGGGGAAGCCCAAAGCCCTCTCCTCTTGTCAAGCTAAGAAAGCACTTTATGTTATCTTTCTTGTAAAGACTACAAAGCTCTGGAACTGTTAAATTTCCATGAATAAGATGAACTTTTGGATATTCTCCTTTCCTAACTTCTCCTAATAGCTGTCTTAGCTTATTGTGAGTAAGTGATCTGTCTATCCTTGTTCCTTTTCCGTGATTAGTCTTTAAAACTAGGCCTACGTCTGGATCATCTTTAAATGCTTCACAAAACCACTTTATAGTATAGAAAAGATTTTTTCTATCTGTTTCAGGAGTATTTCCAGTGAACTGTGCGATTGATAAAAAGTTAAAATTCGTATTAATATCAATGTCAATATCACTAAAATTTTCATCATCTATTGCTTCATGGTACCATTCAGGTATTACAAAGATCTTCGTAGTAACTTTTCCTGTATTTTCTATAACTGACTTGATAAACGTAGACGGAACAACTACAGCATCCATTTTATTTGCTGCTTCTATCCAGGCCGGATTGCAATTAGTTGCTTCTACCCATGCAGAAATACCTACATTTTTCTTAGCAAGATTAGGATCCCACTCATCTGGTAGCTGTACCTGAAATGATACGTCATGTCTTTGCTCACCTGATGGGTTTGAAGTATTTATTATCCTTCCTATAAGACCTTCTTCATAGTCCGGATTTATGAGCCAGCTTGTATTTCCCCATTGGACTACTTGGGATGTAATTTCTATATCTTTTCTAGATTCTAGCCACTTAAAAACTTGCCTGGAGTGAACTCCGTATCCACTCACTGACAAAAGGGGTGCTCTTACAACAACTTTCATTAATTATTCCTTAGTATGTCTTACAAGTCCATCGTTCATATTTTTCTTTCCAGCACTTGTGAAGTGTAGAAAGCGTTTCATGCCACTTATCGATTGTATCTTGGTGTGCAAATTCTGAATTTGCATAATTTAAAACTTTTTTATTTAATTCTATTCTTTCTTCATCACTCAATGAATATAGCTTCATTATAGCTTTTGCTACGGACTCAGAAGAGACATAGTCTTCATAGATGTAAGGTACCTGCTGTGACCCCACTAATGTTTTTAGATCTATATCTAGAGCGACTCCGTTCTCAGTCTGATCTCTATGATCAACTACTTGACGAGTTAATCCCCCAGTTTTTGCTGCAATTATAGGAGTAGCTGCCATCATTGACTCAAGAGTTGACAAGCCAAAACCCTCAGCGTAGCTAACGTTTAAAGTGAAATCAGAAATATTATACAATATATTCATCATATCAAAATCTAGCCTTTCTGCTGAAAACATTACATTATTATGAATATTCATTCTTTCAGCTGTATGAATGAGGTTTGGACCCTCTATATCATCTGGATCTGTATGCATTATAAGGGTTGCGTTTCTATGTCCTTCTTTTTCTTCAAGCTCTTCTAGAAATAACTGCCAAGACCATAGCACATCATTTGGACGCTTTCTTTTGGCATTTCTATTTACCCACATTCCAACAAAATGATCAGATCTGCTACTGCCTAAAATATTAATTTTGTGCTTCTTTATCTCATCTTCTTTAATCGGGTGAAATATATCTTTTGGAATAGAGTGAGGAACAAAATTCGTTGTTTCAGGAAAATGATCTTTTATCATTGTATACGTCATATGTGAATGACAGTTTATAAGATCTGTTGAACTGTAAAGAGGCTTATTGAACTTGGGATACGGATAGTTATCCCACACATGCCACCACGCTATAGGACAAATTTGATGAACTTCATCTTCCATTTCAAAAAGCCATATAAAAAATCTGGGATCTGTAAAAATAAATAGAATGTCTGGTCTTTCTGTTGCAAGAGTTATTCTAAGAAGATCTCTATCTCCAAATCCATCAATGGGCTTTATTATAAAATCATCATTAACTACTGCAGTTCTATAGTCAGTATGCTTCATTGCAGCACCGAACTGCCTGATAGTCCACTCTCCTTTATCGACTAATCCTAAAAATAGATGCCTAGATTGACAACCTACCCCAGACGTTGAAAGAGCATGATCTGAGAGTGCTAAAATTTTCTTTTTTTCCATTTTTTCCTCTTCAAGAAAGATATTACTACTATTAGCAGTATCAGTAAATTATGTACAGTACTCTGTATCTTTAAACTGACAATATCTACATGAGTCTCTATTTTTAAGAAACAAGCCTTTTCTAACTGATGAAATCATACTATTAAGCATTTTTATTCCTCGCGTTAGCGTTTTTGGGCCTACAGACACAGTTACAAGCTCACATACTCTTCCTGGCTTACCGCCCCTTTTAAGAAGAACAAATCCACATCTTACATCTGATAGCGGTATTCCATGCTTTCTAGACCAAAAATTCTTATACAGTATTAGCTGAGCTGTCATTAATATGTCTTGCTTTTTTGATCTTCTCCACCCATAAGCTTGAGATGTTTTCCAGTCAATAATCCAATAATTGTGACCTTCACCCTTTTTCTTAGGCACTTTGATTACGCCGTCGATGTATCCTTTAAAGTTAAGATCTTTATTTTCAATATTTTCGTAAAGCATCTCTTCAGCTTCAAAGCATTCCCACCCTGGAAATGTTTCATCAAGAAAGTCAGGAACCTCATCCCACATATTCGAAGCCCATCTACACCATTCTTCTACTGGGACATGTTTATACCATCCAGGCATTTTCTCATACCATTCTGGCTCACCAAACCCGTGTTTTTCCCAAGCGTCAGTAATATCCTTTAAGAGCTTTTCTTTATCTGTGGTTCTATTTTTAAGGTATGTTTCACACCCTTCATGAACTGCTGTTCCAAAATCTAGGTACGGTGAAGGTTCAAAAACATCAACCTTATCAATGTGTACTAGTTTATGTCTCCACGGACATTCTTTCCATGATTTTATCTCTGAAAAGGATACGTGTTTCTTGCCTGTCGGGAAATTTATGTTATTATCATTCATAGCTATATTATACCAAAAAAAGAAATAAAATACATGTTAAGTGATGTTAAACTTTGCTATGGTTTTATAGCAATATATCTTTCAATCCACGGACCGTTAGTGTGTGTTTTATTTGTAGCGTTAACAACACTGAAACCAACTCCCTGTAATATCTTAAGCATATCTGCTTGCTCATATGATATTAGATGTCCATACTCTAGCCTGGGTTCTCCTGGCTCTATTGGAATTTCAATATGAAATATCCCTTTTGAATTCATGCTATTAAAAATATTTTCAACTGCAGCGACCGGATCTGTCACGTGCTCTAAAACATGGTAACATGATATCACGTCAAATCTTTTTCCAATTGTTTCACTTATGCTTTGATTTACTGTCAAGTCTAGCAACGAGCAATCAAACCCCATTTCTGAAAATAGGTCTACGTTGAAGCTATTTATATCGACTCCGCTCGCATCCATTCCAAAGCTATTCTTATAATGATATTGCACCTTTGGTATTCTAAACCCTATTTCTAGAAAGCTTTTATCATCTGTTTTTTTAAAATGAGTGTTTATAAACGAATCAAGCTCATTTGACCTTACCGTGTCACCCTCATTTAGATTCTTTATTCCAGATATAGAGTCTTCTATAATGCTGTCTATCGTAGTGTCTTTTGAAATTCCTATTCCTCTGGACTCCTGCAAGTTTAGATTAAACTCACCTTCAATAGGAAAATAGACTTTTTTAAAGCCAACAAATTTTATTAATTTTTCTTTTATTTCAAACCTTTGCTCTTCTTTAAGCTTATTTCTATATCTTGACCAGTTTCCTTTAACATGCTCACTCACGTATCTATCAAGATACTTGTTTTTTAGCTCTTCTTTTTTTATATTTGAAATCTTATTTATTTTTTCCATAATCATTTCTATCCTTTATTTCAAGGACGCAAGCTCCCCTGGTGTCCACAAGGGGTCTGGTCCTTCATTTACCGATCCTTCATTTACCGATTCTGTTGTTCCCCACAATTCTATATCGTGTCTATTTAAAAGATCAGAATCTGACTTGCTCCATCGTATAAACGGTCGAGCATCACAATTAATCATTTCAAGAGAATAACCCATTTCAACATAACAGTGAGTAAATGCTATCTCGCCTTTGTATATCTGCTCGGTTTTATATTCCTCGTGATCGGTGAGATGTGCAACCTTATTACTATGAGGCAGCTTTCCGTATCTCTCTACAACCTCGGAAAGCTTTTCTCTTGTTGTTACACCCGCGCCTGCATGACAATGAGAATTAGCAGCATGAGGATGTATTCCTGTAGCTGCTATGAATCCAATATTTTTATTATTCTGTAGCTGTGTAGCAGCTGTTGATAAAAAGTTCTTTCCAGTATAGATTATATCATCTTCTGTGAAGCACCATATGTCATAATGGCTTTTAAGAGCTTTAAATGCAGTATTGTGTGCGCCATATGACATTCCAATATTATCACCTTCTATAACTACAAACTCACCAGAAAAAGTTTCTGTTCCATCCAGCGGTTGTAAAAAATCTGTTCCTATTTGCTCATCAATAGAGTTGTTAACAAACACTATATCAGTTGGCAATCCCGTGTCAAGATTTTTATAATTCTCAACTGTATACTTTGCGAGATCTAATACGTCTTCTGGACTATTAAATGTTCTTCTTCTTTGTTTAAAAAACAAAGGTACTACTATACATGCTCTCATGTTAATATTCCTTATAAATTTTGTCACTAGATACCCACCTTAGTATCTTAAATGACTCTGCATAATCACAATTTGACTGACTTCCCCTTAGTGAAGCTAAGTTTTTTATTATTCTTATTCCCCTATGCTCTCTTACTTGAGACTTTAGTAAAGAATATAGATTAATTTTCTTTTCTATATCGATCTTTACAAAAAAATTGGGATTAAATTGCTCTTCTTTTCCAGACCACAAGTCTTGAGGCTGCTCATACATTACAACTTTTGGAACAAAATAATTCAAGTCATGAGGCCTTAAAGCTACTATAGATGCCTTGTAGACCTCTTGATGATCTTGATTGTATGATGGTGTGGGTATAAATGCTATATCGGGCATAAAATCATTTATTGATTTTTCTATATCTGAAATAATATCTTTTGCGGTGTATCTGTTTACTGTGTTTTCAAGCAATATTGACTTACAGCCTGTTGATTTCTTAATATCTTCAAACTCTTTGAGCCTATCTGTTTTTGAAACTATGTCATTTCCATGATTTTGCATCTCTGCAAGCCCACAGTGTAAAACAAGAGTATCGCTATCTATTATACCGCCGCATCCAAGAACTTCATCATCTACATGTGGTGCAATTATCAGCTTTCTAGTCATCTATCCTAGCCCCTGTTAGATAAAGTCTTTTACCGTCTGCGCAAACTATAAACGCATTAGGATATGGGTTCTGAAGACATCTTATCTTATCATACATCTGCTCAGCGGTATAATTTGAAAAATCAACAGATACTATCTCACTTTGCTCTGGCTTTCTTCTTTTAAAAAATGTTGCATCTGATTCATTCTGGTCAAGTCCGACAAATCTATTGTTTTTCTTTTTTTCTATTGCATCACAAAGCGTAGAAAGAGTTTCTGTAGATACTCTATCAAAAACATCTTTAAGGTTTCCCGATAGACTAAAGCTGTCTGACTGAGAAATGATCGGTCCCGCATCAAGCTCACTATTCATAAGAAAAACTGTGACTTTAGACTCTTTTTCTCCAGACAGTATTTGGTTTTGCATAGGGCTTCCTCCCCTGTACTTCGGAAGAGGAGATGGGTGTACACAAATACATGTATTTTTCTCTAGAAAGCTATTATTGATTATCCACGACCAGCCTACAAACATAACGATATCGAATTCAATCGAAGATCTTGCGTATTGTGACAGCTGTCTTCTAGATTTTGCTATAAAAAAACTATCACTACTGAATCTATTTTCAAGATCATCTATTATTTTTAATGACCAGTCTCTGTATCCGCAAAATAAAAAGTTCACTCAAGATTCTCTCTTGTACTTCATTATTAAGTTAAGTGATTCACTTTTAAATTCTTCAAGTAGTAATTCTGCATTTGACACTACACAATGACCGCCAATAAACGGAGGGCTACCTTTTGGAGGATAAAGAACTGGCCTAACTAGATTATCTTTTCCAAGCTCAGAATACCCTGTATTGTAGGTTTGATTAAATCTTGTTATTGCTTGATCAAAATTTGCACCAACTTGAGAGCAAAAATCTGACATTTCTCCATGAAGTGCTATTACTACTCCATAGTACGTTGTACTTAGTGCTTTTCCTATCTCTGTAGTAACTGAATTGTCACAGTGCTCAGTTTTTATATCCAGCTTTGCTAAATGTCTAATCGCTGATCGTCTTGACATATCGTCTTCTGCTCCTACAAACTTTACAAATGTTTTTATACCTTCATATAGTTCTGGATGAACACCTCGTACTGGACTGTGTACAACTTTAAATTTTTTACTGAGCCTGCTTTTTATTTTAGCAGTAGTTCCAGGAAGGACAGTTGAATGTATTATTGTCAAATCTGCATTGCTTTCAACTATTTGATTTGTGACTATTGTAATAAACTTATCGTTATAAGGTATACAGATATTTAGTACACTTAAATTATCAAGCCCATCGTCCCTGTTTAAATCTTTTATTGCTATTTCAAATTTTTGAGGATAGTCTTCATAGACTTTTGCAAGTGATCCTCCGATCTCTCCGTATCCAAGAATTCCTACTTTTGCTTTAGACATTGCTATTTTTTTCCTTATAGTACTCTATAATCTCTAGTATAACATCATCTATTTGCTTTGTTGGAATCCATCCAAGCTTATTTGTTATCTTTGTAGCATCAGGTATTTTCTCTGGAGCTTCAGCAAATAGCTTTCCATGCAATTTAACAGGATCAACATGTGTAATTTTTGAATCTGACGTAGTAAGACTTTTTACTCTTTCAGCGAGATATAAAATTGATTTTTCATTATGCTTGTTTCCAATATTCCACTCTTCATTATATAAGCTTTCTGGAGCATCAAGAGTTAGACAAATTCCTTCAACTATATCTTTTACCCAAGTAAATGCTCTTATTTGCTCCCCTGTGTAGTACACCGTTATATCTTTTCCTGATAGCGCTTGAGTTACAAACCTTGGCAAAACAAACCCACCGTCAGGTAACTGATGTTCGCCTGAAACATTGAATGGTCTTATTATTTGATATTTTAGATCTTTATCTATTTTTGAAGTATTTGCTAAGACTATTTCTGCAAGTAGCTTTGCTATTGCGTATTCATTTCTTACAGTAAAACTTCCTTTTAATACTTTGTCTCCATCTTCAGAGAGGTAAGTTTTTTCATCTCTATGCCCATATATTTCAGAAGTTGATACAAAAATTAGCGGACACTTATTTATCTTTGCAACTTTAATTGCCCAGTATATGTCATCTAGAATTATTTTTGCCATTTCGCCGCTTTTCTTTAATACACCGACTGGCCCGACTGGAGAAGCTAAGTGAAAAATTGCATCAAACCTATCTAGATCTTTACATGAAACATTTAAAATATTTTCAACAATAACATTGCACTGTTTTGCAAGAGAATGGTCTGTGTTTATTGTGTTTGTAGACATGTTATCAATTACAGTAATATCATAGTTCATCGATAAAAGCTTTTCTATAAGATGTGTACCGATGAACCCGAGCCCACCAGTAATTAATGCCTTTTTATTTTCTTTATTCATTGTGCCTACCTGCCAATATTTTATAATATACCCATAAGAAAAAAGTTGTTCAATTTTCTGAAACTGCTCTTCCCTTCATTGCTTCCCAATCTCTGTCACTCCTAATTCTATTGTTGCTTTCTATCACACTTCTTAGAATTTCAGCATCTACCCCTAGTGTGTCAGCAAAAAATATCATAGCTTCTATATCTTTTGGAAAACAATGGCCGCCGAAGCCTCTGTCGCCATCTGGCCCAGGCACTGTTAGATGACTCTTTCCAATGCGAGAGTCATATAAAGCATATTCAGTAACTTTATCAAAGTCAATGCCAGATTCCTGGCATATATCATACATTTCGTTTGCGAAAATTACTTTTGTAGCTAGAAAACAGTTAGTAAAATATTTTATCATTTCTGCTGTATTTGTCCCAGTCTTTATTATTGGAATGGTTGGAAATGCTTTTCTAAACATCTGCTTTATCTTTCCCGTAGCAGGTCTTGGGCCTCCAATTATTATTCTTGTCTGATTTTTAAAATCTTCAAAAGAATTGGCTTCAGTTAAAAACTCTGGGCTGAAGCATACTTGCAAGTCTGATATTTTATTTATTTTATCAGTTGTTCCTGGAGGAACTGTTGATTTTATAACAAGTATTGGCTTGTTTCTCATAGGATCATTTCTACACTCAACATTGATCTTCTCGACAACACTTTCAAGAAGCCTTATATCACATTCTCCAGACTTTTTCATAGGTGTCGGAATACAGATAAAGACTATGTCTGATAGCCTGCATACTTGCTGGTGTGTGCTATTACACTTTGAACTGTCTATGTCGTATGTCTTAATAGTGTAGAAGTTTTTTAACCCCTCTCTTATTGCAGATCCAACAAACCCTTGACCTATAACTCCAATTCTAAATTTATCTTTGATCATACTCAAATACTCCTTCTTTTCTTGTTGACTCGTAGTCTACGAGTTTTCTAAGATACTTTCCATATTCTGTGCTAGATAGATCTCGAGCAATCTCTGCTGTATCTTCAAGGCTTATATAGCCCATATAATATGCAATCTCTTCTATACATGCTATCTTTAAGCCCTGACGACTTTCCACCATTCTTACAAATGACGACGCTGAAAATAGATCTTCGGGGTTTCCTGTGTCAAACCACGTGTATCCTCTTCCCATTGTTGTCATTTCTAGCTTTTTATTTTTCATATACATCTGATTTACAGTTGTTATTTCTAGCTCGCCTCTTGCTGATGGTTTTATTTTCTTAGAAATATCTACAACGCTATTGTCATACATGTATAGGCCGACTACTGCCCAGTTTGACTTAGGGTTTTTTGGTTTCTCAGCTATGCTGACAACTTTATTATCTACTATCTCTGCAACACCATATCTCTCAGGGTGAGATACATTATACCCAAAAATAACAGAGCCACCTGTTCTTTCCACTCTTTCTTTTGCGTCAATTAATATTTCAGGAAGCCTATGGCCATAAAAAAGATTATCTCCAAGCACTAAGCAAGCAGCATCATCTCCTATAAATTCTTCAGCTATATGAAATGCCTGTGCTATTCCCTCTGGATTTTCTTGAATCTTATACGATATTGATATTCCCAATCTCGATCCGTCGCCAAGCAAGTTTTTAAAAGGTGCTATAAACTCTTCACACGTTATTATTAGTATATCTTTGATTTTTGCAAGCATTAGAGTCGATAGGGGATAGTATATCATTGGCTTGTTGTACACGGGTAGAAGAGTTTTGCATATTCCGTGAGTTATAGGGTATAGCCTGGATCCCTTTCCAGCTGCTAAGATTATGCCTTTCACCTGATCTCTCCAGATGTTATTAGAGAAAGCCCAGGATACCTTTCATCTAAAATATGATATCCTACTTCATCTTTTACAGAGTAGATCGGAGTGAAACCGTATTTTTTAATCCACGTTGTTTCATCTCTTTCTCTTGTCCCACCTTCGAACAGTATATCAGATCCTGACTCTACTTTATCTTGCAACAAGTGATATACTGTTTTAATCTTATCACCATCATTTGATATATCTAAGTGAAGCAAATCAAAGTCATCTGGTGATTTACACCACTCAAGTGCATCTCCGCTCTTTACTGTGATTATATCATCTAGTCCAAACTGTTTTATTGTTTTTAGTGTCTTGTCTAATGATGTATGTGTAAACTCGTAATCATCCCATAGATCATAGCATGTTAGTTTTCCGAAACCATTATCTTTTAATGCAAGGCCAATGCAGATTGCAGAATATCCATGCAAAGTTCCTAGCTCTATTACAGTATTAGGCTTTTTTTTAATTACATATTCGTATATTGATATTCCTAATTCGTTAACTGAATATGAAGATATTACATCCTTGTGTAAATTATCTATTATTTCTCTTGATTGCATAATAATCTTTCTATCTCTTTGTTAACTCTTTCAATTTCTACTATTGGAAATTGATTTTCCGGTGTTTTGCCCGGGGCTTTGTTGGATATTCTTATAGAAGCTTCAGGTGTATAATTAGCCATATGTGATACTACTCCTTTGTCCATTACACCAACCATTAGATTTAGATTGTGATAGTTTTTCATCATTTCTCCTTCAAGAAATTGCAAAGGAAAGCAATCAGACTTTGGTATAATTTTTTCAAATATATCTGTTCTGCATATGTTTGGAAAATTATACCAATGCCAGTTTGTAAGATAAAAGTCAAAATTTCCGATTGGGTTTTTTAGAGACCATTGCAAAGCACATCTTGATACAGTGTTAAAGTGTCTTTGAAAGTTTGCCATATCCTTGTTCGGATGATTAGAAAGCTTATCATACATATCTTTATTTTCATAATCATATTTTAAAATTCTTATATATCCGCATATATCTTTGTTTATTTCTAAAACTTTCATGCATGCATTTAAAAAGTCACTATTATCATAAAATAAAAAATCGTCTTCTAGATGCATAACGTACTCAGCGTTTAATTCATTTGCCTTTCTTGCTAGCAAGTGAACTGCTAGATTATCAAATAAATTTTCACTCGCTCTATATACTTGATTTATATGAGGAGACGCTTCAAGAAGATCAACAACATCTTGACTTGATCCATTATCGAGCGCATATATAAAAATTTCATCACTTGCAATTACTTCCAGACTTTTTAGACATTCTTTAAATATCTTAAATCTTTCTGGGTGAGTGCTGCTATTACAATAAGACAAAAGCCCTATACACAGTTTTGTCATGGTTTTGCCTGCCTTATAGAAATTTCTTCTATTGTTTCTCTTAATGCTATATTAAAGTCTGTTGGATCTGATATTCCAATACTTTTAACTTTTTTATTGCACATTGAGTATCTAAAGTCGTGTCCGGGCCTATCATCTACAAATTTTATTACCTCTGTGGAATCTTTATTCATTGCTTTGCAAACTGTTTCAATTAATTTTAAATTTTCCATTTCGTTTTCGTGAGTAAGGTTGTATGTTTGATTATCTGACCCTTTGCATAGCACATCATATATCATCTTTACGCAATCTTTTACATAAAACCAGTCTCTAATATTTTTTCCATCTCCGTAGACAGGTATTGATTTTTCACTACCTATGCACCTTATAACTGTAGGTAATAGCTTTTCGCCATGCTGTCTTGGTCCAAAATTATTACTCATCCTAACCATTTTATATGTTACACCATATGTGTTGTGATAAGATGTTATAAAATGCTCGGCGGCTGCCTTGCTAGATGAATAAGGATTTCTCGGATCTAGCTTATCATCTTCTTTAAAAGGTTTGTCATTTGTTGATCCATAAACTTCATCTGTTGATATGTGCAACATACCGACGTCGAGGTCTCTACAGACATTTAAAAGAGAAACTACACCTTGAATATTTGATCTTATAAACGGATCAGAATTTTTGATTGAATTATCTACATGAGACTCTGCAGCAAAGTTTATTATCCAATCTATTTTATACTTGTCAGCTAGCCGACTTATTAAGTGAGTGTTGCATATATCAGCTTGAAAAAAATCTATTTTATCTATAAAAGTAGACATATTATTTTTATCCGCTGCATATGTCATCATATCGACGCCTACAACTTTATGACACTTTTCTACTAGAAGATCAGACATGTGACTTCCGATGAAGCCCGCACAACCCGTTATTAGAATATTCAACCTAGCTCCCTGCAGCATTCAATTATATACTCAACTTGGCTATCAGTTAACATTTCATGAAAAGGTATGCTTACAGTTTCCAAGCTTACTCTCTCTGACTTTGGAAGTATTATATTAGTATTGCAATAGACTTTATTCAAGTGCATTGCATTATAGTGAATTCCGCATACTATTCCTCTAGACTTCATTTCTTTGATAAATAAGTCTCTATCAGTAGAAGATATTCTGTAAAGATGAGAGCTCGTATTTGAAAATCCTAAAGCACTATTATAATAATCTCTTATTTCTGATAGTCTTAGATTTTTACTGTCCAGTTTTTTTAAATTCTCTGAAGCTATTTTTGCTTGGCAAGAGCTAAGATAAGATTTCCATCCCGGAAAATGAATCATTCTTTCCCAGCTATCTGGTGACTTGCTTGTTCCATTGAGAACTGCTTTTTTAAACCATTCTATTTTATCTTTGTCATTTGATACTATTATTCCACCGTCAATTGATCCCACTGGCTTTGTCGGATAAAAGCTAAATATCATAAGATCTTCTGGATTAGCTTCGATTTTAAATTGATCTCTTTCAACTTTTTGTGCAGAGTCTATTATCTTATATTCTTTAAACTTGTGAAGCACATAAGAATCGCCCACCCAGTCTGTGTTATCTTCAAATAGAATTTTATTTCCAGACAGAGTTATAGCATTTAAAACTACAGGAGGTATTACGCTCGGTATTTTTACTGTCGTGTGTTTATCTAAAAGAGATAGAAATATTGCATTTGTTGCGCTATTGACACCGCATGCATACTTTGCACCAACATATTCTGCAAACTCTCTTTCAAACTTTTTGACAACTGATCCATTAATAACATTATCAAATGTCGATGTGTCAAGAGTATAATGATTTATATTAAAGAGGCTAATCATTTTTTAAAACCTTTTTCATTTTATATAAGTTCATACTAACATCATGAGGCATTTTTACGCCCTTTATATCTTTTAGGAGTATTTTTTTAATATCAGGGTTTGACTTTTTTGCAAAGCTATAGATTGACATCCTATCTCCTCCAATATTATATGTCCCTGTCTTGTCAATAAACTTTAAAGATATCTCTGCGGCGTCTCTTATAAAAATTGAACTCTTATAAGAATCAGATATTGCGTACTCATGCGGGAATGGATATTTTACCATTGCAAGTCTCAAGATACAAGAATTTTTATATAGTTGAACTGAGCATTCTCCGCCAAGTTTTGACCACGCGTAGCTATTAATTGGCATAACAGGATCAGACTCAGAATAGTTTCCTATTTTTCCTTCGTATACATGATCAGTTGAAATGTATATTAGCTTTATATTTCTTTTCATACACTCAATTGTCACATTCGAAGTGCCTATAATATTATTTAATATACTTTTTTCTGGATATTTTTCATGAATATCCATTGGTCTTGTGAGTGCTCCTGAGTGTAAAAAATAATCAGGTGATAACTTATTAATTGCATTGATTACTTGGCTTCTATTTGATACATCCATCTCTTGCCTTGATAATAAAATAACATTATATCTACTTTTATCTGCTATCTTATAGACTTCTTTTGGAAAAGATCCGTTACCCCCTGAGACTAGTATTGTTTTCTTTTTCTTCATGTCTACTCAAACTTTAAGCTATTATCAAACCTTGCCTTTATAGCATTTTCTTTATCTTCTTCTGACATCAATGACCAATACATCACACCTAGAGTTTTTCTATCCATGCCTTTTGTAATTTCTGGTAATCCGTGCCAAGAACTGTCTGAGCATTTGAATACATTTAAACTGTTAAACTTATATGGAATTTTTGTATGGGCAGATTCTCCGTCATGAACAACTAAGTCAAATGATGAATCATACTCTTCAGATACGCACAAGATTGCGCTATATTCTCTTTTCCAATTAGAATGTATTCCATGCGATGTAGCATCTACGTGCATTCCAAGATAGCCGCCTTCTCCATTAGAATTCGGTGTTATCATCATTCCGCCGCCATAGTGTGACATATCAGGAAAAGTTCTATCTGTTAGACCTTTAAATGCTTCATCTGGATCAAAGTTTATTGCTATATAGTCTAGAACAGCTAGAGCTTCAGGGGGGACATGCTCTCTTCCAAGCCTGGAGCAATTCTGTATCTGATTGTCATCAGCACCATACCTAACCCAATCTTCTACACGATTAAAGCTTTCAGCAGCTGCCCTAGCCATTGCTTTTGATGGTAAAAAATTCTCTATTGATATTGCTGGGAATGGCACGTCTATTCTTGTTATTTTCATTATTTCTACTCTAGTCTCTAGTATTATACTCAGATAGTGAGTCTTTTATTTTTCTAAATACTTTAATATCTTCTATGTAGTCTCTTCTATCATAATGAGTATCTGATAGCGCAAGTAAAATAGTATCATTTTCTAAATAGCTTACTGAGTCCCATATCATTTCTGGTATGAATATTCCCTTGTTAGGGCTATCTAAGACAAAAGATCTTTCAGTTTTTCCATCATTGCATGTAACTACAGCTTTTCCATTTATACAAATTAAAACTTGTCTAGTTTTAAAGTGTGCATGATTTCCTCTATTTTTTCCAGAAGCCCCGTACACATAAAAAATTCTTGAAATGTCCATTGGTATATCTTGCAATGATTCTATTGCAACAAGATACCCTCTATCATTATCTCCGCGGCTATGCAAGTTTAAAATTTTTACATCTTCTAAAGTAGTATTCATTTATCTTCTGCTCTCCAGTCTTCTTTAAAAAATCCTGGGGGTACTCTTTTTTCATCTTTTGCGTCATATTTTTCAGTTAAAAAATACAGCATTATAGACTCTGGTTGCAGCGCCTTGTATCCGTGAAATGTCCCTGGTGGTATTCTAAGAACTCTTGGATTTTTATCTGATAGGTATTCCCATCTCACTCTGTGTGTGCCATCCTCAGCTGGCTCAGCCAGGCCCACTTTAAACGATCCTTTTGGACAGAACCAGTAGTCTGTCTGTATTTCATGAACGTGCCACGCGACTACATGTGAAGTAGAGTTGACATAAGAAATATTAATCTGTCCCTCTTTTAGACTAAAAATATCAAAAACTCTCTGAGCTCTGTCATCTTCATGATAAGAAACTTCTAAGAAGCTTGATAGATCTTGCTCACTTTTCATTTTATAAATCTAACGTATGGTACATGTGTTATAAATCTATTTTTCTTTAAAAACTTCCGTTCTTTTTCACATATTTCATTTTCATAGTTCCAAGCACCTAGAAATGCATAGTCAACAGTATCATTAAAACCTTCTTCAGGTGAGATTACTGGAATATGAGCTCCAGGTGACAGCTTTCCATGCTTTGCAGGAGTTGTATCAACAATATAGTCAATTAAATTAGTTCCTATTCCGCAATAATTAAAAACAGTCGTAGACTTTGAAGTAGCACCATAGCTTATTATTTTATAATTCTTTCTTTTAAGCTCATGAATAATATCGAGAAGTTGCCTCTTTGATTTTTCTACGTCGTAGGCAAATCTTCTATATGCATCAATTGTATTAAGCCCAGCATCTATTTCTTTTGATATAATTTCACTAACGCTTTCCTCTATGCTTCTTACTCCTTTATGACAAACAAATATTCTATTTGATCCTCCGTGCACTTTTAAACTTTGAACTTTAAATATGCTAAGATCATGCTTATCTAGTAGATTTCTTAATGCTATTATTGAAAAAATATGAGCATGCTCATCATATATTTGATCATATGACCTTCTATTTATCATGCTTAAAAGAGATGGATCTTCAAATACAAAAATACCTGTTGAAGACATAGTTTTTGATATTGCACTAAAAGCTTCATCAAGATTTTGAATATGACATATGCAGTTAGCAGAAAATATTAGATCTTGCTTTCCATGATTTAAGACTATTTCTTTTGCTAGTTGATTATTCCAGAATTTATCATATGTCGCATACCCTAAATCTCTCGTGATGTTTGCAAAATTAGAGCATGGCTCAACTCCAATCGCTGTGCTTCTTTTTGATGAAAAGTTCTTTAAAAACACTCCATCATTGCTTCCAATTTCTAAAACTTTTTCAGGTGAATAGTCTTTTAAAAAAGAGAGTGCAGCATCTTTAAAATGAGATCTCATAGTTTTTGAAAGAGAAGAGTGATAAACGTATGAATCATTAAACATTAGATCAGGTGAGACAAAATTTGATAAAGATACTAGCTTTGTATCATCATCAAAAGTTACTGCTAGACGAAACTTATATTCATTTTTTATATCACTTACACTTGATAAAAAGTTGTTTGCTATTGGCTGCATTCCTAGATCTAAAAACTCTATCTTTGACATTATTTCTCCATCGAGTCTATTACATTCATGTATTCTGAGATGCAATGTTCCCACGTATTTGGTATATAATCATTAGGCTTGTATTCCTTTGATTGTAAAATGGATACAAGATCTTCAAATGTATCATATGCATGACTTTTACCGGCGAACTCTACAGCTCCGCCTCCTTTTGAAATAACATATGTAGGAATTCTACAAGCAAGGCTTTCTAAAATATGATTAGGTCCTGGGTCATACATAGATCCGCTTATATACACATCGTACTTGCTAAGTTCTTTTCCTAGCTCTTTACCGTATATCGGGTCTATTACTCTAGTATTTGAAAATTGTTCACTGTGACGACCGATGTATGTAAATGTAAAGTCATCGTTATCTGATACAAACTTATCAATTTTTTCGTATATATCAAAGCCCTTTAACCTATTATTTGACCAGTGATGAGCTACTATGTTTACTTTACCATTCTGTATCTTTTCTCTCTTTGAGAAATGATCTAAGTTTACTCCGTTGTAAATTACACTAGCACTATCAGATTTCCATCCTTTTTTTAAATGATAGTTTTTCATCCACTCAGAGACAAACACTGTATGATCTGTGTGCCCACTGGAGTCTCTTAAAAGATTATCTACGCCCGTTGTATTCTTTCTAGCATCACACTCGTTAACTCTGTGTATCACCTTTGTATCTTTTTTAAAGTGCTTGTATGATATTATTTCATTTATAGAAATGTTTAAGTCACTATACCTTGGATCTTGCATAAATATTACATCAATATCTTCTGAAAACTCATAGACAACTTGATGACCATTGCTAGACATAGTGTCACAAAGAGCTGTAACAAATAGATTTCCTCCGCCCCATGCTCTATCTCTTAGAGGTTTTCTATTTATCAATATCTTCACTTAATCACCCTTTAAGATTCTATAGCTGTCACTATCAAAATGCTGTGTTGAAAATTCAAATAGCTCTGTATCTTCTAGGGCTTCCATTTGATGTCTTAGACCTCTAAAGACATGAAAGTTGTCACCTGGCATAAGAATCTTTTCTGAAGCTCTATCAATATCATCATGGTGTGATGCATATCTTACAAGAATTTTTCCTGACTGAATATAGAAAACTTCATCTTTTAGCTTATGGTAATGCCAAGAACACTTCTTTCCTTTTACAAAGTAGAGTAGTTTTCCACAATACTCTTCGCAATTTACTATCCATTTTTCAAACCCCCATCCCTTTGATACAAATTTTATCGGAACGTCTATTGTGTCATAATCTTGAATCATTGTTTCTCTTTTTTGCTGAAAGCATCGGAGAAGAACTTGTCTGAATTTGTTGCTTTATCACATATTAAAAGATCATAGTATGGCTTACTATTCATTTTAAGTTCGTGATATTTTGCTCCCCATTTTTCTAATTGGCTTCTTGTTAGATCAGTATGATCTATTTTTGAAGTGCAACCTCTAGCAGTCCAATAAACTATTATATTGCCTTCATCATAAAGACTGTTTATATAGTCAATTCTCTCCGGAATGGGATATGCTAAAGTGTACTCTCTTACATCTCCATACTCACAAATAGTTTCATCAATATCTACGTAGATTACCATATACTTCTTCCTCCGTCTAAAATAAGATTGTGTCCTGTCATGTATGAGCTAGCCTTAGAGCAAGCGAATATTACTGCTCCCTTGTATTCATCAACACTAGCCATTCTTTTCATCGGTATTAAATTTGATATATTTGTTACAAATTGATCAGGGTGATTATTAAATGCTCCACCTGGACTTATAGAATTAACTCTTATATTTTTTTCTGCAAAGTAAGCTGCAAGATACTTAGTCATTCCAACAATTGCATACTTTGATGCAGAGTAAAATACTGGTTTGACGCTTTGTTGAGAAAATGTTTTTTCATCGCTATTGTATATTCTATTGTCTGGTGCTATTACACTTAAATCAGACGCTATGTTTAAAATAACGCCACCCTGGTCCTTCTCTAGCATCTTGTTTATAACTGCCTGTGTAACAAGGAATGTTCCGTTTAAAGATACATCCAGACCTTCTTTCCAGCACTCTACTGACATATTTTCAAATCTTGAATAGTTCAATCCGTCTTTCTTAACTTTTGGATCTTTAGCAGCGTTGTTAATTAAAATATCAACACTTCTATTAGAAAAAACTGTATCAATAAACTTATCTACAGAGGGCTTGTTTGTGACATCCATATAAAACCCAGTAACTTTTTTAGTTTTATACTTTTCACTTAAATCATCTGCAACATCTTTAACCTGATCTTCAAGAATATCTGTTAAAAATACTTCGCCCCCGGCTTCTAATATAGCTTCAGCATGATACTTTCCTAGAAGCCCTGCTCCGCCAGTGACGATGCAAGTCTTGTTATCAAGCCTGAAAAGATCATTTCTCAATTAAGTTTTCCGCTTGCGTAGTCATCAAGACTCATCTTGAGTATATTAATATAATGTCTTGCCTCATCAATTGTTCTATAGTTTGTCTTAAATAACATGCTTCTTCTCTGAACATTTTCAGTTACTGGACATTTTCCTGCATACTTTTCAGAGTATCCCAGTTTTACCATTACTGGCTCTAAATAAGATGGCTGCATCATTCCATAAAAATCATCTCCTCCTAAAAATTCATGATGATTATAAAATGCAAGCCAGTCTTCAGTTTTATCAAATGGTGACTTTACGCAGTAAGTAAAATATGCATTTGTACTACCTTTTGGAACTAATTGTGGCTCAAAATCTGTTCCTCTAAATACGTCATCGTATAGCTTTGCTATTTCTTGTCTAAGATTTACAATCTCTTCTAGCCTTTCAAACTGAGCAAGAGCAACTGCTGCACAAAATTCATTGTATCTATAGTTTAAACCTATCCTGTCATGCCTTGTATAGTCAGGCCTTTGAAAATCTCTAGGGGTTATGGCAACCATTTTGCTCTTTCCAGCAGTTAGATTTTTGAACCCCATTCCTGCAAACTTTCTCGCTTCTATTGCAAGGTTTTCATCATTTGTACAAAGCATTCCTCCCTCACCTGTGGACAAGTGCTTAGTCCTTTCAAATGACCAAAGTGAAAAATGTGCAGTATTTCCAATATTTCTATTTTTATAAAGAACACATTGCGTTTGTGCGTTATCTTCGATAACAACAATATCTGTACCTTTAACAAGATCCATAATCGGATCAATGTCTACTGGTAGGCCATGATATGAAACAGCAATAATTGCTTTTGTTTTATCAGTTATTCTTTCTGCAATTGACTTTGGATCTATGTTATGAGTATTGTAATCAATATCTGCAAATACTGGTGTTGCACCTACTATCATAGCCATGCTGCTATCAACAAGCACTGTGTACGGTGTTGTTATAACTTCGTCTCCCGGCCCAACGCCTGCTGCAACTAGTGCTGTGTGGATTGCACTTGTAGCAGAGTTCATAGCTATAGCATATTTTGTATCATAAAGATCACAAAAAGAATTTTCTAGCCTGTCTGTAAACGGATTTTTCTTATGCTCATTACTTAGAACTTCTCTAAGATATTTTAATTCATTTCCTGATGTCCATTTTGGATCTGGCATTTTTCTACTGTCCCCTTGACTTTGTAAACCAATATGGCTTTGATAGCTTTTCTCTGCTTGACTTTTCACTTTCATAAATTCTTTTTTCTCCATCACCCATTGCAGATTCAATAACTCTTATATCTCTTACTATCTTTCTAATAGCAGGCAACCCTAGAGATGCTGCTTGATCTGAACCGTACATTGTTCTATCAAGTGTTATGTGTCTTTCGATACTTGATGCCCCTAAAGCTATTGCTGCTAGTGTTATGCTTACGCCTCTTTCATGACCGCTATATCCTACATCACACCTGTATCTATTTCTTAGGGTCTTTATGACAAGCATGTTTGCCTCTTTATCTTTCATAGGATAAGATGAATTACAATGCATTAGCTCGAATGGACAGTTGTTCTTTCTAAAAATCTTGACCACTTCATCGATTTCTTTTAGCGTGCTCATTCCTGTTGATATAAACGTGTGCTTTCTTTCTTCTGCAATTTTATGAAGAAGAGGTGTGACTGTCAACATTGCAGATGCAACTTTATTATAATTTAAATCATACTTTTTTAAGAATTCTTGGCTTTTAATATCCCAAGCAGAAGCAAACCATTCGATTCCTACTTTCTTGCAGTACTTATCTATCTCATCATATTCAGCTTCACCAAACTCTAGTCCTGCTTTTTGCTCTCTATTTGTAGTTCCAAAAGGACTCTCTCTAGGCTTGTCAAGATCAGAAGGAGTATACACGTCTTCTATAGTTCTCTTTTGAAACTTTACTGCATCAAATCCTGCACTATTAGCCTCATCTATTAGTTTCTTTGCTATCTTTAAATCACCATTGTGATTAATTCCAATTTCTGCTATTACAAATGTCTTTTTTCTATTGCTATACATCGTATCTCCTATGATGATAATGAATTATAAACCACGTGGTTGTAAATTTATAAACTTACTGAATCTTTTGGCATTTAAAATACCCTTGATCTTTTGTTTCTCCGTCAGTAAATGTCGTTGGTTTTAAAATTTTGTCAACTACTTCGAATCCACCTTCTTTTAACAGATTCAAGAAGTCGTCTAGAGAGCATTCAAAAAAGTGAAACTCGTTAATAGGGTCAAGATTTGTTTTTTCAACAATTGGTGTCGTAATAACAAGTGTCCCATCGTCAAAAAGAAGATCATTACATTGATTTAAAAATGTTTTTGCTTCTTCAAGCGGCATATGCTCTATAGTCTCAATTGAAAAAATTGTATTAAACTTTTTATTGCTTAAATCACTTAAAGCAGAAGTAAAATTACAAAATCTATTTTTATAAAAAGTATTGGCATGCATAACAGCTTCTTTGTCTCTATCATAACCCCATACATGACTAGCAAAGTTAGTTAAAAAAGAAGTGCCATACCCGCTTCCACATGCACAGTCCAACCACGACTCTCTATTTCCAGTACTACCAAGCAGCTTTATTGATTCAAAATATCTATCAAAGTGCCTCATAAAAGGTGAGAACTCTATCTCAAATGACCTAGGGTTAAATCTTTCTATACCAGATGTCATTTTTCCTGCATACTTTAAAAAGTCTTCCTCGTAGTCAACATCTATTAGATCCTCTCTGCACCATTTGTATCCTGTCTCTTCGTTTACTAAAAGATCATCTAGCTTAGAAACCTCTGAAGCTTTAGAAATACATACAAGGTGACACAATCCAAAACAATCTGGATAATCTTGCCTTCTGTAAAACAAGTGGTCTACGACCTTTCTCCCAAGAATATCTCCATGCTTCTCAAAACATAAGTACGGATGATTATCCTCTATTACTCGTTTTCCAGTACAGGACTTTAGATTATTTTTATTAAAAAAGTCTAAAGTTTCTTTAATATCATCAAATGTTCTTTGTGGGAACGTAGGAAAAAGAATAACAACAGTATCTTCTGGATCCATTTTCAAATACTCTACAGTATCTAAAATTACATCTTTTAGCGAAGCTTCATCGCTAGCTAGGTGGCTAGGCCTATCTCTAAATAAAATATTTTTTTCTCTACATAGCTCCATTATTGCTTCATCATCAGTAGAGACAATAATACTATTTTTTTCATTATCAGGTACCTGATTTAAAGCTATTGGAACAAGCCTTCTATTTTTAAACTTTAAACCTTTTGATCCCTTTCTAGCGGGAATAACATACCATGTTTTCATCTAAATCCTCACATTAAAATTATATTGAAAACTAACAAGATTTTCAATCAATAATTGATCATTTTTACTCTAATAGAGCCTTTTTAATTTTCCTGAACTTACTAGCTCTCTTATGTACGAGTTTTCAGAAGCCCAGTCATGTCCTACAGGGTCTCCAGGTAAATCTATATCTAGAAAATCTTTTTCATAGTAGTGACCTTTCCCCTCTTTGCCCGTGTTTTCATCGAATCCAACTATGAATATTTCATTATTTTCAAAATAGTCAAGAGCCATTTGAATTGTTGCAATTCCACATGAAGGAACTTTTCTCCAAAAGTTCTTATATACTACCTGCTTTAAAAAACTATACTGAGCATCATTGATTACAAAAATTCTATCTTTTTTGACACCGTAGTTGACAACTCTATGAATCCTGCCATCCTCTGGATGAAGGACCCATATATCGCATGTATCCATTAAATTGCTTGTAGGATAGTCGCCTTTTACCATTTTTGAAGCAGAGCTGAATCCGGCGGCTACTATTGTGGTCTTTGATCCTATTTTATTTTCAAATCCATCTATTACAAAATCATTAATTCTAATAACATGATCACATGCATCTATCTTTTCTCCTAGATTATTATCTAGCATGTTTGGTGAGTTTCCAACTATGCATACTTTCACTATTAAATCTCCTCAACTTCTCTAAAGAATTGTTTTAAATATACTCTTGAGAGTATCTTTGATAACCCTGGTAGATCATTTCCAAAAAGATTAGTATAGCTTTTAACCATTGACTTTTGTTCATCATTAAGCTTAAAAGAAATATTCATAGGGCTGTCTAGTTTTACATTTTTTGATTTAAAGCTTGAATCTTTCTTTTGTGATAACTTTAATGAGCTGCTGTTGACATCATAATTGAATTCATGACTATAGTCTCTAAACTCTAAATCAAAAATATTTGCTATTCTAAAATATTTAAATCTTATTATTTCAGCTGCCAATAGATGTAGCTCTTCATCTTCTATCTTGTTTTCAAGAATAATATCATTAATAGATGCGATTCCTATCTCACATACAGAATCAAAATATTCAGTTAGAGAAAGAGCTTTGTATTTTGATAGAAGATTATTCCCTATATCTCCAGAAATATAGCTTTTTATATTTGTCTTTTTATTACAAAAATTTTCTAATTTCTCTTTTGATTCCCATAGCTCATTCACAGACTCATTAACATACTGATTTACAAGATCGTTAAATTTTTCTACTGATAAGTTTTCATATATTTTTTCGAGCCATAAAAACGGTGATATTCCAGAGTTTTCTAATACTTTTACTATCTCTTCAAATATTCCTTCATTATAAAATATATTGACTATTAGGTTCATTTTTCTACAATCAAGATAATCTTGAAAACTTAAAGTAGAATTTTCAACAGCTATTTCTTCTATTTCTGCAGAGAGTATATCTTGATCAAAAAGCTTAAAATGTCCAAAACATCTTGGTAATACCCTATAGCGAGTTTTTAATCCAAACTTTTCTCTAGAGTCTTTCATGTTCATCTCTGTGCCGGGCAGCATCATCAGCTGGTACATTGCAATTGTATTAAAGCTACTATCAACTAGTTTCTTTAGAGTATCAAAATGTTTAACTTTAGAGTCAGCAGGAAGCCCCAGAATGACTTCTGATACTACGTTTGAGTTTACCCCTTGGGCTTGTTTTGCTACGTCTAGAAGCTTATCTGCAGATATATTTTTTCTCTTAATGCTCTCTAAGACTTCTTCATCTAGGCTTTGAACAGAGCCATTAACTCTTATTGCCCCTTTAACAAGCTTAGCAGCTTCTAAAACTCTTTCTTTTTTATTTTTTCCAGTAGTAACATTGATATATTTTGGATAACCATACTTCTCTTGCATGGATCCAATAAAAGTACATGTTTCAATATCTTCTTTAAACATTCCAAAGTTTGAATCAGATATATAAAGCTCATATCTTTTTTTATCATCTGGAAATTGATTTATTTTTTTAGAAATATACTCAATTTCTGCATTAATAACATCTTGAGACTTTTTTCTAACTTTCCCCCAGTATGTCTGCCCTTCTGTACAAAAAGTGCATGTAAACGGACAACCCCTGTTTGTCTGGATTATTGGAAGAAGGCTACCACCGAAGAACTTATCTAGTAATCCGCTTGTATATGGAGATGTTAGCTCCATAATATCAGACATCCTTACAGCTTTACTTGATGATACTAGCTCTCCGTTTTTATCTATAAACGCAGTATTTGCCAGATTCTCAGGCATATTTTTAATTTTTTCTATCTTGTCTTTTTCATTTAGATTTTTATAAATTAAATCTATGATTTTTATCCAGCCACCTTCTCCTTCTTTAAAGATATAAAAGTCTATCTGAGGGTTCGAGCCTAAGAATTCTTTTTGCTTTTCTAGATTTATTGGAAAATTTGGTCCACCCATTATAATAGGAATGTTTGGATACTTTTTCTTTATAGCTTTCGCAAAACCTAATCCTAGATTACAATTCCAGATATAGCTTGAGAAACCTATTACATCTGGGACTTCTTTCTCTAGAGATTCTATTAAATTTTCTGGAAATTTAAATACTTTTGGCTCTATTTTTATCGGAAGCGAATTGCTTGTATAGTCTATAATTCCTGCAACTGCAGCAGGAAATACATCTGATGATAAAGTTTGCTGTGTATATGTTAAATCTGCCATCCAGACTTTCACGATAATACTCCTTGTGTGATACTTAAGATATCCATTCTTTAAAGTCTTCTAAAAAGCCATTTACAGACTTATCAGTCTGTGGGTGCTTAGTCATCTCTAAGATGACCTTATGGCCAGCTGTAACTACATGACACCCAGAGTCCCAAGCACTTGAAACATCTTCAGCTCTTCTAATACTACCAGAAATAATTTCACAGTTAAGATTATTTTGCTCAATAAACCTTCTAGTCTGATTTAAAACCAAAGACGGATCTCCTTTTACATCTAGCAGCCTGTTGTAAAAAAGAGAGACGTATCTTGCTCCTGCAATTGCTGCTAGCTCAAGCTGTGTTGAAGTGAAGCAGCACGTGCAGTTGACTCTGATATTGTTTTTACTAAGTTCGCTTACTACTCTAAGCTCTTCGTAACCAATTGGGATTTTAATATTTGCGCTGGGATAATCTAATTTTCTTATAATTTCATGGGCTTGATCGATCATTGCCTGGGGTTCTGTTGCAAATACTTCTACACTTAACGGAAGGCCATCGCAGATTTCTGCAATTTTCTTTATGTGATCATAAAAATCAGCTTTAGGCTCTTTAGCAAGAAGTGACGGGTTAGTTGTCACTCCAGATATTATACCTTTTGAAATTACATCTTTTATCTCTTCAATATTAGCTGTATCTATAAATAGTTTCATTTTAGTCCTCTTCGACGTGTTTATATGTTTTTCCATCTTCAACAATATGAGAATCACTATCACTATCTAAAGTTGAAAACTCAATAATTACAGTATCCTCCAAGGCTATTCTCATATGCATAAAGCCTGGCGGAATATTAAATACATCATTTTCATTTAGCACTAATGATGTATTCTTAGCCCTTCCGATTCTAGTGCCAATTTTTAGCTGGCCTGATTCAATATAATATGACTCTTCTTTGTCAACGTGATACTCCATGCTGCTTTGTGTACCTTTTTTCATAAAAATTCTCTTTACAGTGTACTGACTATTCTCAAAAAGAGTTTTCATGTTTCCCCAGTATTTATCAATTTCTTTGACAACACCTAATACTGGAGGCAAATCTTGTCTACCGTATTTTATTTCATTGGCCATAGTATTTATTCTTTCCGTGTTTTCGTAAAAAATGCTTGTCTAGTAAATCTGTGTCAAAATTTATAGATTTATTATAACACAGTGTTAAAGTTTTATAAGCCATTTCAGCTACATTCTCTAATATAATTGCGTTTTTTAGAGCTTTGTCTAAAGTCTCTCCCCACACAAAAACACCATGAGACGGCACTAAAGCTGCTGGCATACTAGATGGTGAAATATTATTTTCTTTAAAATGTTGAACAATCTTTAATCCTATATTTTTTTCATAATCTTCACTGATTTCTTGTTCGTCTAGTTCACTAACAACAGGTACACTGCCATAAAAATAATCAGCGTGTGTAGTTCCTAGACAAGGAATAGACATCTTAGATTGAGCAAAAATAGTACAATATTTAGAATGTGTATGAATGACAGCATTAGTTTCAGGAAATGAATTGTATAAAACAATATGAGTAGGCGTATCTACAGACGGCTTTAGGCCTTCTATGCGCTTACCTGTCAATAAATTGACATTTGACATATCACGTTCTTTCAATTCGTCAAATGGTACACCTGAGGGTTTTATAAACATATTGTTTTCATATGATCTGCAACTTGCATTACCCCAGGTAAACATAACTAGTTTTTCTTCTTTTAATGCTCTGTTAACATCTATTAGCTTTTTTAACATGATACTCCACGAACGTATTCTGCTGCTATAGAATTTGCCTGACTAGGATCTTCGTAGGCTAAAAATGCAGCGTAAAAACAATCTCCAGCTCCTATAATATTTTTAGGATTCTCTACGGCTTGAGATGTATATTCTACACCATTAATTTCACAACCGTTTTCTCCTTTTGTTATTATGACATTGTTCTTTCTTAAAAACATTGTTGATTCATATTCATTACAAACTAAAAAATCAAGATCCATATACATTTTAAAATTTGATTTATGACTAGATACTTGAGATGCTCCAAAAGTTTTTGCTGTACTTCTTATGCTGTCTTCAATCATTTTCTCTGAAACCGTACCGCAACGATAGTCAGAGAATGCAACTACATCATATTCGTTCATATTAACATTAAGGCTAAGATCGAGAGGCTCTTTGTTTGTATTGTTTATCTGTAAATGCTTATACCGCGCAGACCCGTGATTGATATAATATCTTGTTTTTTCGTTTTCTATGGAGCTGTTTAAATTAATAGTTTTTATCATGTTATTTTTAGAGAAATTAATTTCACTATCTTTTTTCATACAAGTCACAAATGTAACGTCTAGACCTAAGTTAGCGGCATGCATAGCAACGTTTGCAGCACCGCCGTAGTTTATATCTCTATCAACAAAAGTAGTTTTGATAGTTGGTGATTCTAGAGATAAACCAATTGCTTTTAAATTAATATCTTTGTCTACTATTGTATCTCCGATAATTAAGACTTTTTTTGCCATGAGTTAATACCATAAATCTTTTTAATTGTGTTAGTTGTAGAATAATCTTTAACAATAGGAAATATTTTAATAGACACAGAGTCTTCAATCTCATCTCTTGATCTCACTTCGTCTACTGTCCACTCTCCGCCTTTGACAACTATATCAGGTTTTACTTGACTTCTAATATCAATCAAGTCTTCAAATATTATAACTTCATCGACTTCAGAGATTGCTTCTAGTATCTTTTTTCTATCAAGCTCTGAGTTGATAGGACGATTCTCTCCTTTTGTCTTTTTAACTGATTTGTCTGAATTTATAGCAACTACAAGCTTATCTCCGAGACTTTTTGCAAACTTAAGAAGATCTACATGCCCTGTATGAATTATGTCAAAAACCCCATTTGCAAAAACTATGCAGTCTTGTTTTTGACTAGAAAGCTTTTCTACTCTCTTTACATGTCTTCCTTCTGCAAACTTAGAATCTATCCAAGACAATATTATTTCTTCTGATTCTTTGTAGCTAGTTGCCCAGCTCCCTAAACAAAGCACATTTGAATCATTATGCTCTCTACATTTTGGTGCTGTTTCAATATTATGAACCAAAGCTGCTCTTATGTTTTCATTTCTATTTGCTGCTATGCTCATTCCAACACCCGTACCGCATATTAAAACACCCCTTATGGTACTGTCAGATCCTACAATTCTTGAAAGCTGGTTTGCATAATCTACATAGTCTACTTTGCCAGAATCTTTATATGGACCAATGTCTATACATGTGAATCCTTTTTCTCTTAGAACATCACAAAGATAGGACTTTAGCGCAACGCCGTTGTGATCACCAGCAAAAATTATTATATTTTCATTACTCAATTTCTAAAACCTCTTTTAGGACATTAATAATTTCTTCAGGATTATGATTATTAACATCTCTTTCACAATCTTGGCACACACCTTTTAGCCCACATGGACCATGAGATGAAATATCAATATTTATATTTTGCGGATAGCAAACCATTTTATTATCTTGATATCCTGTCATTATAACAAGACTTTTTGTATCAACTGCATTTGCTGCGTGAGCTAAGCCTCCTTCTGTAGATATGAATAGCTCTGATTCCTGTAGTATTCCAGCTGCCTCACGAAATGTAGTTGTTCCTCTAACATCGGTGACATTTTCTAGACACCTTCTGTTTTCAAGACCTACCTGAATAAAGTTTATTTTATCACATAGAGCATCTACTATTACTTGCCATTTTTGAAAAGAGTATGCTCTGTTTGGTGTATATTCTAGCTTTGAATGCGGCTCAATTGTTACAAATTTTCCAAGCTTTTCTTTTAGTTTCATTGCCGGTATTTTTTCTTCTTTTCTTAGAAAAATCTGGCATTTTAAATCTGGATTTTCGATTCCGTAAAATTCACATATTTGAGATATTACATGCTTATCGTATCTATGATAAGCTTTTTCTGGCGTATCTTTTTTGCAATAGTTTGTATCTGGGTGATTTAAACATAGCGGGCATGCTATCTCAAAGGCATCGCCCGATTGTAAAAAGTGAGGATTGTTGTCAAATATCTCAGATTTTATTGATTTAATAAATGCGCCGTGAGATTCAATAGGAAGGCACTTCACACCACCAGAAGCTTTATATATTTCTCTAGCAACTGCTGTCCACATAAGATATCCGCCAAGACCCATAACATCTCCATCCTAATGACTAGTATAACACTATATTTTTCATTTTACACTAGTCATTATCAAGCCAATCAGACAAGTAATCTGGAGAATCATTTTCTACAAACATGGGCTCAGATAGCACTTCATCATAAAGAACTTCGTAATCATCATCAGAAGCAGTCTCAGGTCTTATAGGATTTTTTAACCACCTGCCATGTTCATCTTTTGGAACTTCCCATCCCACACCGACAGCTAATTTTTCAATAGGCATAGGAAGAGATTCTCTAGTGCATATCGTACTTATGTCTTCAAGTTCATATATTTGATAATATCTAAAATCTTCTTTTGGAGGCCAATAATCACCATATCTTTTATTATCTCTTACTCTTGCATTAGTTCCTCTCTTATCAGTCCATATTGCTATCGAGACTGGAATTTGAGGAGATATAAAATGAAGATTGCTTAGTGTTCCATCTTTGCGGAGCTTTTCTACTTTTAATAACATCTCTGTTTCAGAGTCATTTCCTCCCTCGTGATTAATATTTTTAACACTCCACGGATATATTTTATCTAATACTTTTCTGCTATATATTGCATCTCCGGCCCCGCCTATTGGGGGTCTTTTTGGGTCTATAAAAAATCTGAAACTGCTATTCAAGTCTGATTCTTCAAAAACCCCGTACGGCTTTCTGCTATCTATTGTTACGGCTCTTTGCGCATCAAGAGCAATGCACCCAATATGCTCTTTATGCTTTTCAAAGTAATTTATATACTCTTCTAGCCACGTTCCTCTTGTTACAAACTGCATGTCTCCCTGGAGAAAGCAAACATAATCTCCTTTTGAAAGCTCAAATATTGTATTTAGCCCTCTTGCAAACTCATTGCTAGGATCTCGCTCATCCATTCTTACAACTGTTATCCCTTGAGACTGCTTCTCACTAAGATACTCTAAAGTACCTTCTTCAACTGAAGCATTATCCACGATAATAATTTCTTTATTATCGTATGTCTCAGTGCAAAACATTAATGATTCAAGACAGCTCTTCAGGTAGTTAAGCCTGTTACAATTTACTATTCCAAAAGTTACTTTAGGCTGATTCATTCTCTACATTCCTTTTCTTTAATACGAATACCATTACGCCGTTCCAATATCTTTCACTATCTCCAAATGATGGATTTTTATCAAAAGATATTCCACTTCTTTTATGAGGAAAATCTGTAAATGATCCCCAGTGCTCATGCGCAGGTCCCTGGTGCCACCACATGATATCATAATCTATTTCTTTAAGCCCTAGAATTGTTCCTACTTGAACTCTATGGTCGTTCCAATCATCAATTACAACAATTACCTGATCATCAAAAACGTCTTCAAAGTATGTAAGAGCTTTTCTATGATCTTCTATTCCGTGTGGTCCATCAAAAAAGTATACATTAATTTTTTCTTTAATCTTGCTTAGGTCTAAAGAAAAACAGTCTTCATCAAACAAAGTAGGTATACTTCCAAGGTGTGTAAGACAGTTTTCTAAAAAAATATCTTTTCCAAACTTATCATTTTTATTTTTAGTAAACATATCACAGACATACGATGATTTTATAACAGCATCGTTTTTATACATTGCAGATATAAACGTTGATCCAGATGCACAGCCTATCTCTAGATAGTTTTTATCTAGACCCCATTGTCCAAGACTTTCTCTAGGGTCTTTGTCTTTTGGGTCATAGATAGAAGTAGCAAGAAGCGTATTTAAAAGAACTCTCATTTTTACAGAAGACATTCCTTCTAGTGTCACTATTTCTTCTGTTAGTCTAGTTGTCCCCCACTTTTTTTCTGCAATCCTAAAAGACGATTCAACAGATCTGATCATAGAAATTATTGACCTTGGCATAGACATAAAGATTTCAGTGGTCATCTTGCCTGAGAAGTGTATCTGCTCGTGAACACTTGTTACATCTACATCTCCTATATAAAATGTACTTCCTGTTGTTTTGACAGGGTACTTTTTTAATTCACTGTGAGTTTCATCTCTATTTTTCATTTTTACTCTCCGAGACTATTTCATATATTATTCTATCAAGCGTATATGAAATGTTCCAATCGGGAAAGTCTCTTTTTATCTTTGACAGATCTGTATAATAACAAATGTGGTCTCCTGATCTATTTTTATCAGATAGACTGTAGTCTAAAGCCAGCCCGTGTTGATTCTTTAATATGTCAATTATCTCAATAATTGATGCGCTATTTTTATATCCGCCGCCGATGTTATATACTTCTCCTTTTTTTGGAGAAGATATGAATGAATCAAAAGCACTAATAACGTCGTAAGAATGTATTTGATCTCTGACTTGCTTTCCTCCATATCCATATATTGTGTAGTGCTTTTTAGAAATTGCACATTTGACAATATACGATAAAAACCCATGCAGCTCTACACCCGTGTGCTGCGGTCCTGTTAGACAGCCGCCTCTGAATATGCCTACGTTTAAATTAAAATATTTTCCGTACTCTTGGGCAATAATATCTGCTGACGCTTTTGAAGCTCCGAACAGTGAGTGTAAACAGTTATCTATGGAAAGGGTTTCAGATATTCCGACGCCTGCCATTTCTTTATCTTTAAATTCCCATCTTGTATCTAGTTCTACGAGAGGAAGAAAATTTGGCCTATCTCCATAGACTTTGTTTGTGCTCATGTGAATAAAAACTGAATTTTCATCACAATTTTTTCTAAAAGCTTCTAAAAGTAAAAGCGTTCCTCTTGCATTGACGTCAAAATCAAGAATTGGAATTGAAGCAGCTTTGTCGTGGGACGGCTGGGCTGCACAGTGAATTACCACATCTGGTTTAATTTTTTTAAATATGTTATTTATATGATCTTCATTTGTGATATCTGACCAAAAATGACAATATCCATCATTGCTCTCTAGGGATTTTATTACCGGTGTTACATCTCCTTGCGATCCAAAAAACTTTGATCTCATATTATTGTCTATACCCCATACAAGACCGCTATTTAAAAAATACTTTACTGCTTCGCTTCCAATCAAGCCTCCTGCTCCAGTTACTAAATACTTCACTTATATTACTCCAGAAAATATATCAAGATACTTTTTAGATACACTTTTAATGTCTATGTTAGATTCTACTTTAGTACTAGTAGTTTTAGAAAAATCCATCTTTGGTGGATTATACAGCTTTATCGGTGAAAAGTCCCACTCATCTTCAATAATAACTGTAGAGTTCTTTCCAGCCACTTCTTTAGTTCCGCCTGCAGATGAACAAATAATATGGCAGCCAGTAGCACGAGCATCAATAACTACGTTTGGGCAATGATCGAGCCATGCTAAGTGTAAAAAATATTTACTCCTTTTCATTAAAGATATCATGTTACTCCATGATAAATGGCCAGAATAAAAGATTCTATCGTTTTCTATTTTTACGTCAGGATTTTCACCAGATATTACCAAACAATCATTTTCACTTGAGAATTTTAAAAAATAGTCTATATTTTCCTGCAGCCTTTTGTGAGGCCTCCACGAAGAAGCACACGACCAAACATTTTCAAAATTATCAAGCGTGCTATTTTCCATTGGAGATATTTCTGATATTTCTTCAATGCATGTGCCGTTTCTTATTACGTGAGAGTTCTTGTGGATTCCAAAATATTTTTCTGTCAGCTGCTTATTAAAATCTGATTGAAAAATAACTGCATCAGATACTTCGTATGTTGTCTCAATTGGAGAGTTTAATAAATTAAAATCTTGATCTGAGTTAAAGTATATTCCATCTAGCCTCTGGACTATAGGTGCTATTTTATACTGAGTAGCTATAAATGATAGCTGTACATCAGGCTTTGTTTGAGATTTTATTAAATTATCTATTGAAACATATATTTCATTATCTTTTATGAGCTCATTTGATATCTTTTTTGCGAAGCCGTTTGGGCCAGAAGAAGAATTAAGATTTACATTATCTATAAAGATTTTCATTAATCCACTCTCTAACATACTCTTTAAGATCAGTTTTTGGACTCCAGCCAGTAAGCTCATTCATTTCTGAATAGTCTGCAAGAGTTTTTTCTGCTTCACCAGGCCTAGAAGGAATATACTGTATCTCTCCTTCAAACATATTAGCGAGCTCATTTATAGAGTAATTTTTTCCACTACCTAGATTGAATATTTGAGATTTCCACTCTGACCTTCCCAGCTCTACTAGACCGGAAACTATATCACTTACATGAGTAAAGTCTCTTCTTTGCTCACCATCACCTATTACAGTCAGAGGCTTATTATTAATCATCTGATTTTCAAATATTCCAACTACTGTAGGACATTGTCCAACTGATGGTTGTCTGGGTCCGTATACATTAAAAAATCTTGCTGTGACTGTACTAACACTATACACTCTATGATACATTTCACATATTTGCTCGCCTGTGAACTTTGCAAATGCATAAGGACTAAGCATAGGTCCAGCATAAGCAGAAGAAGATCCAGCATATACTATATTTGAGCCAGTTCTCCTAGCAAATTCACAAACCTCAGCTGTCCCACATGCATTGACTTTAAAATATTCTAAAGGATCTTTAAAGCTAGGCTGTATTCTGGCAGATGCTGCAAGATGATAAACTACATTAAACTTTTTTTTAAATAATTTACTAGTGTTAATATTTCTGATGTCTTCTATAAAATATTCGACGTCATCTCTCATATAATCTGTATTTGAAGATTCAGACTTTAAATCATCTATAACAGACACTGTATTACTATTGTTTGCTAATTGATCAACTAAGTGAGATCCTACAAATCCCAAACCTCCTGTTACTAGAATATTCACTCTAGAAAACCTCTCGACCTAACAATATTAATTGTAGATATCTGCCCTGACTCCTCCCATGATCTTTCTTTTATTGAAACTGAATTTATATTATACTGATAACAGACATCATCAATATACTTTCTCTTAGTAGTTAAGCTAAGAACTGGCAGCATCAGCGCTTGGTCATAGCCTCTTTTAAACCATTCACCGCTCATGTCTTTAAAATTTTTATCTGAAACTGATGATAGTAACGATGATCTAAATGTTCTAAGATGTGAAGATGACCATGGCCAAGCATATGGATCGACTTTTTCTGGCATTTCTTTTGATATATTCATACCATTAATATCCCATTTGTGAGCAGTCCATACGACATCATTGCCCGATTCATATTCTTTTATAAGCAAAGAAACAGCATCTTCATTACAAAGCATGTCATCACCGTCAACAGTTGCTATTATAATATCATCTCTATCTTGGTATAGCCTTGCTGTTTCAACTATGTTTCTCAGAGCAAACTTTTTATCATTGTTTTTAATACCGTGAAACATCTTGTGAGATTTCTGGAGATTTAAAATCTTACTCCAGGTTCTATCTTCAGATAAATCATCTACCATTATGCAAAACCATCTATCATCATTTTGAGCAAGCATTGAGTTTATAAGCTTATCAAAATTTTTACTCATATTAAAGCATGGAACTATAAAACATACTTTCATTTTTTAATCCATTCACTTATAAAAGAAGGGTGACCATGCGGCGGAGAAACATGAGGAGTTTTCTTAGAAAAATCTATTTTTTCATGAAATATCCAGCCGCCCATCTCTTTTGATAGTTTTTTGGCCAGCGCTTTTATTTCTTTTTTATTAACTTCGCTCCATGGCTTATTAAAAAACATATTATTTTCAGCAGTGTCTTCTTGAGATACGTTATACAAGCTCTGCCAGTGTTTTGACCAATAGTTTTTGTATGTATTTATTTTTCTTTCTATGTCAAACCAGGAGTAGTGGTAAACAGATGGAAGCTGTGATATTGCTGATCTAAACCACTTATCATAATCAGCAACTCTTTCTTTATCTCCGGCCAAGGCAAGTTTTCTAACTTCATCGGCTTGCTCATCATAAAAATTTGCACAAGGAATAACCTGAAATGTATCGGTTCTTATATAATCACATCCGTCTGTGCCAGGGGCAGCAAACATCCGTCCATCTTCATCAAATCTTCTTAAATGAGCTGGGATTCCATGAGTAATATGAGGTCTATTTCTAGAAAGTCGCCACTTCCACGGATTTACATCTACTCTAACTTTATCTGGACCACCCCAAAACTCGACAATAGGTAGTGATAATAAATCAAGATTCTTTGGAATTTGTTTAAGAAGATTTTTAATCTTGCTAAAATCGTTTTCATGAACAACTTCGTCTGAGTCTTGCTGCCAGCAAAATTCTCCAGTACAGTGAGCCCTAGCAAGCGCTTTTTGTAATCCATCAAAAACAGCAAATCTTTCGTCATCCCAGTCTCTTTCGTGCTGTATTAGAATCAGCTCTGGATGAGCTTCTTTCAGCTCCTGTAGCCTTTCCCATGTTCCATCCTTTGAACCACCATCAGCAACTACTACCTGGTCACAGAACCCAAACAGAGACATTATAGATGCTTCAAAAGGGTAGTTCTGATCAATACAATTCAAAACAGTAGTGTACCCGCTTATTGTCGGAGATCTTTCAATGTGTGATCTTATTCCATCCCAAAATCTCTCTCTTGCGCTGTATAGATATGTCAGTGTTTTCTCAGCATCAGAAGTAGAAAACCATTCTTCATTTGCGTGCTGTACGTTTTCATTCAATACAAGATCGCATCCTAAGAGCTTTGCTTCTATTACAAGTCTTGGACAAGTATCTGCTCCGTTTGGTAAAAATACTAAACCCTTAGAAAGAGAAAGCTTTTCTAAAAGATCTTTATATTCTAAGTTTTGAACAAGCTCATAGTCTAGATTATTAGTCTTACAATAATCAACTGCTTGTTCTGTACCCTTTATCCACGAAGTTGATCCTACTACTAGCCATTTTTCTCTTTTTTCATCTCGATATTTTTCAGATAATTCTGACGCTAGATTAAAAAACGCATCATCGAATACAGACGAAAGAACTGTATTTTTAATATTAGAGAGAAATGGAAACATTTCGTGGTATCTGATCATTTGATTTTCAGACATCCACCATAAAGAATTTGCAGCGTAAAAGAAAGCAGAAACCATTTTGCCATGCATTTGTTCATGGCAATCACACTGTTTATTTTCTGCAGCTAGATGTTTTTCAGGAGATCTATATTTACAAAACTTATAATCGTATTCTATCACAGAATATTTAAGGTTTCCAATTATTGATGGAAATAAATTTGTATTAATGCCTGAAAAATTTCCAAAAATCCAATACTTCTCTGACCCTTGTTGAATATTATCATTTGTCAAGTCTGAAGAGTGAATCTTAAAAACGTTGTAGGGAGAAGCGCTTATTATAGCTTCAGATGTTAACTCTGCTCCTCCGGTTATGTCTGATACAAACATGTCTGATACGAATATGATATCAGCATTATCAGGTATTTCTATTGCTGGTTTTACACCAAAAGGACTAGTGAACACTATAGATGCCTCCAATTGTAAATATTCTACAATGAGACTGTCGCGGTGTACACTAATTAGTAATAGATAATATTACCATAGCGGATCATTATTTGAAAATCCTTTATATGTACAGCCTGGATCTACAGAGTAATACATCTCAAAACTAAAGTTTTTGTTTCCTGCTCCGTTTGCTGTTCTTCCAAGCCACAGAGCAATATAAACAGGATCAACTTTTCTTTCGGCCGGAGCTGAAGCTGAACCCTGGTAAAGATGCTGGGCCATAGACGATCTCTCTCTTTCTAGATCGTTTCCTGAATCTAGCAAGTATGTATAAAGAGTATTGACGGTAAATTTACATCCCGGAGGTAGAGTATTTATTTGAACTATGGCACCTAGCGAATCGGCATCAGCTGTTCCTTTTGTAATCCCAGTTCCTATTCCTGATGTTACAGGCTTTCTACCTGTAGCGTTGTCCCAAATCATCCCGCCGCCGCAGCGACCTGTTGTCATGTTTGTCGCGCCGTCTGATATTCCTGCCATTATGAAACAGTCATTGTCTTCATTTCCCGGTGACGCTGTAACATTTATAAAAATCCTAACGCTAAAGCACATATCATGCAATATTGGAAATCCGTCTTTATCTGTTAGAGGCCAAGCATATATTGCACAATTGTTATTATTTACTGCAGTACCAGATCCTAAGTTACTAGCTACATCTGCAAGTGTTACAGAGTTGACATTTCCGCTTGTGCTTGCAGAAGTAACAATCGCTTCATCGTCTGACCTGTTTACAGTTCTTGAAACAGGTGCCTCTGTTATTAAAAGCTTTTCCCACGTTGGTCCGCCTTGAACAGCGAGGTTGCCGGCTCGGTCCGATCTGTATGATTTTATTAGTCCCATTTTATACTCCCGGTGCGTTGGAAAGGACACCGTTATATATCGGAGGCTCTCTTACCTGATAATATACTTCAAACGTGCAAGTAGGGTTGTTTGCATTTGCTGATGATCTTCCTACACACAATTTGATATAAGCATTTTCATTTGATCTGTCTGTAGAAGTATCATATGCTGAAACTACGTTCCATGTTTTGCCAACTGCATAGTCTCCGTTGTCTTCGTATGCTGTTGCAGTGCCTCTCTGAACGACCTTGTTTGACCCAATTGGCATTGTATGAAAATCAACAAATAGCCTGCATGTTTGTAAATCAGCTCTTCCTGAAGTCTGCTGTGCAGAGACGCTGAGACCTTTTCCGGCAGAAAATATTCT
>TARA_R110002020_G_scaffold37072_5_pt1 | contig 43452 bp, 29 predicted proteins | sample TARA_R110002020 | Tara Oceans TARA_R110002020 (sample SAMEA4396489) | marine metagenome | biome: Westerlies Biome; feature: [MES] marine water layer (ENVO:01000295) within the mesopelagic zone...; material: water (ENVO:00002006), including particulate matter (ENVO:01000060) such... | reverse complement strand
TAACGGCCATGCCATCTCCACCACGGAAGAAGATCGCCCGTTAATAAGGCTTCCCTCCAACCCAAATAGAGATCCGAACACAACTTTTGGGACTGATCCATTTATGAATTCCATTTGAAGTACCAAGAAAGGAATTCTCCAACGGTTTGGACAAAATTGAATAAGCTCGTTAAAAAATGCAAAGGTTCCAAAACCGTATCCCTAGGAACGTGTTTCACAATGTCCGATGGTAAGGGTTCCTGAAAATTCGAATTTTTGAAATGCCCTCTAAGACCCTTCAGATATACAGGGGTTGCCCTAGGTTGACCCACCAGCGCAGGAAATATACCCACCCATACCCTAATGTTTTAAATATCACAATCCTTACTACTTTTTTTAAGAAAGCAGCGGATTCGCCCCATCATGTGATTTATTAAACATTTCGCAATATTTCCGTATTCAAACCCTCCATATATCAACTATTTAAGAATCTAATTTAAAATAACAATCAAAAACGCATTTTTTTTTAATTCTAAAACAAATACCCATAAATTTTAAGGGTATATATTGAAATAAGTATAAAAATGATGGGTTGACCCCCCTCAAATTATAGGGTGTTAATATTTTTAACATACATTTACCATATAAATAACTAAATCAATTATGAAAAAAGTCGAGGCAATTATTCGAAAATCGAAGTTTGATGACGTTAAAAAAGCGCTGCATCAAATTGAGGTCAACTTCTTCAGTTACTGGGATGTAACGGGAGTTGGAAATGAAAAAGAAGGCCATGTTTATCGCGGTATCTCCTACAGCACTACCGATATTCAAAGAAGGTATCTGGTAATCGTTGTATCCGACGATTTCTTGGACAAAACAGTTAGCACCATTTTGGAAACCGCTAGTACCGGTAATGTGGGAGATGGTAAAATATTTGTTTCCGATGTCATGGAAGCATATCGCATCAGAACCAAGGAAAGCGGACACGCAGGAATCAACTAACTAAACTAACACAAACAAATTACAAAATGGAAGCAGGATTATTTACAGCCAATAATGTTTGGATGATGATTTGTACGGCACTCGTATTCTTCATGCACTTGGGATTCTCCTTTTTGGAGATCGGGCTCACCAGACAAAAGAACACCATCAATATTTTATTCAAGAACGTATTCATCATCTGTATAGGGCTTTTGCTGTACTATGTAGGTGGCTTTAATTTAATGTACCCAGGGGATTTTAACGGCTATTTCGGATTTGCCGGGTTTGGACTGGATCCGGGAGAAAATGGGATGACCCCAGAGTATGCCAGTGGCGGATATACGTACTGGACGGATTTCCTTTTCCAGGGAATGTTTGCCGCAACCGCAGCCACCATTGTATCGGGAGCTGTTGCCGAGCGCGTTAAAATAGGGCCCTTTATGATCTTTACCATTATCTATGTCGGCCTAGTTTACCCCATCGTGGGATCTTGGCAATGGGGTGGAGGTTTTCTTTCTACCCTAGGTGGCGAGGAAGGCGGTTTCCATGATTTTGCGGGTTCCACCCTTGTGCACTCCGTAGGTGGATGGGCCGCATTGATAGCCGTATATCTATTGGGACCACGTATCGGTAAATTCGGCGAGGATGGCAAACCCAACGCCATTCCAGGCCATAACCTTCCCTTTGCCGCAGCTGGGGTATTGATCCTTTGGTTGGGCTGGTTCGGCTTTAATGGAGGTTCGGTCCTTTCCGCCGATCCCGCAGGTACTTCCCTGGTCTTGGTCACAACTTGTTTGGCCGCTGCCGCAGGTGGAGTGGGCGCATTTGTGTTCTCGACCATTCTTTATAAAAATTATGACCTTACCATGTTCCTTAACGGAATCTTGGGCGGACTTGTGGGCATTACGGCGGGTGCCGACCTCATGTCCCCCTTTGAGTCGATCGTGATCGGTGCCCTTGCCGGTATCATCATCGTATTGGCCGTGGCCCTTATCGATAAACTTAAACTGGATGATCCGGTAGGTGCCATACCCGTTCACTTGATCTGTGGTATCTGGGGAACGCTTGCCGTGGGCATTTTTGGCGCCAAGGCAGGAATGGACCAGTTCCTCTACCAATTGGCCGGTGTGGGCGCGGCAGCTGTTTTTTGCAGCCTTACCGCTTTCATTATCATTTTTACCCTTAAGAAGACCGTGGGCATCAGGGTTTCCAAGGAAGAGGAAATCGAAGGATTGGATCTTCACGAGCATGGAATGGATGCCTATGCCGATTTCAGGATGAACCAACACTAGTAAGGAAAATAAAAACGGAGCGTTTTGCAGAACGCTCCGTTACATAACCTTTTCAAAGTTTGCAGTTTCAATAATCATCAAACCTCCCAACAAAGGGAAATCCAAAACCATTAAAGTATGAAAACGATTATATATACAAATTACGTAAAAAAAATACTTTTTTTAGCACTTGTACTGTTAACAACCGTTGCCTTTGCACAGGAAGAGGAGGAAGATACCGCTCCGAAATTCACATTTAGCGGTAGTGTCGATGCCTACTATAGGGCCAATTTCAACGGCTTGAACAAAATGATCCCGGATGAGGACGGAAATACCGTTTTCACTCCCACCGCTCCAGGATCCTCCTTTGCCAATGATGCCGGTTTCTCTTTTGGAATGGCGAACCTGATCGCCGGATACGAAGGTGAAAAGGTGGGTTTTGTTGCCGATCTTGTGTTCGGGCCACGTGGTGAGGATGCCGTTTTTGGCTCTCCCTTCGGATCTCCGAATATTGTGAACCAGTTGTACGTATTCTGGAAAGTTAGCGAAAAAACCACGCTTACCTTTGGTAATTTCAACACCTTTTTAGGGTATGAGGTAATTTCCCCGGTGCCAAATTTTAACTACAGTACTTCCTATATGTTCTCCTATGGTCCCTTTTCCCATTCGGGCCTAAAGGCCAATTTTGACCTTGGAAGCGATTGGAGCGCCATGGTGGCCGTGTTGAACCCGACCGACTTTACCGACATGAACCCCTTTGGGGAACTGTCCTTTGGTGGCCAACTGGGATATAGCGGACAGTTCCTGAACGTTCTTTACGGAAAACAGGGAGGTGACGAGTACTTCGATGGTACCGATCTGGTCGAATTGGATACAAAAGCCTTGTTCCAAATAGACTACACGGGCGGTTTCGATCTTTCCGAATCCTTCTTTATGGGAATTAATGCCACCTATCAGGATACGGATGGTGCGGGCTTTTATGGAGCGGCACTTTACCCACAGTTGACCACTTCCGAAAACTTCGCCATTGGACTTAGGGGCGAATATTTTGCAGCGACCGAAGGATTTGGCAATGTGGCAGGAATCGGTGCGGATGCGGATGGGGATGCCAATGTGTTTGCGGTGACCCTAACTGGGAACGCCACCATTGGAAACCTTATGATCAAACCGGAACTACGTTTGGATACCGCTTCCGAGGACGTTTTCATGAACAGCGACCTGGAATTCAACGGAAGCTTGGCTTCGTTCGTACTTGCGGCCGTTTACGCCTTTTAATAACCAACCAACCTTTCTGAATACAAAGATCCCGGCATTCCACCGGGATCTTTTTTATTTATGGGCAGCGTTAAAAGCTTTTACGCCGGCCGTTACCTTAAGATCCAGGGTGTTCGTTTTAGGGACCAAGGGGCAGGAATACTTTTTGTTATAGGCGCAATAGGGATTGTAGGCCTTGTTGAAATCGATTACCAACAGCTCGCCTTCTGGAATGCTAAGATCTATATACCGCCCTCCGGAATAGGTTTCCGTGCCATTGGTATCGTCCAAAAAGGGCAGAAAAAGATAGTCTTTATATTCTTCTTCCAGCATCAGTTTTTGGTTCTGGTATATTTCCAGTTTGCAGGCCTTTCCCTTTAAGGTAAAATGGGCAACTCCATATAGTACCTCCTCGGATTTTCGGTCGGTCGTGGTGGGCATCATAAAGGGCAATGCCCCCGGGGTCCGGACAAATTTCGCGACTACCCTGAAACTGCTGTCCGGCGCAAAAAAATCGAGCCCCTCAAAATCCTTTCTGTACCGGTCCGGAAGTGGGGAAGTTTCGGGATCTTTGAACTCTTCGTTCAGTTCCTGTTGAAATGCCAGCACCTCCTTTACCGTTTCCGGTAGCCGGCTGTCCATGGGCATCACCGCTTGGTCATGATACTTTTTCTCCTTGCAGCCAAAGGCCAGGCACATTAACATAAGATAAAAATATTTCATATCGGTCTTACTTTAAATCAAGGTTGGCAGTTTCCACATTTTAAAAATTTCCGTCAACTACTTCGGAGCAAATTCCCGCGGTACCCTGTATCACACAATTTTATTCGGCAAAAATACAACATGGATTTTTTTTATCTAGATTTGTTTTGGAAAGTTATAAATCCACAATGGTAAGCGAATGGACTTTACGTAAAAGCGGGCCTACCATAAATGGCTTTTTAGGACATCCAGACCTGGGAGTGGTCCGTTCCACAGTCTCATTGGGGCATATGCGGAGCATTAGGGCGTTACTTATTGGAACAAATCCCTTTCCTTTTTACAACTGACGGCAATGAAAAGCTTGTACCACAAGTATATCGATTCTTTTAACGGACTCTCAAAAGAAGTATGGTGGCTTGCCCTGATCACCCTTATCAACCGGGCGGGAACCATGGTCATCCCTTTTTTATCATTGTACCTTACCCAAGATCTTGATTTTACGCTGGAAAGTGTGGGTGTCATTATGACCTGTTTTGGCCTTGGACCCCTGCTGGGCACATGGATCGGGGGCAAGCTGACGGATAAAATAGGATATTATAAGGTAATGCTTGGAAGCTTGATCCTTTCGGGCACATTGTTTATAGGACTGCAGTTTTTGGAGAATTTCCACACCGTTTGTGCCGGTATCTTTGTGCTGATGGTCATTGCCGATGCCTTCAGACCAGCGGTGTTCGTGGCGTTGATAGCTTATAGCAGGCCCGAAAACAAGACGCGATCCGTTACGCTCATCCGTCTTGCCATCAATCTGGGTTTTTCGGCGGGGCCGGCCCTGGGCGGTATCATAATTGCCTCCTTGGGATATTTCGGTCTGTTCTGGGTGGATGGGGCTACCTGTATCCTTGCCGGATTGTTGCTGTTATATGTCCTGCACCCCAAAAAGGCCAAGATAACGGATACAAATAAAAACACCTTGCCCGTATCGGCCTATGGCGATGTGCCCTACTGGATCTTTATAATCGCCATGGTGTTTTTCGGATTTGCTTTCGTTCAGTACTTTTCCACTGTACCATTGTATTACAGTGAGGCCTATTCCCTGAGCGAATTTCAAATAGGCCTTCTATTGGCCCTGAACGGGTTTCTGATATTTGTTCTTGAGATGCCGCTGATAAAATATATGGAAAGTCGGCCGTTGTCACAAATTTCCAATACCATTTTGGGCCTTGTGCTCGTAACCGCTAGCTTTTTGGTGCTCAATCTTGTATCCTGGTGGGGAATTTTGATCGTGGGAATGGTCTTGATGACCATAGGCGAAATGATCGCATTTCCCTTTTCGAATGCGTTTGCAATGGATCGTTCCAAAAGGGGCAACCAAGGCGAATATATGGCCCTATACAGCATTGCCTTTTCCGTTTCCCATGTCTTTGCACATAATTATGGCATGAAATCCATCGCCAATTATGGTTTTGGCACTACATGGTATTTGATCGCTGCCATTTGTTTCATGGGCACTGTACTGCTTTTTGTACTAAAGCGCTACCTTAGCGGAACGGGGCTTGGCCTTTCCCGAAAAATATCCTAACGCAGGGCATTAGGTCGGTCTTCCCATTGCGGTCAACAATTCCGGAGCAAGTTGCGTGGGAGAGGGCGGGGAGCTACCACCACGTTTAGATGCAGACCTACTCCCGGGGGGCAACCCTTTAAGCATTTGATCTCGATCATCCGGTAATTTGCTTAAAATGACACATCCCGATTTTTAGTACCTGGCCTCCTTAAGATACTTGTCCACCACCTTATTGAATTCCGGGGCAATACGTAGCAGTGCGGTATGTTCCAGGGAATACAGTGCCGCTTTGTCCTTATATCCTTTTTTCAAAAGTTCTTCCAGATAGAAAAGGGACGTTCCGTAATCTTCGATCATGGAACTATATGAGATTACCTTTAAATAATTTGAAGCCTCCTCAGGGGCGGTAATGGTCTTTAGCATCCATAGGAACAAAAGTGCTTCAATATCCTGTGGCGATTCGGACATTATGATATTAATATTGTCGTCTATCAGGGCATTTACAAAGCCCGAAAGACGATTTCCCATCTGTTGTTCCCGTAGATCTGCACTTTTCCCGAATTTCCCCAGTTCCTCCATCTGGTATTTCCACCAGCCCAGATTGCTATAATTATAGGAAAGAAGGTCCTCTTCCATATAATAACCATAGTCTTGCTTGATCAGGGATTCCTTATAAAGGGCATTGTTTTCGTTGCGTTTCTGCGTTTTGAACATTTTTTCCTTTCGAAGTGCTTTTTGCTTTTCCCTTAATGCGTCCACATTGGTATGCAATCTGTAAAGGGTCTGTACCTCTTCCAATAGGATTTCCGCTTCCAACAATTTTCCCGAACCGATCAATGCATCTATTTCGGATACACGCTTTTTTAAGGTTTTCTCCACAAAACTTTTGTCCTCTGCTACCTTTCCTTTTGCCATAGCGGCCAAGGTCAGTATTTCCATCGCCCTTTCCATGTCATCAACGCCATAGGACACCTCTTCCTTTACCAATGGCAGCAATTGGTTCTGGAACTTTAGGGTATTTAGGATCCGTTCATCCGACAACATTGTGATATAGTTGAAATCATTTTTGTCCGCTATGCCAATATAATGGAAAGGTTTCCGCGAGCCGAGCACCTCGCTGTTCGCCAAGGTGCCCCCTAAGGACACCACTCCCTCGATGTTGTCGAGAAAAACCGGGAAAATGGATGCAAGTCTTCCTCCATTTTCGATTCCGGCCGTATAGATCCTATTCGCATCGATGGGAAACAGGGAGATTACCCTGTTGAACATTCTGTTGGCCATAAGTAGCGTATTGGCGGTCGATAGGGTATCGCTCAGGTTATTGGAAGCGGCAAGGATATACCCTTGCCGTTCGGCCGCGGAATGGAAAAAGCGCAGTAACTGTCTGCCCCTTGCCTTATTGTCCAGCAGAAAGATCACTGGCCAGGTCTTTGATGCCTCAAAATCTTTTGGTAGGTACAGGGCAAAGGTTTCACGTATGGAATCCTTTGGCAGGGACTCCATTACCTGCACGGAATCCATTACAATTCCCTTTTTAAATACCATCTCCTGGGCACATGTCAGGGTAGTTGCAGCAAAGAATAAAAAGGTAAAAATATTTTTCATCTGTTCATGTCGATTATTATTCAAGGACTTTGGCACTTTTGGTTACCAAACCCGTAGTGCCGATAGCATTGTATTTTCCCCTACATTTCATCAAAAACCCCGCCAAACATTGGGAAGAAGAATTTAAGGGAACCGTCCTACCTTCCTTTTGGAAGGTCAATTGCCGCCCCTTTTTCGTATGGGGGCATCGGATACCACATCCGAAAGGATGATATGGGTTCGTGTCTCGCCATATTGGATCAGCCTATCTATAAATTTTTCCAAATGGAACTGGTCTTTTAGGACCACTTCCATAATAATGTTTTCATTTCCGGTAATCCTATAACAATTTAGGACCTCTTCAAAACTGCCGACCATTTCAAGAAATGGACGTAATTTTCCCATAAAGGCCCTCAATGTGATAATGGCACGTAACTGGTAACCGGCATGTGAATGGGAGACCGTGGCCCTATACCCTTCCAGGATTCCCATATCCTCCATTTTTTTCACCCGTTCCGCCACTGCGGGCGGGGTGAGCCCTACCCTTCTGCCAATATTCGCGAAAGACTCACGGGCATTTGCCTGTAGGCACTTTAAGATGGCCCAATTCAAATCATCTATCTTTACATTCAAATCTTTAAATATTAAAATATTTATTATCGAAAGCTAATTTACAAAATACCTTTCATATCCAAAGATACTATTCTTGAATACAGCGTAATTTTATGGAATAATTGTTGATGGAAAAGAATCATGGCCTATAAGAATCTACGAACGGTGCCGGTGTACAGGAAGGCTTTGGAACTCTGCAGGATGAGCAGGGAAATTGCCGCGTACGTTTCCTACAACAAAGACCTGCTAAAACTGTACAAATCCAACAGTCTAAGAGATATCATTGCAGATTCCCTGATAACGGATTCCATACTCATACCCCAAAAAATAGCACAGGCGGAATGCTCCGAATGCCATGACGTGCGTATGAAAAGTGTAGTGCTTATCCATATCATGACCCGTAATATCCTGTCCTATTGCAATGGACTGGAAAAGGACGGTGTTCAGGAAAAGGAATACATCAATCTGTTGCGCAGGGAGATAAAACTGTTCCGAATCCTTTACAAAAAGTGGAAAAGGTCCTTACGGCCGGGGTCGGGCGATGGCTCTTGGGGCCTGAACGAGTCCTTGGGGTTCTAAGTTTCACATATTCCTTCTGTACTGCCCTCCCACTTCGAATAGGGCATTGCTGATCTGTCCCAAAGAACAGATTTTAGCGACCTCCATCAGCGATTCAAAGATGTTTCCGTCTCCCACGGCCACTTTCTTGAGCCTATCCAGTGCATTTTTGGCCTCTTTGGGATCGCGAATCATTAAATTCTTCAAGGTGCGGAGTTGTTGTTGTTTTTCATTTTCGGTCGCCCGTATGACCTCTGTTGGCAGAACAGTGGGAGAGCCTTCCGAACTTAGAAAGGTATTGACCCCGATAATGGGAAAATCCCCCGTGTGCTTTAAGGTTTCGTAATGAAGGCTCTCCTCTTGTATCTTGGAACGCTGGTACATGGTCTCCATGGCTCCCAGTACACCTCCCCTTTCCGTTAAACGGTCAAATTCCAGCAAGACCGCTTCCTCCACCAAATCGGTAAGTTCCTCTATGATAAAAGATCCCTGCACGGGATTTTCGTTCTTTGCAAGTCCCAGTTCCTTGTTAATGATCAATTGTATGGCCATGGCCCTTCGTACGGATGCTTCGGTAGGGGTTGTAATGGCCTCGTCGAACGCATTGGTATGCAAAGAATTGCAATTGTCGTAAATGGCATAAAGGGCCTGTAAGGTGGTACGGATATCGTTAAAGTCCACTTCCTGTGCATGCAGGCTCCTGCCCGATGTCTGGATATGGTATTTGAGCATCTGGGACCTTGGGCCGGCCCCATAGATCTGCTTCATGGCCTTGGCCCATATTTTTCTGGCCACCCTACCGATTACCGCATATTCCGGATCGGTTCCATTGGAAAAGAAAAAGGAAAGATTGGGGGCAAAAGCATCGATGTCCATTCCCCGGCCGAGATAATATTCCACATATGTAAATCCATTGGCCAAGGTAAATGCCAACTGCGTAATGGGATTTGCCCCTGCCTCCGCAATATGATAGCCCGAGATGGAAACCGAATAAAAATTCCGGACATTTTCATCTATAAAGTACTGCTGTACATCGCCCATTAACCGCAGGGCGAACTCGGTTGAGAAAATACAGGTATTTTGCGCCTGGTCCTCTTTAAGGATATCCGCCTGTACCGTCCCCCTCACCTGCTTTAAGGTATCCTTCCTTATCCTTTGGTAGATATCGGCGGGCAACACCTGATCGCCCGTAACGCCCAATAGCAACAGGCCCAATCCATTGTTGCCCTCCGGCAGGGGACCGTTGTAGAACGGTCTGTCCACTGTCCATTGTCCGTAAAGGGCATCCATCTTTTTCTTGACTTCCTCCTCTAGTCCGTTTTCCAAAATATACTTTTCACAGTTTTGATCAATGGCGGCATTCATGAAAAAAGCGAGCAACATGGGGGCCGGACCATTGATGGTCATGCTCACCGAAGTCATTTCCGCACAAAGGTCAAAGCCGGAGTACAATTTTTTGGCATCGTCCAGACAACAGATCGAAACGCCGGCATTCCCTATTTTTCCATAGATATCGGGCCGTTTATCAGGGTCGCTTCCATATAGGGTAACGGAATCGAAAGCGGTGGACAGGCGTTTTGCGGGTATCCCTTGGCTCACATAATGGAACCGTCTATTGGTCCGTTCCGGTCCCCCTTCCCCAGCGAACATCCTGGTAGGGTCCTCCCCTATTCTTTTAAAAGGATAGAGTCCCGCGGTATAGGGGAATTCCCCCGGTACATTTTCTTGGAGGCTCCACTGCAAAATATCGCCCCATGCCCTATATTTTGGAAGGGAAATTTTGGGAACGGGCACCATGGAAAGAGATCTGGTATGGGTATCCAACCGTATTTTTTTCTTTCGTACCGAAAATTCAAAAACGGGCCCTCGGTACCGTTCCACTTTATGGTCCCAATCCATAATGATCTGCCAGTTACGCGGATCCATTTCCATCTTCAAACGGTTGAACTCCCCTATCAGCAAGCAGACCACCTCCGCATGTTCGCCAAGGGCGCCCTTGATCTGCTTATATTCCCCTATTCCCTCTTTGCCAAGGACGGGCGTATATTTTCCCAGCAGGGCGATCGTGGTATAAAGTCCGTATAGTTGCTGGGCCAGCTTGGCCTGCTCCCTGGTTTTTTGGTCATATGCCCTAATGGCCTCGGATATTTCCGAAAGGTATCGGATCCTCGCCGGGGGAATCACGAATATTTTTTTTCCAACAGGCTGATGGATACCCTTGGGCATCTTTAGGTCCGAATGCCCCTTTGCCACAAATTTGCCCAAAATGGCATCAAAAAGCCTGTTGGTGCCTTGGTCGTTGAACTGGGAGGCCATGGTCCCATAAATGGGGAGTTCGCTGGAATCCGATTCCCACAGGCCGTGGTTTCTGGTGTACTGTTTCTTAACGTCCCTAAGGGCATCCTCTGCGCCCCTTTTATCGAACTTGTTGATGGCAACGGCATCGGCAAAATCGAGCATGTCTATCTTTTCCAATTGGGTGGCCGCCCCAAATTCGGGCGTCATGACATAAAGGGATACATCGCTATACTCAGTAATTTCCGTATCCGACTGGCCGATCCCGGAAGTCTCCAAAATGATCAGGTCATATTGGGCGGCACGTAAGACCTTTACCGCATCCCCAATATTTTGGGAGAGCGCGCGATTGGATTGCCTTGTGGCAAAAGATCGCATATATACCCTCCCATTGTTGATGGCGTTCATACGGATCCTATCGCCCAAAAGGGCTCCCCCCGTTTTTCGCTTCGTGGGATCGACCGATAGGATGCCAATGGTCTTATGGGGAAACACCTGCAGAAAACGCCTTAGCAGTTCGTCCACCAAACTGGATTTCCCGGCTCCCCCGGTGCCCGTTACGCCCAACACGGGCGTTTTGGGCTTCCCCTCCACCAGTACATCCCCAAAAAATGCGTTAAATTCGTCATACCTGTTCTCCGCCAGGCTAATGAGCCTCGCAATCGTATTGACATCCTTTTCCTCCATCAGTCGGGCTATGCTGCTATGTGCCGGTATCTTTAGCGGCGGTACGGGAAAATCACATTTTGCCACCAGATCGTTGATCATTCCCTGTAGGCCCATTTCCCTGCCATCATCAGGGGAATAGATCCTTGCGATCCCGTACTGCACCAATTCCCGTATTTCCTCGGGCAATATCACCCCGCCGCCTCCTCCAAATATTTTTATATGTCCCGCGCCCCTATCCCGTAAGAGATCGTACATATATTTAAAATATTCGTTGTGCCCCCCTTGATAGGAGGTAATGGCAATCGCATTTACATCTTCTTGGATCGCACAATCCACCACTTCCCCGACACTTCGGTCGTGGCCCAAATGAATGACCTCTACGCCCGTGGCCTGTATGATCCTCCTCATGACGTTAATGGCAGCATCATGTCCATCGAACAGGGAAGCCGCCGTAACGATCCTAATTTTGTTTTGGGGGATATAGGGTTTTAATTGTTCCATCTGCAATCAATGCTCAATTTTAGGACTGCAATTTATACAAAATGCAATAAATATAATATAAATTTTAGAATATTATAAAAATCAGCTATCCTACTGACCCATGGTTTCCAATATGTTAATTTTAACCCCTAAAATTACCAATTTGAAAACCACCATTTTAATCAATTGTCCCGACAAGGCCGGAATTATCAGTACCGTCACGGGGTTTATACACGCAAAGGGCGGTAATATCGTTTATATTGACCAGCATGTGGACAAGGAGTCGGGAACCTTTTTTATGCGGCTGGAAAGCGAATTTGCAAACGGTGCGCTCCCTTATCCCGATTTCAAAAAGTGTTTTGAGAAGGAGCTCGCCGTTCCATATGGCATGGAGTGGAACATGCATTTAAAGGAAAGGAAACCTAGGATGGCCCTTTTTGTTTCCAAATACAACCATTGTCTTTACGATCTGTTGAGCAGGTTCCACGCCGGGGAACTGGAGGTGGAAATTCCCTTTGTTCTGAGCAACCATTCGGATCTTCAACATATTTCCGAACAGTTCCAGATACCTTTTTACCACGTTCCCTTTGTAAAGGACAGCTCGGAAACGGAGCATAGGCAATTGGATCTTTTGCAGCGGCACCAGATAGACTTTATTGTCCTGGCCAGGTATATGCAGATCATTCCCCGATCCACCATTGCCCGCTACCCAAACAAGATCATAAACATACACCACTCCTTTCTACCGGCCTTTGCCGGGGCCAGACCCTACCATGCAGCATTTGCGCGCGGGGTCAAGATCATTGGGGCCACCAGTCATTATGTAACGGAGGAGCTGGATGAGGGACCGATCATAGAACAGGATGTGGCCACTGTCTCCCATTCACATACCATCAAAGACTTTATTTCCAAAGGAAGGGACCTGGAGAAGATAGTGCTCGCCCGTGCGGTAAAGCTGCATATACAGCGCAAAACCATGGTATATAACAACAAGACGGTCATCTTTTCCTAAAACCTTTCACATTCTGTAGAAATGCAGGGCAGGCGTGGGAGCATCATACATCCCACTTAACGGGTCAAGATTTGCCATCACAACAAGGAAGGGTATGCGGTCATAGTGACCGGTCCTCCCATTGGTCCCGATACTACTTTTTTATGTATATTGGAACGAACTATTTATTGGCATGAGCTATTTAAGAGGAACCCTCGCTTTATTTTTTCTCCTGATTTCCTGTTCCGAAAAGGAAAGACCTAAAAACGCATCCGCCCTACCGCCCCCGACAAACATGGGCGGAAAGCAGTTGGCCGAAATACATTGCGCCTCTTGCCATAAATACGTTCCACCAACTGCGCTTCCAAAATCAAGTTGGAAAAAGGACATTCTTCCGTTCATGGGGAACAGGTTGGGCATCTATAAAGAGGGAAAACGTCCCCAGAGCATTCTTGGCCCCCGTCAAAGTAGGGAAATTATAGAAAAGGCGAATATTTTTCCAAAAACTCCCTTGTTGGCAAAATCGGACTGGGATAAAATTGTAGATTACTATCTTACTATGGCACCTGATTCCATGGAGATCGTTGAACGTTCGGAAAAAATCACAAAGGGACTCGCCCATTTTAAGGTACAGGAATCGGTATACGGACACCCCCAGCCCCTTACTTCCCTGGTCAAATTACTGCCCGATGACCGCGGTGTCGTATTCAATGATAGCAGGACGGGCAAAAATACACTGACGTTCTTGACTTCCAAACTGGAAAAGGATTACAACTATGAGCTTGAGGATACTCCTGTCACCTATTACGAAAAGAAAGATACCATCTATATGGCATATATTGGCAAAAATATACTGCCACACGACATCCCCGATGGATCCATCCTAAAAATAGTTCCGTATGGATCGGGCAAGAACGATAAGAGCGTCAAACCGATCATTCAGAATTTACAGCGACCGGTCGCAACGGCACATGGGGACCTGGACAACGATGGTCTAGAGGATATCGTGGTCTGTGAATTCGGTAATAGAACGGGAAAACTTTCTTGGTTCAAGAACGAAGGGAACGATCGTTATTCCGCAAATTATCTCAACCACAGACCAGGTGCCGTTGGAGCGGTGATAAGGGACCATGATCAAGACGGGGACATGGACATATTTGCGTTGATGGCCCAAGGGGACGAAGGCATATTTTATTACGAAAACCAAGGAAATGGAAGTTTTATGGAAAAACGCCTACTTACTTTTTCTCCCCTCAATGGAAGTCAATACTTGGAATTGGCCGACTTTGACGGAGACGGTCGGGAGGATATTCTGTACGTTTGCGGTGACAATGCCGACAAGAGCCTTTTCTTAAAACCCTATCATGGTATTTACATATTCCTGAACAAGGGAAACCTTCAATTTGAACAATCCTTCTTTTACCCTTTAAACGGGGCTTACAAGGCCGTTGCCAGGGATTTTAATGGGGATGGGAACCTGGATATTGCGGCCATCTCCTACTTTCCCGATTACCTGGACCATCCGGAAGAAAGTTTTGTCTACCTTGAAAATAAAGGAAACCTGAAATTTAGGGGCAGCACCTTCGACCGACCTGAACGAGGCCGTTGGATCACCATGGACGCCGGGGATATGGACGGGGATGGCGACATAGATCTGGCATTGGGCTCCTTTGTATACTTTGCCGCGGAAGGGGATACTACCGGACTTAGTCAAAGATGGCTTACCGAAAGTCCGTCGGTACTGATATTGCAGAATACATTTAGATAGGGAATTAAGCAGCTTCCCAAGGTTCAATGATGTTTTGAGGACACCATTTATATAGAACAGCTTCACAAGTTGTATAGTACCGATATAATCATAGAAGGGTCCCTCCAACATTAAAATTGATAAATCACAGGGATAAATCTTATTTTTACTTAAAATCCCAAAAACGGACCATGATGAAAAAAATGATCATATGTGCGCTTATGCTGCCCTTAATGGCCTGCACGGAGCTGCAACAAGTAGTGAACCAACTGCCACAGGGAACGGGTGGATTGGGCAATGCCGAAATTGCCAACGGCCTGAGGGCAGCACTGGACATGGGTATCGAAAAACAGGTGAGCAAACTGACCCGCACCGATGGCTTCTACCGCAATGAACTGGTAAAGATCCTCTTGCCCCAAGAACTACAAAAGGTCGATAAAACATTACGCGACATCGGCTTGGGACAGTTGGCCGATGAGGGCCTTAAAGTACTGAACAGGGCTGCGGAGGATGCCGTGGGCGAAGCGACCCCGATTTTCGTGAACGCCGTAAAGGGCATTACCTTTTCGGACGCAAAAAATATCCTTTTGGGAAGTGATAATGCCGCCACCCAATATTTGACGACCGCAACCAAAACGGAACTCTATTCCAAGTTCAATCCCGTAATAAAGCAATCTTTTGACAAGGTGGGGGCCGATCAGGTATGGAAGAACCTGATCACCAGGTACAATAACCTGCCCCTGACGACGGATGTGAATCCCGACCTTACCGATTATGTAACACAGCAAGCCCTGCAAGGGGTCTATACGATGATCGCAGTGGAGGAAAAAGAGATTCGCACCAAGGTTTCGGCACGAACCTCCGATATCCTGAAACGTGTCTTTGCCCTTCAGGACAACTGAGATTTACCTATAACAAAAGACTTCAGGGACCGCCAGAAAACAACATTCACCGAGAAATGTCCTGCTAGGTGAAAAGGGAAACATTGGTAACAAATTCCTAAAGTTTAATTAACCTCCATACAGGAAATTTAAAGGAATTTTACGCCGAATTATTTGAGTTGGTAATTTTGAGTTAGTTAGTTTTAAAACCGGTGGGAGCACCGGTTTTTTTTTTGACCTGACTTTACGAATCCCATATTCATTGGAGCGCCCAAGAAGATTCTGTCAAAATTTGATCTTTTTTCCTGGATTTTAAGAGAAGGTTTAGGTTTTTTAAGTATTATTTAAGAAATTTAAACAACTCACTTAAAAAAAATATATGGAAACAAGATTACGATGGATCTTGGCACTGCTCCTAGTGCTGGGCGTACAAGTGAATTTGGCACAGGAAAAATCGATCACCGGCAAGGTCGTCGATGCGGAGGGCCTACCCCTGCCCGGGGTCAATGTGGTGATCAAAGGAACTACCAATGGAACCCAGACCGATTTTGATGGGGTCTTTATCATTGGAGCAACAACGGGCCAGGTGCTCGTATTTTCGTACCTGGGACAAAAAACGGAGGAGGTCACCGTTGGAACTTCAACCTCCCTGACCGTTGAAATGGAAGAGGATGCCTCACAACTTGAAGAGGTGATCGTGGTAGGTTATGGTACACAGAGCAAACGTACGCTGACCGATAATATCGCTAAATTGACCTCCGCCGATATTGCGGAGGTTCCCAATCCCAATATACAGAACGCCTTGGTCGCCAAAGCTGCCGGGGTACAGGTAACCCAGACCAATGGTAAAGTGGAAGGCGGAATCAATATAAGGGTCCGTGGGGCCGCCAGTGTAAGCGGTGGAACCCAACCCCTCTATGTTTTGGATGGCATACCCCTTATAGATCCCATTGGCGACCGGGTGGAAGTGGGGAACGGTGCGCCCACAAATCCGCTCTTGACCTTAAGTTCGAACGAAATAGAATCCATAGACATTTTAAAGGACGCCTCCTCTGCGGCAATTTACGGAGCTAGGGGGGCCAATGGGGTGGTCCTCATTACCACCAAAAGGGGAAAGCAGGGAAAAGCAAAATTCTCCCTCAACCTGGCACAGGGCTTCAGTCGCCCCACCAATAAAAGGGAGTGGCTCAACACGGACGAGTATATAGAGCTCTTTACGGAGGCAGCCATCAATACCTATGGGGAAGAAGATGGTCTGGCGGAAGCGGAAGGTCTTTTCGACTTTCTTGCGGGGGATACCGATTGGAGATCCAGGGAAGTGAATACCAACTGGTCCGATTACGCCTTTCAGGATGGCTATCAGACAGATGCGGATTTTTCCGTGTCCGGTGCAGATGCCAAAACCTCCTATTATTTCTCGGGGGCCTATAACAATACATCGGGGATAATTCGCGACAATGAGCTGGAAAGGGCCACGGCAAGGACCAATATAAGCCATCAGCTTACCGATAGGTTCAAAACCGGTATGAACCTTAGTTTCTCCAGAACGGAAATAGACCGTATCGCCAACGACAATGCCTTTGCCACCCCGTTACAGGCAATTGCACAGCCACCATTGTCCCCTGCCCGATTGCCGGACGGCTCCCCTAATCCGAATACCCTTTACGGCAATTTCCTATTGGATGCCGAAAACGCATTTTTTAAGACCATCATCCGTAGGACCGTGGGCAAGGCGTATGCCGAATACCAATTTTTGCCTTCCCTAAAACTCAACTCGGACTTCTCCTATGACCTTTATTCCCAAACGGAAGATAATTTTAGGGGCCAAAATTCCCTTTTTCAGTCCACTAACGGTGAGGCTTTTGCCTCCGACCTGGGTTCGGAAAGTTATACCTATAGCAACTATGCCACATTTGATCAAACCTTTGCCGAAAAGCACACGTTAAATTTTGTGGCCGGTATGGAATATATTAAGTACAACCGAAGGATCACCAGTGTGACCAGTCAGCAATTCCCTTCCGATGATCTCAATACGGTAAGCGGGGGCGCCGAGGTTACGGCGGGAACGGGGGTAAATCTAAAAAGTAGTTTTCTTTCCTATTTTGCCCGGGCCACCTACGACTATATGGGAAAATATCTGTTAAAGGCAAGTATACGCCGCGATGGCTCCTCCCGTTTTGGAGAAAATCAAAGGTTCGGAACTTTTCCAGCTTTCTCTGCGGGATGGATCCTTTCGGAAGAGAATTTTCTGAACAGTTCCAATACCCTTTCCTTTTTAAAGCTTAGGGGAAGTTGGGGCAAATTGGGAAATGCCGATATTGGGGGCGATTACCCATCACTCTTTCTTTTCTCCGGGGTATCCTACAATGAAAGGCCCGGACTTGCCCCAACACAACCGGGAAACTCGGACCTGACATGGGAACAATCCACACAGACGGATTTTGGGCTTGAATTCGGTTTATTGGACAATAGGATTTCCGGGGAACTTGATTATTATGTCAAAGATACGGAGGATCTGTTGTTCAGTGTTCCTTTGGTGCCCAGTAGTGGTGCGCCCACAATTAACCAGAACATAGGCACGCTCCAGGGGAAAGGGATCGAATTTGTCCTGAACACCCGTAATATCGAAACGGAGGATTTTAGTTGGACCACCAATTTTAATATCAGCCATAATACAAACGAACTCAAATCCCTGCCAAACGACAATGCCGATATAATAAGTGGGCAGAACATCAACAGGGTAGGAGAAAGTGTGGCCTCTTTTTATCTTCGCGAATATGCAGGGGTAGATCCCGATAATGGGGATGCCCTTTATTATCTAAATACGGAGAATAGCGATGGCAGCCTAAATAGGGACACGACCACAGATCCCAATGAGGCCCAAAGGATCGTTGCGGGCAACCCGTTCCCTGAACTTACTGCGGGACTTACGAATACCGTCCTGGTGGCCGGATTCGATTTTTCCTTTACGTTCCAGGGCGAATGGGGAGCCAGTATTTTTAATGATGGGGGTCGTTTTCAATCGGTAAACGCCGACTATTACGACAACCAGAGCAGGGATCAATTGAACAGATGGCAGCAGCCAGGCGATATCACCAATGTTCCACAGGCACGATTGTTTCAGGGCAATGGTACCGCACAGTCGACAAGGTTCCTTGCGGAAGCGGATTTTATCCGTTTAAGGAACATCACATTGGGTTATTCGCTACCGGATATCGTAACGGAAAAAATGGGACTTAGCAAGCTTCGTGTCTACCTTACCGGCATCAACTTGCTGACCATTACGGATTACCCGTTCGAGGATCCCGAAGCAAGGAGCGATGTCAACGGTCAGAACAATCCGGGATATACCTTTTATTCCGCACCACCCGCCAAAACGTTGACCTTGGGCATGAACATTAATTTTTAACAAAAGAGCATCATGAACTTACATAAACTAGTATACGCGTTTTCAGGGATCCTTTTTCTGGCGTCCTGCGAAAAAGAACTCGAGATAGACCCTACCGACAATCTGCCAGGTGATCAAGCATTTACTTCGGAACTCAACATCTCCTCCATTTTGGTAGGTACTTATGAAGAAGCTGGGCAGTCCACCACCTATGGGGGCAATTTACAGATGACCACCGACCTTTTGGGAACTTCAGACCAGGCTTTTTGGTTAGGGACTTTTTTGGACCCCAGACAAGCATTTACAAAAAGTCTGTTGGTGGATAATGGCTGGGTGGAAGATATATGGGCCAATGCCTATGAGACCATTAACCAAGCGAATTTGGTAATCGATAATTTGGATATAGTCACCAGCAGTGAAGCGGAAAGAAATAGGATCGAGGGGGAAGCGAAATTTCTGCGTGCCCTAAATTATTTTGACCTGGTCCGTAATTTTGGAGCCCCCTATCAAACGGGCCAACCAAATTCCCAATTGGGTGTCCCTTTACGTTTGGAAGGAATAATAGAATATTCCTTGCCACAACCGATTGCCCGTAGTACTGTAGGGGAAGTGTACGCGCAAATAATTTCGGACGCCACGGATGCCTATGAACTTCTACCTTCCGAAAATTCTTTCTATGCCGATCGATATGCAGCCCAGGCCCTATTGGCCCGAATTTATTTTCAGCAAGGGGAATACGCCGCCGCACGTGACGCGGCCCATGATGTACTGGAAAACAGCGGCCACTCATTGGCAACCACTTTTGCAAGTGCCTTTAACAACGATGTGGACAGCCCCGAGGATATTTTTACCTTTCAGGTTACCAGTCAAACGGGAATAAACAATTTAGTGACCCATTATGCCTCCGAAGGGGATGGCGGCCGAGGTGGGGACATTGTTGTGGAAGATGCCTATCTGGAGCTTTTTGATGATCCGAACGATGAAAGGGGCAGTTTTGTCTATATCAATCCGGACAATGACCGAAGGCTTACCCTAAAATACACGAACCAATTTGCTAATGTGATCATTTTTAGGATTGCGGAAATGCACCTGATCCGTGCCGAGAGCAATTTTAGGGAAGGTACGGTAGTGGGCCTCGACCCTTTGCTCGAGATCAATGCATTGCGGGGGCGATCGGGAGCCGCGGCCTTGGACGGACCTCTTACCCTTGAACTCTTGGCTAGGGAGCGACAGTTGGAACTCGCTTTCGAAGGATTCTTGCTCAACGATATTAAACGTACCCAAGGATCGGTCGGCGATATTCCATGGGATGATACCTCCCTGTACTTTCCGATACCACAGACGGAGATGGACACCAATCCCCTAATGGAACAAAATGAAGGATACGACTAAGGCAGGAATACATATCGGAAAGTATCCAAGCTGAGCTTAACAGCTGATGATAATGGTATAAAGTCAAAAATGTACGGGGGCAGGACAAAATAAATGGTCAGCCCCCTTGCATTTTATCTATAAGTTAAACAGGCAACATTTTTATTGCATGTAATCATTTTCGGCTCTACACGGAATTTTAGGATTTCCACATTGGAAACGGCAGATCTTAAAGTCCAACATCCACATTTTAATCGAAAATTATCCAAAAATGATCACGTACCGCTTCATAAAGCCCCTATTCCCCAAAAACAACTTATTACCCTTCATTAACATATTTTAACCTTCCATTATGATAATATTGGGAGTCCTTCGGTACCATTTAGCCCTAATTTTGTGCTTTCATCTGTCCTTATGTTTGTTCGCACGCTAATATGGTTCGTAAGTTTTCTAAGTATACAGTCCTTATTTTGCCAAAACGTTGACGAAAATAACATCCACTGTGATATTGGCGAACTGAGTAGACTGTCCTCTCGGGAGGCGTCCATTCTTAGCGCTGGGGAAATGTTCCAGTTGGGTGTGTGCGAATATCGCTTTGGCAATTACGGCAAGGCCACCAATTATTTCAATTCAGCGGAAGCAAAAGGATTTCAACAGCCCGAACTACTTCAAAAGTATAGTACTTTGAGCAAAAAAGCGCTGTTGGCAGGGGATAGAAATTTTAATGATTTCACGAAAGCGTCAAATTCCCCTTCCCCCATGTTCTCATCAAATGAACGCTACTCTCGCGGGTATTTGGAACTTTTACGAACGGAGCGGGAGTATGAAGCACAGAACAGGCTGTTCAATGTACTATTTTTGATTATTGCTGCGGTCGGGGCGACTTTGGGCTGTTTCCTAATTTTTAAATATGGACTTCACAAAAACCCCAATTTTTTCCTTGCCATGTTCCTAATCGCCATTTCCCTGACCCTTTTGGAGCTTGCCATGTTCTGGTGGCGGGACAATGTCTACGTGCCGCGCATCCCATTTTATCGTATCCACTTTTTTGCATGGGGCCCTTGCTTCTACCTCTACTTTAAATATCGCTTTTTAAAGGAAGATCCTTTTAAGAAAAGGGAAATCCAACTCCATTTTGCGCTCTTCGCAACGGCGCTTTTGGCCCTGATGGTCCTAGGGAGCTATGAGCGGTCTCCCATTCAGGATCACAGCCTGGCCAACTACTGCCAGATCTTTTTAGAAAACAAATGGCTAAAGGCGGCACAGATAAGCTTCTATTTTGTTCTGATGGTGCGCATCTATAAAAAAACGGCCACCACGCTTACGGCGGTGGATAGGATATGGATCCGAATACTGGTATTCTATTTTTTAATGGTCATTCTTACGGTATGTGGCAGGGCGCTCTACAGCGGAGAGCATACCTTTGATTACATATCTAAATATTTTGTGGCCATATTATTGTCGCTTTTTATTACAATGTTGGGTTTTCTCCTTTTGGTACGCTCTTCACTGGTTACCAAAAAGGAAGTTTCCAATGAGCTTACGGAACCAAAGAAATATAAGAATTCCGGCCTTACCGAGGATATGTCCTTGACCTTAAAGAGCGGTTTGCTAGATCTGTTGGAAAAGCAGAAGGTCTATTTGGACAATACCCTTACCTTGGAATCCCTTGCCCTAAAGATGAATACGGACCGATATAGCCTATCCCAGGTCATCAATCAGGAATTCGGGAAAAACTTCTATGAGATCATAAATGACTATAGGGTCGGGGAAGCATTGTTGCTCATCAAAAAAACACGGAGCACAAAATCCGTTAACGATCTGATCTACGAATCCGGATTCAACAATAAGGTTTCTTTCTACAAAGCCTTTAAAAAACGAAAAAACATGACTCCGACCGAATATATGACTTCTGTTCAAAATACGGAATCTTAATCTTTTCACAAAATACCTTACAAATCCCAATTTTTTAACAAATGGCCGTGCCAAACTTCTAACTATTGTATTTCAATAACTTACCATACAAGTTAACGTTAATTTAAGTCGGTGTTTTTTTACTTAGGTCGGAAGTAATGCGTTAACCCTACCTCTTTCTTTAATTTGTGGATTGGTTGAAAGGCTAGTTGGGGCCGTTTGGTCCGGACCATTTTCATTGGTTCTCATTTTTTATTTGAATTAGCTACACATAAAAAATACGCTAGCCCTTTTAACCTTATTGTTCAACATAATTTTTTTTAAACTAACTCAAATTAAAACTTTATGAAAATTAAGCATTTTCTATTTTTTAAGATGTTTCTTTTGTCCATGTTCATGTTCGGACAGGAGAAAACGATCACGGGTACGGTCTTGGACCAGAACAGCATTCCCCTACCCGGGGCCAGTGTACTTGTACAGGGAACCTCAAATGGTACGCAGACCGATTTTGATGGAAATTACTCCATCACTGCCAGCGTGGGCGATGTATTGGTTTTCTCTTACGTTGGCCAAAAATCCGATCAGAGGACCGTTGGCGCTTCCAATACCGTCAATATTACCTTAACCGAAGATGCCCAGGCACTCGATGAAGTCGTTGTAACGGCTCTTGGTATCAGCAGGGAGAAAAAATCCCTTGGATATGCTACCCAAGAAATTAGCGGGGATGACGTCAACACCGCAAAAGACCAGAACTTTGTCAACTCACTTTCTGGAAAGATCGCAGGGCTTGACATCAAAAAGAGTTCTACCATGGGTGGTTCCACAAACGTCATTATTAGGGGTTATTCTTCCATTACGGGGAACAACCAAGCGCTCTTTGTTATCGATGGTGTGCCTGTCAACAACAGTACCAACAATAGCGCAGATCAAGCCGGTGGAGGGAACGGATATGATTATGGTAACGCCGCAAGTGATATCAGCCCGGAAGATATTGAAACCATCAACGTACTAAAAGGTTCCGCAGCCACTGCCCTTTACGGATCCCGAGCTGCCAACGGTGCCATCATCATCACCACAAAAAGAGGTTCTTCCAAAAAAGGGTTGGGCGTGTCCGTAAATTCGGGAATTACGGTCGGTAACTATGATAAGGATACCTTTGCGGAATTTCAGGATGAATACGGGCAAGGTTACGGTCCATATTATGGAGCGGGATATATAGATTCCATTGACGTTAATGGCGATGGAACCCCTGATTTGACCCCACCAACGGGAGAAGATGGGTCTTACGGCCTTCGATTTGATCCAAACCTAATGGTGTACCAATGGGATTCGTACTTTCCACAATTGGATACCTACCTTCAACAGAGCCCTTGGATCGCTGCCCAGAATGGACCTTCTTCCATTTTCAAGACAAGCGTGACCAATACACAGAACGTGTCTGTAAGTCACGGCGGTGAAAATGGCAGCTCCCGACTTAGCTACTCTAGATTGAGCCAGACCGGTATATTGCCGAACAGTCAGATAGACAGACATACCGTAGACCTTTCCGGGGTCATGGAACTGAACGACAAAATTACCGTTACGGGAAAGGCCACTTACACCAATAGCGGCGGTAAGGGAAGGTTCGGAACTGGGTACGATGCCGAGAACCTAATGACCAATTTTAGGCAATGGTGGGCCGTGAACGCCGACTTGGCCGATATGCGGGATGCTTATTTCAGTACCAAGCAGAATATTGGATGGAACCCATCCGGTCCAGGCGATCTGGCACCCAAATATTGGGACAACCCCTATTGGACACGTTATGAAAACTACAACAACGATGAAAGGAACAGGTTGTTCGGTTTTGGTAGTATTTCTTACAAAGCAACCGATTGGTTGGAAATATTCGCTAGGGCGACCGTGGATACCTATGGCGAAATTAGGGAAGAGCGAAATAATATTGGGAGTATCGATACACCGCAGTATACAAGAAGAAACTTAAATTTCTCCGAGTACAATTATGATTTCTTCCTAAACTTCAATAAAGACATTACCGAGAAATTTGGGGTAACCGGAGTTGTAGGTACCAATTATAGGCAAACAAAAAGCAATTTTGTGACCGCTGCCACCAATGGAGGTCTAAAATTGCCAGGTATCTTTGCTTTGTCCAATTCGGTAAACCCCTTGGTATTCGATGCCAATTCTGAATTCGATGCGGATGTTAGGGTAATGGGCGTATTTGCCAATGCCAGTTTCGATTTTGACGATACGGTATTTATAGAAGGTTCCATTAGAAATGATACTTTCTCAACGCTTGCGGATGGTGAAAACTCCTTTTATTATCCTTCCATCTCTACCAGTTTCGTGTTTTCCAACCTTTTTGATAGCAGTTTTATAACCTTTGGTAAATTAAGGGCGGGCTATGCCGAGGTCGGTAACGGAGCAGAGTCTTACAATCTGGTAAACACCTTTAATCCCATTTCAGGATTTGGGGGCGCAACCTTATATTCCAACCCCGGAACGTCCAACAACCCCTTGTTAAAGGAAGAACGTACCGAAAGTAAGGAAGTTGGACTGGAAATGAGTTTTTGGGGCAAACGATTGGGTTTCGATCTTTCCCTGTACGAGCAGATCACCAACGATGCCATCATTCCGGTTGAAATAACCCCTGCCACCGGCTTTACCAATACAGTCGTAAACTCTGCCTCTGTATCCAATAAAGGTCTAGAAGTCCAATTGTTCGGTTCCGCCATTAAAACGGCCGATTTCGAATGGAGGACCAATGTGAATTTCTCCACTTATAAGAGTGAGGTATTGGACCTGTTCCAAGATTCAGAAAATATCTTGATCAACAGCTTCTTCGGGGTATCCTTGAATGCCGCAAAGGGAGAGGCTTATGGAACCTTAAAAGGTACCGATTATGTATACCACGAAAATGGCCAGCCGATCGTAGGTGCGGATGGGAATTATCTTAAGACGGCTTCCAACCAAGAAGTATTGGGGGATATCAACCCAGATTGGAGGGCAGGTCTTTCAAATTCCTTCACCTATAAAAATGTTAACTTGAGCTTCCTGATCGACATACAGGAAGGTGGTAGCGTCTTTACCGGGGACCTTTATTTCGGAATGGCCACAGGTCTTTATCCAGAAACGGCGGGCTTGAACGATTTGGGCAATCCTTTACGTGATCCGATCACAGCAGGTGGGGATTCCGGAGGAATTATCCTACCAGGTGTACAGGAGGATGGAACGACCAACACTGTGAGGGGAGATATGACAAGCTATTTAAACCCACTTGGACGGTATGGAAACGCTCCAGATGCCCAGTTCGTATACGATGCTTCATACGTAAAGTTAAGGGAAGTAACCCTTGGTTATTCCCTACCACAAAAATTCTTGGAAAGGCTGCCTTTTACAGCGGTGACCTTTACCGCAGTTGGACGTAACCTGTGGATCATCGACAAAGATCTTCCATATGCAGATCCAGAACAAAGTTTTGGGGCGGGCAATGTCCAAGGATTCCAGATAGGGGCATATCCTTCTGTTAGAGAATACGGTTTCAATGTTAAATTAGACTTTTAAAAAAATGAAGATGAGAAAAATATTAATTATACTATTTGCCGGAATGGGGATAACCAGTTGTACAGAGGGCATTACCGATTACAACAATGACCCTAAGCTGCCAACGGTGGTTCCTGCCGAAACATTGGTAGCCAATGCGGAAAAGAACCTAGCGGACAGGATTACGGTTGTTAGTGGATCTAATTTATTCAGACTTTGGGCCCAAAGCTGGGCGCAGGCCACTTATGTGGACGAGTCCAACTATGATATCATAGGAAGAGATCCTTCCCAAGCATATTGGACTACTTACTATAACAACGTTATCAATGATCTAAACTCCGCAATAACGATTATTGAGGAGGACGAGTTGATGGACCCCCAGACCAAAGCAAACCAGTTGGCCGTCATTGAAGTTCTTCAGGTGTACGTATATCAGCATCTGGTAGACTTAAACGGTGATGTACCCTATAGCGAAGCTGGTGACATCTTGAATCTATTTCCCGCATATGATGATGCGGAGACCATCTATTTAGATCTGATCGAAAGAATTTCTGCAGCTCAAGCGGCCTTGGCCGGTGGAGGCAGCTCTTTTGATACCGATATTTTTTATGGTGGGGACGTGTCCAAATGGAGAAAATTGGCCAATTCCGTTAAATTGAGGATTGGAATGCGCTTGGCCGATTTTAACCCTACCCTTGCCGCAACGGTAGTTTCCGAAGCGTATGCAGGAGGGGTTTTCGAATCCAATGATGACAACACCGTAATACAGTACGAAACTTCGCCAACTGTCAATAACAACCCTCTATATGATCTGTTCGTAACACAGAACAGGGGCGGGGATTATATTGCCTCCGAAACTTCGGTAAATATGTTGGTATCCTTGGACGATCCACGTCTGGACAATTATGTGGACGATAACCTGGAACCATACATAGGCGGGCCTATCGGCGGAAATAATGCGTATGCCAACTATACACATTTAAATCCTAACATCGTGGAGAACGCCACATATCCAGGGACCATTATGGATTATGCCGAAGTGGCCTTCTTTTTAGCGGAGGCTGTTGAAAGGGGCTATATAAGCGGTTCTGCCGAGGAATTTTACAATTCGGGAATTGAAGCTTCAATTCTTTACTATGATGGTACTCCTGAAGAGGTTACCGAATACTTGGCCCAACCGTCCGTTGCATATGCAACCGCGACCGGTGACTACAAGCAAAAAATCGGGACCCAAAAATGGATCGCGCTTTTTAATAGAGGTTTTGAGGCATGGACAGAGTACAGAAGGCTAGACTGGCCAGAATTGGTACTGTCCGCCCAATCTCAAAAAGAGGTACCCTTAAGGATGATCTATCCTGTTAAGGAAGTATCCGTGAACGGAGCAAATTACAATGCAGCTGCCTCGGCCATCGGAGGGGATGATCTTTACACTCCCTTGTTCTGGGACGTGAACTAGACACTTTTATTATTATAATACCATAATAGCTAGCCGTCCAACATTGGGCGGCTATTTTATTTTAGGTCATTTGAAAGGTGGATCCGGAAAAGAAGGGCCATTGTAATGTATGGTGCAAATTGATTATCGTACAGCTGCCCATCACACTTTAAATTGACCGTTCGAAACAATACCATTTGAACCATAAGTGTTTTGGGGACCTCGGTTTGCCTCTCCTTCCTAGAAAGGAATTGGATTTATCGGGTTTACCCTACACTTCCCCCAACAAATAACCGATCACCCTATCGTTAAATACCTGTGGCTGCTCTACGTTCACCACGTGCCCACAGTTATGTACAACGATCAGTTCCGCACTTTTATGGGAATGTACCAGCTCTTTTATGGTGGGCAGGAACAGGTAGTCCTCCTCCCCCATAATGTACAGCGTGGGAATGCCGATATCCACGGTCCTAAAAAACCGCAACAGCGGATTGATCTCGGACGTCAGTCTAAACCACCTGATAAATTCCTTCTGGTACAGTTTTTTCGCTTCCCTTACAAAAAGGGAGCGCGACTCCCTATGGTTCCTATTGGGCATGATCACAAAGGCGAAAAACCCATAGAGCCAGATGTAAGGCACGACCGACTTAAAAATCACCCCCAAACGCATCAGGAACCGGGAACGCAGGTTCAGTTTCATGATCGCACCGCCCATGACCATGCGCTGCACCCTTTGCGGATAGTTCTCCGCCAGGTTCCTTATCAAGATCGTTCCCAAGGATATCCCTATAAAATGGGAGCGTTCGATTTCTACGTGGTCCAAGACCTCTACAATGTCATAGGTCACTGCGTCAAAGGTATATTTTTCCTTAAAGGCATCGGTAAGATGTGGCTTTGATGCGCCATGTCCCCTGAGGTCCAAGAGAAGTACATTAAAATACTTCTTAAATTCCCGTAACTGTTTGAACCAAATGGAAGAACTACCCCCGGCACCATGTACAAAGGTGACCCATTCAGAAGCTTTTTTATGGGGATAAATAGTATGGTTCAGCAAGCTTTTTTTTATAAATGTAAATTAAAATCCCATATTCCCGCCGTATTTCTGTCTTCTGGGATTATTTTTATGTGCCTGTCACTGGTCGGCCAGAACGGACCTTTTACCGATCGCTTAAAAAGAATCGGTCAAAATACCTGATTTTTAGTCATATACCACTCCCCATACAGATCTAAATGTCCTCTTTGCCCGTATATTTGTAATATAACAACTGAACTATGGAAAATCAATATTGTAAAGTAGGTTCCAGTACGTCATTGTCGCTCGACAGCAGTGCCATCGGTTCCTTGGAGCATCAGTACAACCTATTCATGGAAAAAGCATCGTCGATCAAATATACCGATGCGGAACTAGGGGCTTTCTTCGAGTCCAAAGCTTCCAAGATCAAAAAGATCTTGGAAAGCCTTATTTGAGCTTTTTATATTCCAAGAGCTCTTCCTCCATTTGACGTTGCAGTTCCCTGGCAGCGACCTTGGCAGCATCCGCAAAATCGGCTCCGTTGGATGCGTACAGGATTCCGCGGGATGAGTTGACCAAAATTCCTACCCTATCGTTCATCCCATATTTACATACCTCTTTTAAACTGCCCCCTTGGGCCCCTACCCCAGGTACCAATAAAAAGCTATCGGGCACCAATTTGCGTACTTCTTCCAGATAGGACGCCTTGGTCGCCCCTACAACGTACATTAGGTTTTCGGAATTTTTATAGGTTTGGGAAACGGACAGTACTTTTTTATAGAGCTCCATGCCCCCTTGGCCCTGGGTCTGGAAATCGAAGGCACCTTCATTGGACGTAAGCGCCAACAAAATGGTGTGTTTGTCCGGGTACGCCAGGAAAGGCTCTACGGAATCCTTGCCCATATAAGGGGCTATGGTGACGGAATCAAAACCCAGGTCCCCAAAAAATGCCTTGGCATACATCCCCGCCGTATTGCCTATATCCCCTCGCTTGGCATCGGCTATTGTAAAAATTTCGGGGTACTCCGTACGAAGGTACCCTACGGTCCTGCGCAAAGAACGCCATCCCCGTTCCCCATGGGCTTCGTAAAACGCCAGATTGGGCTTATATGCAACGCAATGCCCATGTGTGGCATCGATGATGGCCTTGTTGAAATCGAAAATGGGGTCTTCCCCCTTCAAGATCCCCTCCGGTACCTTTTTAAGGTCCACATCCAGACCTATACATAGAAAGGATTTTTTTTTACGGATCTGTTCAGTTAATTGTGCAGTGGTCATACAATGTATTTTTCAACGGTCAAAGAGGCAGATGGACAACGATCTTCCCTAAAAAATTTCCGAGGCCTCCTTTAATTTCTCCGTGTTGTAGACCATGCTCAGTTCATCCACGATCCGTTGTATATCGCCCCCTACAATGTTCTGAAGGTCGTAAAGGGTAAGCCCTATCCTATGGTCGGTAACCCTGCCCTGGGGATAGTTGTAGGTCCTAATTTTCGCGGAACGGTCACCACTGCTCACTTGTGAGTTCCTTTTGGCCGCATCCTCCTCCTGCTTTTTGGCAAGTTCCATGTCGTACAGGCGCGAACGCAGTACCCTGAATGCTTTGTCCTTGTTCTTATGCTGCGATTTCTGGTCTTGGCACTGGGCCACCAGTCCCGTTGGCAGGTGGGTCAGGCGCACCGCCGAATAGGTGGTGTTTACCGATTGCCCTCCAGGACCGGAGGAACAGAAATAATCGATGCGTACGTCCTTGGGATCGATCTGTACGTCAAATTCTTCCGCTTCGGGCAAGACCATTACCGTAGCGGCGCTTGTATGTACCCTTCCCTGGGTTTCCGTCTGTGGTACCCGCTGCACGCGGTGCACCCCTGCCTCAAATTTAAGGGTGCCGTACACATCCTCCCCGTTCACCTCGAACTGGATTTCCTTATAACCGCCGCTGGTGCCCTCGCTAAGATCGATGACATTGGTACTCCATCCGCGCGATTCGCAATATTTGGTGTACATCCTAAAAAGATCTCCTGCAAAGATACTGGCTTCGTCGCCCCCGGTACCGGCCCTGATCTCCATGACCACATTTTTGGCGTCTTCGGCATCCTTGGGTATGAGCATAAATTTAATGGCTTCCTCCAATTGGGGCAACGCCCCCTTGGCTTCCTCAAGCTGCATCTTGGCCATGTCGAGCATTTCCGGATCGCTGCCATCGGCAATGATTTCCGAGGCCTCCGTCATCAGATTGGTGAGTTCCAAGTACTGCTCCCGTTTTTCCATCAAGGCCTTAAGGTCCTTGTATTCCTTGTTCAACTGTACATACCGTTTCTGATCGGAGATGATATCCGGTTGTATGATCAGATCTGAAATCTCATCAAAACGTTGTTTAACGTAATTTAATTTATCTAACATATCCAACTTCCCTTAAAGCTGCGAATTTACAATTTTTTTACAGCTTAAACCATTGATTTGTCACTTAGCAAAAAATATACGGTCTGAATTTCCATGGATCCCCATTAGGTGCTGACAACCCTCCCGACAAGGCATTTTTAGCATATGTCCCAGATCTTATCGGCTTCCGAAAAGAAGTTCTATTTACTGGTTTTCAGGATCAGCCCGCTGCTTTTGTGCAATTGGTTGTTGGTGTCCACGATAAGGGCCTGGGTATCCCTAAGCTGGGCTATCAGTGCCAAACCTTCCACAGCCCCCAGGACAAAAACTGCGGTGGACAGGGCGTCGCTGAGTTCAGCCGTCTTGGAAAAAATGGAGACACTGCGGATGCCGGTGGAAGGATACCCGGTTCGGGGATCCATAACATCGGTATATTGTATGCCCCCAAAGTTCAAGAACTTTTCATCGTGCAGGGAAGTGGCCGCCGAAGATTCCACTATGGGCAGCCAACTCAGTATTTTTTCGGGATCTTCGGGGTCGTCCACTCCAAGGAGCCATTTTTCACCGCTGGCCCGGGTTCCCCATGTGGTAAGGTCCCCCCCGGCATTGATCATGCCGGCACGCACTTCCTTGGAGACCAAAAACTCTTTTGCCATATCGGCCGCATAGCCCTTCCCGATTCCCACAAAACTGATCTTCATCCCCTTTTCCTTTAAAAAGACCGTGGATTCCGTTGGGTCCAGGATAATTTTTTTATACCCCACCTTTTCAAGCGCCCCTTTGATCTCCCTTTCCGTGGGAGGGTACTTCATACTACCATCGAACCTCCAGATATTGTCGAGCACCGCATAGGTAATATCAAAGGCGCCTTCCGTAATTTCGGATATCTGTATGGAACGCTCGATGAGCTTAAAGAGATCGGCCCCGACCTTCACAGGTCCAATGCCAGCATTTTCATTGATTAGATAGGTTTCCGAGCTTTTATCCGTGGTGGAGATCATCTTTTCGATGCGCTGGATTTCGGCCACGGCTTCCTCAATATTGATATAGCCTATTTCCTCGTCCACTGCCACCACACTTATCTCACAACTGCTGCCCATCAGGTCCATGGTCCTGCTCACTGTAACGTAGGGGGTGTTTTGACCCTGGGAAGACCAGGCCATCAAGAACATCCATATTTGGAAAACCACCTGTCTCACATGGGCTACTTTTAAATGGATATGTACCGGATGTGGGACCAAGCCCTTATTCCCGATACATTAAGATCTAATTAAATTGTTCACTATCTTTTTTATGCGGTCCTTGGGGAAAGGCAAGACCTATTCGAATACCCTCAGTATATCCCCGTTCAGTTCAGTTTGGAAAATCTTTAAGGGCAACGGGGCCTTATTGTCCACTTGGTTCAAGGGAGTGCCGTCCTGTGCAAAACGGGAGCCGTGCACATCGCAATGGAAAATGCCCCCATCTTGGCCCACAAAGCGCACCTGGTCATAGGACTGGTGGCTGCACACCTGACTGGCCGCTACAAAGTCGCCTTCCAAATTCCGTACCACCACCACCAGATTCTTAAGGATAAAACCTCCATCGTTGGCCAAATTGGCCGCTTCCTCCGAGGTCAGGTCGATCGTAAAATCCACCCCGGAAGGAACGGGAACCATATCCCCATTTTCGCCATCCTTGGAACATCCGCCCAAACAGGGAAACGTAAGCGCAAACGCCGCCCCGGCGCCCAATGTCCGTAAAAAAACCTTTCTCTCCATAGCGTGATGCCCTTTTTACAAAAAACGTATTAAATCACGGATTCGTATGTGAAATTCCTTTAAAGAAGGCATTGGGATCGAAAAATTTCTTTTTGGCGAAGTAGTGAATCCAAAAAGGTTCCCTACCATGAACGTCAGATACCCCGAGCGATCATATATCTCAATAGACAAACTCCCCATATGGGCCCCGAATGGTCAGTTTTTTTTCCGTGGATGCTTCCACCTTGCCCACTATTTTACCGCGCACGCCAAAGCTTTCGGCAATTTGGATGATGGGTCCCGCAAGTTCTTCCGGAACATAAAATTCCAGTCGGTGGCCACAATTGAACACTTGGTACATCTCTTTCCAATCGGTGCCCGACTGTTCCTGGATCAGTTTGAAGAGAGGGGGTACCTCAAAGAGGTTATCCTTTATAATATGGAGTCCGTCCACAAAATGCAGAACCTTGGTCTGCGCGCCCCCGCTACAGTGCACCATCCCATGGATGTCACCTGCCGAATGTTTTTCAAGGATGGCCTTAACGATGGGCGCATAGGTCCTTGTGGGCGACAGCACCAGTTTTCCCGCGTCCAAGGGCGCGTCCGGAACGGGATCGGTAAGTTTTACCTTGCCCGCGTATACCAAGTGTTCCGGTACCTCGGCATCATAGCTTTCGGGGTATTTTTGTGCCAGGTATTTGGCAAAGACATCATGTCTGGCAGAGGTCAGCCCATTGCTGCCCATACCACCGTTGTAACCGGTCTCGTAGGTTGCCTGCCCGAAGGATTCCAGGCCAACGATCACATCCCCCGCCCGAATATTGGCATTGTCGATCACATCGCTCCTCTTTAATCGGGCGGTAACCGTGCTGTCCACGATAATGGTCCGTACCAGATCGCCCACATCGGCGGTCTCCCCCCCGGTGGAATGAATCGTAATACCGTGTTCCCTTAGATCGGCGATCAATTCCTCGGATCCGTTGATGATGGCCGAAATGACCTCCGCCGGAATCCTGTTCTTGTTGCGTCCAATAGTGGACGAGAGCATGATGTTGTCCGTGGCGCCCACGCAGATCAGGTCGTCCAGGTTCATCACAAGGGCATCTTGGGCGATCCCCTTCCATACCGAAAGATCTCCCGTTTCCTTCCAGTACATATAGGCCAAGGACGACTTTGTGCCCGCCCCGTCGGCGTGCATCACCAGACAATACTCCCCATCATTGGTCAAATGATCCGGCACAATTTTGCAAAAGGCCTTGGGATACAGCCCCTTGTCTATATTTTTAATGGCGCCGTGCACATCTTCCTTGGCAGCGGAAACCCCGCGCTGATTGTATCTTTCACTGCTGGATGAACCCATGTAGATTTTTTCTTTGGCACAAAAATAGGCCAATCCCCAAAAAAAGGCCATACATTGAGTGCAATAAAATTTATTTCCGGGTACTATTTGATGAACAAAAGTTCCCTATACTTGGTAAGCGGCCAGAGCCGGTCGTCCACCAAACGTTCCAGTTTGTCGCAATGGTAACGGATCTGATCAAAATAGGGCTTGATATCGTCACAATAGGCATTGGCCCGTTTGTTTATATCCTTAAGCGAGTTGGCCCTCTTCCGGGCGTCCGTCATTTCGTCCGTTTTTTTCTTTAGCTCCCTAAGGTGCTCCGCTAGGCTCTCCACGATCGCCAATTGCCCCTCGGTAAGGGTTTTATGCGCGGCCCCATAGATGTCCTTCAGGCCCATCACGTTTTTGATCAGGTTGTTCTGGTATTCCACCACTGAAGGGAGAATATAGTTATAGACCAGCTCGTTGAACATCCGTCCCTCTATCTGCAGGTGCATGATATAGGCTTCCAGTTCCACTTCCTGCCGGGCGCGGACCTCCACTTCGCTCAGTACCTTCATGGAGCTCAGTAGCTGTAGGCTCTCCTTGGAGGTAAGCACCTGTAGGGCGGCCGGAGTGGTCTTGTTGTTGCTCAGCTTCCTTCTTTTGGACTCCTTTTCCCAGTCCCCGCTGTAACCGTCCCCTTCGAATCGGATCCTTTTGGATGTTTTTATATATTCACGAAGTACATTGAAGATGGCCTCGTCCTTTTTGAGGTTTTTCTTGTCCACCAAGTTATCCACCTCCTTTTTAAAGGCCAACAGCTGTTTGGCCACAATGGTGTTCAGAATGGTCATGGGCTTGGCACAGTTGGCCTTGGAACCCACGCCCCTCATTTCAAATTTGTTGCCGGTAAAGGCAAATGGGGAGGTACGGTTCCGATCGGTATTGTCCAGCAGGATTTCCGGGATCTTCCCCACCACGTTCAGCTTTAGTTCGGTCTTCTCTTCGGGCGACAGTTTTCCCTGGGATACGCCCTCGAGTTCGTCCAGCACCTCGCTGAGCTGTTTTCCGATAAAAATGGAAAAAATGGCGGGCGGCGCTTCATTGGCGCCCAATCGGTGATCATTGCTGGCAGATGCGATGGAAGACCGCAAGAGTTCTTCGTAGGTGTCGACCGCTTTGAGGGTATTTATAAAAAATGTGAGGAACTGAAGGTTCTTCATGGGCGTCGATCCAGGGCTAAGAAGGTTTACCCCCGTATCGGTGGCCAAAGACCAGTTGTTGTGCTTACCGGACCCGTTGATCCCCGCAAAGGGCTTTTCGTGGAACAATACCTTAAAGCTGTGCCGGTCGGCTATCTTTTCCATCACGTCCATCAGCAACAGGTTATGGTCCACCGCCAAATTGGCCTCCTCGAATACGGGGGCCAGCTCAAACTGGTTGGGGGCCACTTCATTGTGCCTGGTCTTGACCGGAATTCCCAGCTTGGTACATTCCTTTTCCAGATCGCTCATAAAGCTTAGTACCCTAGTGGGGATGACCCCAAAGTAATGGTCGTCCAACTGCTGTCCCTTGGCGGCGGAATTTCCTACCAAGGTCCTTCCCGTAAGCAGGATATCGGGCCGGGAATACGCCAGGGCCTTGTCCACCAAAAAATATTCCTGTTCCCACCCCAGGGTGGCACTTACCTTTACCACGTTCTTGTCGAAATATTTGGCCACTGCGGTCGCCGCTTCGTCCACGGCGTTGAGCGCCCTGAGCAGCGGGGCCTTGTAATCGAGCGCCTCCCCGGTATAGGCCACGAATATGGTAGGGATACAAAGGGTGGAACCATAGATAAAGGCAGGGGAAGTGGGATCCCATGCGGTATACCCCCTGGCCTCGAAAGTATTCCTGATCCCACCATTGGGGAAACTGGAAGCATCGGGTTCCTGTTGTACCAATTGTCCGCCACCGAATTTTTCCAGGGCCTTCCCGTCTGGCAAAAGATCGAAAAAGGCATCGTGTTTCTCTGCCGTGGCCCCTGTAAGCGGCTGGAACCAATGGGTATAATGGGTGGCACCCATCCCAATGGCCCATGTCTTCATTCCCTCCGCTATCTGGTCCGCCACCTTACGGTCGATCTTTAGGCCCGAAAAGACAGCTCCCTTTACCCGTTCATAGGCATCCTTGGTAAGGTACTGCAACATTTTATCATCGTTAAAAACATTGATGCCGAACAGTTCCGAACGCCTGCCCTTTTCGGCGATGGCGATCCGTTCCCTTTTATTGCTTTCGGCAATGGCTGAAAATCGTAATGTGGACATATAAAAATTGTGTTTGGACAAAATTAAGAATTTAATAATTTATACCTCAATAAATAAATTAAAAGCAAAATACCCCCAATAAAACAAGGGTAAATAAAAATATATTATTGGAAAAAAGAATTACCCCCTCAAAATTTAGGTAGATTCGCAAAAAAACATATTTTTGTTTGTCTTAAAAGCGTAAAACTAACTACCAAGATTATGAGTAAATCTAAATTAGAGTACATTTGGTTGGATGGTTATGAACCAACTGCAAACCTTAGGAGCAAGACCAAAATAGAGGATGATTTCAGTGGCAAATTGGAGGACTGTCCAGTATGGTCATTTGACGGCAGCTCTACAAAACAGGCAGAAGGTGGGTCTTCGGACTGTTTGCTTAAACCGGTCGCCATTTTCCCCGATCCCGCAAGAAAGAACGGGTATTTGGTGATGACGGAAGTATTGAATCCAGATGGGACACCACATGTTTCCAACGCAAGGGCCACCATTGAGGACGAGGACAACGATTTCTGGTTCGGTTTTGAGCAGGAATATTTTATCATGGACAAGAGCACACAACTTCCGCTAGGGTTTCCCGTAGGAGGATATCCAGGGCCTCAGGGAATGTACTACTGCTCTGTGGGCGGCAAGAACACCCATGGCAGGGATTTTGTGGAAGAGCACGCAGACCTATGTATTGCCGCGGGACTGAACTTTGAGGGGATCAACCAAGAAGTTGCCAGCGGACAGTGGGAATTCCAATTGTTTTCAAAAGGTGCCAAAAGGGCCGGTGACGAGATTTGGGTCGCCAGGTACCTATTGGACAGGTTGACCGAACAGTACGGTTATTATATAGAGTACCACCCAAAACCGATCAAAGGGGATTGGAACGGTTCCGGAATGCACGCCAACTTCTCCAACTCTACCTTAAGGACCTGCGGTTCCAGGGAAGTGTACGAGAAAATCTGTGAAGCGTTCAGACCAGTTACCGCCGAGCATATTGCGGTTTATGGCGAGTTTAACGACCAACGTCTTACCGGTAAGCACGAAACCGCTTCCATACATGATTTCAGCTACGGTATATCCGATAGGGGCGCCTCCATCAGGATTCCGATCATTACCGTACAAAAAGGCTGGAAAGGCTGGTTGGAAGACAGGAGACCGGCTTCCAATGGAGATCCATATAAGATTGCCGGAAGGATCGTCAAGACCGTCAAATCCGCCAAAATATAATTCAGTTACCAGAAATTAATTGTTGACTATAATGGGAGCTGCCCTTGGAAATCCAAGGGCAGCTTTTTTTTCACCCTATCCCCATGCTGTACAAAAAGATGGCATAACACAAGAGCAGTACGATCCCGTCCTTCCATCCCAAATGAAGTCCCTTGGGAAAGAAGACCAAGGGAAGTATCAGAAAGGAAAGACCGAGCATCCAGAAAACATCATGATGCATAAGATCGTTGTCCACCACCTGGATCGGCGTTATAAGGGCCGTAAATCCCAACACCGCCAAGAGGTTAAAAATATTGGACCCTATCAGATTGCCCAGGGAGATGGCCTTTTCCTTTTTAACGGCGGCGATCACCGAGGCGGCCAGTTCCGGAACACTGGTTCCAACGGAAACCACTGTCACCGCTATGGTGCGCTCCCCTATCCCGTACAAAAGGGCCACATCTACCGCCCCTTTTATCAACAGTTCGGAACCTCCCCAAAGGGCGGCCCCGCCCAATCCCAGGTACAGTACCATCAAATACAGCGGCAAGGGCAGATCGTCCTCCGGTCGCTCATCCAAAACAGCGGTCTTTTGAAAGCGCAACAAATAGACCAAGAACAAAAATAGAAGCCCTACCATAACGGCGCCTTCCCACCGTTGCAGGATTTGATCAAAATATGCGAAGCCAAAAAATATAAGAGAAGACAACATCATTACCGGCCAATCGGTCGTATAGAAGTTTTTGTTCACCTCCATCCCCCCAACAATAAGGGTAACGGCCAAGACAAGCCCCAAATTGGCTATGTTGGATCCTATAACGTTTCCCAGGGCAAGATCGGCATGGCCGTCCATGGCCGCGGAAAGGCTTACAATAAGTTCGGGGGCCGAAGTCGCAAGGGACACGACCGTCATCCCCACTACAATTTTAGGGACCCCAAATTTTAGGGAAAGGGCTACGGCCGATTTCAAGAGCCAATTTCCGCCCAACACCAACAATGTCAATCCGCCAATCATGAGAAGTATTTGGTACATATGTCCCTCTAAAATTATAATGTTATAAGCCCGTTCCGTAGTACAAATATACAGGAAGCAATTAAAGATGGAGCCCATTGAAACCCTAAACTAAAATAATCGTTAATTAACTACAAAAATAGTTGTACAACTAAAAAAATAGTAATATGTTTGACGGAGAACAAGAAAGTACCTTATGGAAAAACTGACGAACAAGGAAGAAGAGATCATGAAAATTTTATGGCAGCTAAAAAAAGCCTTTGTAAAGGAAATTATGGCGGCCATGGAAAACGAAAGGCCCCACTATAATACGCTTTCCACTATTGTGCGGAATCTGGAGGAGAAAAAGTATGTTGGCCATGAGGCCTTTGGAAATACGCACCGCTATTATCCTTTGGTATCCAAAGAGCACTACCGTAAAAAATACATCGCCAATACCATGGCGGATTACTACGACAATTCCTATAAGAGCATGGTTTCCTTTTTTGCCAAGGAAGACAAGATCTCGGTAGCGGAGCTGAAGGAAATTATCGAATTGATCGAAAAAAACAAACAGTCATGACAGAGCTAATGACCTACCTCTTGAAGTCCGCCGGGATCACGGTCCTCTTCCTTTGCTTTTACCAGTTCTTGCTCCGCAGGGAGACCTTCTTTACCGCCAACCGCTTTTTTCTGCTCTCTGGACTGTTGGCATCGCTATTGCTGCCATTGCTGACCATTACCCGTACGGTAGAGGCCCTCCCCGCTTCCGAATATCTTAGGTCCGTCGCACCTGCCGAAACGGGGTCGGGGGCAGTCAGGTCCTTCGATTGGCAGACACCGTTGACCCTGCTCTATCTTATTGGCTGTCTGGTATGTTCGGTTCGGTTTCTAGTGCAGCTCCTTTCCCTTCGAAAACTGATCCGTTCCGGCAAAAGTGTTCGCCAGGGAAACCTCATCTACGTGGAGGCCCCAAAAAGTACAACTCCTTTTTCCTTCTTCCATTATATCGTATATCCGCCCGACAGATTTACGCCCCGGGAGCTAGCGGACGTGTTGGCGCACGAGCGGGTACATACCTCCGGTGGACACTCTTGGGATATGGTGCTGGTACAGGTAATGGCCATTTTCCAATGGTTCAATCCGTTTATTTGGCTCTACGGCCGATCGGTGGCCGAAAACCTGGAATTTATGGCGGATGGAACTACCTCCAAAACGGATAAGGTAGGATATCAATATTTAATGCTCAGAACAAGTATGGGAAAACAGGGCTTTTCCCTGGTCAATCCTTTTTTTAATTCATTCATCAAAAAACGAATAGTCATGTTAAACAAATCAAGATCAAATCCAGTAAAGGCTTGGAAATATGCCGTCATATTTCCCTTATTGGCCTCCTTTGTCCTATTTTTCAATACTACAGAGGTAGTAGCGCAGTCGCCGGAACGGGCTTCCTCCGATGGAACCGATCTGCAATTGGAAATAAATGCGGATGCGACCGATGCTGAACTGCATGAGCAGGTATCCCTTTTTAAGGAACGGGGCGTGACGTTGGAGTTTAAAAATGTTACGCGAAACACGGATGGCAAGATAACGGGTATAGAGTCCACCTATAAGGGCGACAAAGGCCAGAGCGGAAGTTATTCGGTCAGTGGAGAGGAGCCCATTAGCAGCTTTATGGTATCCATATCCACCGAGGAGGGTGCCTCCCATATCCGCTATAGTACCCAATCCGTGGCAAGCACCCCTGCCACCCATATCAAGATCCGGGAAGCGAAAAGTGCCCACGTGGCCCCAAAGGGATCCACCAAGTCCATTACCGCCATAAACAGTACCGATTCCACATCCACCACTAGCAGTTATATTGTTGAGAGGGACGGCCCTTCCCTCTATATCATAGACGATAAAGAGGTCAGTATGACGGCCGCATACTCCCTAGCGCCGGACCAGATCGAATCCATAGACGTGATCAAAGGGGAAACGGCCCGAGAAAGTTATGGCGAAGCCGGTAAAAAGGGGGTCGTGATCGTTACCACCAAACAGGGCAAAAAAGGAACGTCACAAAATATTTCCGTCAATACCAACACCACCGTAACCCTTGATACGGACGGTAAAACTCCCCTGATCCTAATTGACGGCGAGGAAGCGGACCAAAAACAGATGAACGACCTGAATCCGGGGGACATAGAATCCATAAATGTCATAAAGAACAGAAAGCAGACGAAACCTTATGGTAAAAAAGGGAAAAATGGGGTCATTAAGATTACGACAAAAAAGGGTTGATCGGGTTACGTATGCACAAAAAATCAATAATGAATCCCTGTTTTTCAACACCGGGGAATGGCTCAAATTGGTAACATAAAAGAACGTTCCCAACGAAAAAGGCACTTTTTGGACGAAATAGTGCCTTGTAATGTGCAAAGAAGCCGAAAAAGCTCCTACAGATATTACAATAATTGGGGTTTATGCCTAAAAAAATTACATTTTAAAATTGACATCAAGGAAGGAAATGATAAATTGAAATATGCCTTATTATTTTACTTACATTTCTATATGCAATTATATTAAAACATGCCCAATTATTTGGAAATTCAAAATAGTATGAAGTTATTTGAGATGATAATCGATTTGACATAACAACTGTAACCTTTAAACCGATCTATTATGCTCACACTTGCCAAAGTAATTTTATTTGTTTTGATGTCGCTATTAATGCTGTTCCTATAAAATAACAGTCCGTTCAAAAGGGGCCCTTCCGGCGCCCTTTTGTTTTTGGGATTAGTTGTATATTTGGGAAAAGGCAATCATGGTTCGATCATTCTTCAAGTTTTTGGCACGGGTCAACAAAGCACTGCTCCCCTCCTATTCCAAACGGAACCTAGATCTTTCCAAGGCCAGTAAGGTACAAATGGCCATTTTGGGCTGGCGTTATTATGTGACCACCAAGGCATTGGGTTAAAACCGATGGATATTGCCCGTATGCTATTTCCAAAATGGAATTAATTCGGCCACTTTTTTCAAATCTTCTTTGCTGTCAGTACAAAAAGAAATATATTTGCAGCCCGTTAAAGCGGGTCAATGGCCTCGTGGCGCAACTGAATAGCGCATCTGATTACGGCTCAGAAGGTTACTGGTTTGAATCCAGTCGAGGTCACGAATAAACAGCACAATAAGAAAAAACGCCAAGTTTACTTGAGCGTTTTTTTGTTTGTGCTGTTTTCAAAGCGGAGCTTTGTCTGGCTGTGGAACATCCAGTCGAGGTCACTTAAAGCAGTGGGCCCAGCACGAAAGTGGTGGGCCTTTCTTTTGCGCGGGAACGAAAAAGCAGCGCTTTTGGGGGACGCAGCAAAAGTAAGGCACTACGGCACGGCCGTGGGCCCGCTATTTTCATATGGGGCATAAGTTCCGGATATGGTCCGCCTCCCATATTCCGGAATTTTATTCCTTTTCCGCCGATTACGGACCTACCTTAAAAAGTGTTACGCATCAATAATATCCCTTTTCACAACATAACCTGTGACCCCTACGATATTCGATCATATATTTGACAATAATCAATATAATTATCGTTTAATTACGTAAGAATTATACCACTGATCTAAATTTTATGCAAATACTCTTAAATATGGAGGTGTCGGAATCAATTGTCAACCTATCGTCATTATCAGTGGGACGCCCAGCAGCTAAAAGTTGCCATCGCCATCATTTAAAAAAGACGGCTCGGGCCCTTACAATGGAGTATTCCCCGCCCAGCTAGATCGGTACACTAGTGCCCCCCATTAAAATCTCAAGCTTGCCATCGGCCCTAAAATTTCTATAGCGAAGGGACGGAGGATATATGTGTATTGCCCATAACTATCCATATAGCGCTGTGATAATTAAGATTATACCAAACCAACTATAAAATTAAATTTATGAGACAACTCTTGTTTTTACTCGTATCGTTTACCACCTTCCTTTCCCACTCGCAAACCGATTACTATTGGGTAGGGGGAACAGGAAACTGGCTGGACGCGACCACCCATTGGGCCACTGCTTCTGGTGGAAGTACTTTCCACGTCGCTGCGCCCACTGCCTTGGACAATGTATATTTTGACGCCAATTCCTTTACCTCGCCCGGGCAGACCGTGACCGTTAACAAAGAGGGCGACCTGTGCAAGGACATGGACTGGACGGGGGCCACCAACTCCCCCACTTTCAACGTAAACGCAAAAAAGATAAACATTGCGGGCTCCTTCACCCTGATCCCCGCCATGACCCTCACGGGCAACGACATCAACCTGGGAACCGTCTTCACCTCCACCTCCCCCGGAAACACCATAACCTCCGCAGGGCACGACCTGGGCAGGATATGGTTCGACGGCGACGGCGGGGAATGGACACTTACACAGGACACACAGGTCTACGAGGTGCTCATCACAAAGGGCATCTTCGATACCGGCAACTTCGACATGAACATCACCGCCGGGGCAAGGGGCGTACAGCTGTACAACCCCTCCCCGACCGCCATCGAGGGCATCAGGCTGGGGACCTCTCAGCTCACCCTGGCGAACGGACAGAACAACGCCTGGGACATGAGGAACGCCGACGTGTGCGAGGCCGACCGGTCCACCATCATCATCACGGGCTACAGGCAGGACTGCTGCGGCGACTACTTCTATGCGGGCGACTTCGCCTACAACATCCTCAGGTTCACGGAGACCAGCGTGGGAGCGGGGGGATTCTGGCAGGTGAGCGGAAACAGCAGCTTCAACGAGGTCTCCTTCGGGGCGAACGGGAGGCTGCTCGGCAACAACACCATCGGCACCCTCAACCTCACCGCAGGATATCGGTACGAGTTCGAGGCCGGCAGCACACAGACCGTCACCGATATCCAGGCCATAGGGGCAGTGGACCAGTTGATCACGCTGAAAAGTACCAGCAGCACGGTTTCCGCCGAAATTTCATTACAGAACGATCTGTGTTCCAACTATATCCAAGCGGAAAACCTCAACGTAAGGACCTCGGGCGCTGGAATCGATGCAGGTCTGAATGGCGCCGATCTGGGGGGCAATAGCGGAAACATAACATTTGATGGGCTTTGCACATTTCCGGATTTCGATACCACGGCCCCTCTCATCATACTTACCGGTGCTGCTTCGGTCAATGTGGAATATGGGAGTACCTACACAGATCTTGGAGCCACCGCTTCCGACAATGTGGACGGAGATCTCACATCCAGTATAACGGTAACAAGCAATGTGGACACCGGTATTGTAGGAAGCTATACGGTAACCTACAATGTGGAGGATACC
>TARA_R110002020_G_scaffold5834_1_pt1 | contig 43685 bp, 6 predicted proteins | sample TARA_R110002020 | Tara Oceans TARA_R110002020 (sample SAMEA4396489) | marine metagenome | biome: Westerlies Biome; feature: [MES] marine water layer (ENVO:01000295) within the mesopelagic zone...; material: water (ENVO:00002006), including particulate matter (ENVO:01000060) such... | reverse complement strand
AGCAGTCATATCCCATTTATCATAATCTCTAGTATCAGGATATATAATTTTTTTCATTTTATTTTCATTTCTTTTACCATTCTTATATCTTGGTGCTCTTATCCATCCTGTTTTTTTATGTTTGAATAAACCTGTACCACCCGAAACAGGAGCATTAGGAGTTAGATAGCAAACACCTGCCCATGAATTACCTGTATCTGAATGAATCCAACTTTCATCAGATTCTGTAGTATATTGAAATGCTGCATTATATGTAGAACCAGTAGGCCAATGAGTTATTTGACCAGCTGCTGTTACAAGAATCATTTGTATGGATTTTTTTGTATCTTCACTCCAAGGAGCTGGTGGTGTTCTTTGCCCAGGAAAGTTTCCTCGTACTTTAAAATCTTGTTTTAATGCCCATTCTCTAGTTTCATCAGGGTTATTATAAAAATTATCTACAATTATTAAATTTGTATTCATACTGTTAGTTTTTACAAATATAATAAATTATGATAATATTCCAAATGCAAAAACTGAAATCATAATTAGTATATAAACATATGGGGTTACATCTATCTTCATATATATAATATACAAATCTAATGTTAAGAGAATATTAAGAAAATATTAAAAAAAAATTAAATTATTTAACCCAATAATTAGATACTGAATCATATGACCACCATCTGTTAAGTGCATATAACAAAGGAAGTGTATCCATAACTTCTTTACTAAGTTTTAATTGTCCTTTTCTAGGGCCTCTTTGATAATAAATTCTTTTATCTAACTTAGGGTCTACACCTGGAACTAGTGCATCATATCCTAATACAAGTGGTGTTTGAACCCCTGTCATTAATGCTTGTCCCATTTCTTCTACCATTCTAATTGAACTAATAGGTGACTTCATAACTTTCATAGCATCTCCTATAGATACAAACTGAAGTAACTCTGATCTTTGTCTATCCATCTGATACATAAGAGCATTTTGAAATCTTTTTACAGTACCCCTTCCATCTTCATCTTCATCATCCCACATTGATGCAAATATTTGTCTTAATATAATAGTTACTAATACAAGACCTATTTCTGCAGTAGTTCTATGTATATTTTTCATATATCTTTCTACTCTATCCTTACCTTCTTTTTCTAGTCTTAATTGTTGAAGTTCTTCTCTTAATTCTTCTTGCTTTTTAGCACTTGTTGTTTTTACTAATTCAGCTTCTTTATTTTGTATACTCTTATCAATTTCTTCTCTAGATTTTTCTTGTGCTATATCTCCTTTCATTTTCTTCCAATCTTTAGATGCTACTCTTGCATTTCCTAATTTCATACCAACATGTGTCATAAAACTATAAAATGTTCTATATCTACCTTCAAGCCATCCTAAGTTTTCATCATAGTATTCTGCTCTATATCTAGCTTTAATAGCTGGTGCAATCCATTTATGAAACTGTGCAGCTAATTGTCCTAATGCAGATGTTTGCATAACCATTCTATCTTCGTATGCATAGTTACCATGAATATGAATGTTTGTTTCACGTATATATTGTCTTAAATCATATCTTGCTGTATTATCTATTTTTTTATGCTTGCCTGTTTGAAAGTCTATCATTACATTGTAACCTTCTTTTAGTTTAACTTTTCCTGTTTTAGAATCAAAATCATAAGCATCATATAATGATATAGCATCTGTATGTCCATTAACATCAGAGCTTTTATATACTTTAGTTGACATTAATATTGCCATACCTACTTTAGTTTGAACATTGTATTCTGCTGCATCCTGTAACATATATCCCCATCCCCACATTTTGTCAACAACACCTTCCTTACTAAACTCTCTATTTAATTCACGTATATCAGCTTTTTGATCCATCATTCTAAATAAGTTTACTAAAGCTTCCCATTTACTACCATAAATTTCTTTTGAATATCTAGATGGTGACTTACCTAATATATCATTAACAAATGTTTTTCCTCCCATTTTTTTAAAAAAGTCTGGCAAAGCTCTTCTATTAAATTCTTTTGTAGCTCTAAGACCTGCCTTACTTTCAAACCATCTACCTCCTGCAGTTTCTATTATATTATTTAATCTACCTATTACATAGTTATTTAAGTTACCCCAAGGATTTAAACCTACATAAGTAAGAGATGTATAACTAATTAAACCTTTAGATACTTTTTCAAAAAAGTTTTCAGTTTGTTTATCATTATCATAAAATGTCATAGCCATCCACTTCCTTGCTCTTTCTACAATTCTAGGAGTTTTTCTACCTTCACCTGCTTTACTAGGAGCATCTACTAAATTTCCATCTACATATGTTTTTTGTTTAGATCCATCAGAAGGATTATATGATCTTTTTTCAAGAATTTTAATCATTGTTTGTAATGAATCTTCTACACCACTCATTACTTCATAATTTTCTGCCATAGCACTAAACCTCATAAGACTATCTGATAAGTCTGTGCTTATCTCTTGAGCTTCTGGTCTATTTTGCATTCTAGATCTTTTAGCTTTTAATAATTCTAATTCTTGATTTAATTCAGCTCTTTTAGTTTCAGTTAATGGTTTTTTAAATTCTTCATTTAATGTATTTATTTTATCAGTAAGTTTTTGCAAACCTTCTTCTGTTTTAGGATTACCAACATACATTATAGGTAATGTAGATACAAAATTTCCTTGATCATCAGTTAAAACTATTTTTGTAGAATGCTTTTTAGTAAGGAAATAATCTTTAACTGCTCCTGGTGCAGCTTTTGCTTTAGACCATAATCTTGCAAGTAAACCAGGTCCCTTTTTAAGATTTTCATTAAAGTTAGCTTTTATTAAAGGTATTTTACCATGCATCTGTTGTACAACTCTCATAGGAAGTTTACCTAAAAGATCTTGTTCAAAATACTTAACATACATGTCATAAAAATTTTTCTGTGATCTTTCTAATGCATTTGTAGGATTCTGAAGTTTATCCCATTTATCACTTAATAAACTTATTGTTCTGCCATTTTCATCTACAAAAGAATCTTTCTTTTCTACATAAGTATCTTTAACAAACCATCCTTGTCTTTCTTCTTTTATTATACCATTAAAACCATCTGCACCCATTGTTGGTACAGAAAATACTGTTGATCTATAATACTTAGTTCTAAATGCTAACCACTCTTCAAAAGGTATATTAGCTCTTTTATTCCAACTATGTCCATCAAAGTACATATATTTTAATCTTGCTTCTTTAAATTCCTTTGAGTATTTATGAAACTTTCCTTCTTCTATTTTTCCATCTATTATTTTTTCAGCTTTCATAAAGACTCCAAATTTTTGTTTTGCTTTACGTAACTCTTGATTTTCTTTTCTTTCTTTATCAGTTAATTTTGTACCTTTATGATATTCTCTAGGATTACCATCTTCATCTTTTAAACCTTCTGCTGCTTTTTTTCTTTCATCATAATATCTTGATCCAATTTTTTGAATATATCTTCCAGTAGGTACACCTTTATTATCTAATACAAGCATAAAACTATAATCAATAACACCACCACCACTTGCTTTTTCTAGTTCAAAAGTTGTACTTCTAATTGCTTCATTTCTTTCTTCTACATTATCTAATACCTCCTGTCTTTTTCTTTTAAATATTTTATCCATTAAAGCTAATATAGTATCAGATGATGTAGCCATTGTTCCTGTTTGAAATTCTATCATTCCAATATCTGTACCTAATTTAATTAATTCTTGTGCATCTTCTTCAGTTAATGCTCTAGATGAAAGAGACATAAGAAATTGTTTTCCAAAATTATCTATTGCAGAATTAATTAAACCTTCCCCATCTGCAGGTTTAGTTCCTTTTAGTTTATCTATTTTAGCTTGAAGTTTTATTATATACTCTTGAGCAGTTTTATTTGATCCTTCTATTCCTTCAAATTGAATAAGACCTTCATAGGTGTTAATCATATTTTGAAAGTTTAAAACTTTACCTATATAATTAGGATCATTCATATAGTTATTTGCATCACCTATATATTCTATAAAGTCATCTATAGCTTTTATACTATCTTTTAAAATTGATATAAAAATAGGTTGAACTCTATTATCTAATATGCCTGCTTCAATTGTTGTTATTGTTCTATCTATTTCTTTAGCTAATTGTTCTCCAGAAGTAAAAAGTTTATTATCATTTCTAAGTGTATCAATAGCTTCTTTTTGAGAAGTTATCCTTTTAACAAATGTATTTAACACATTAGTTTGTCCATGTAAAGCCATTGTAGCTTTTGTTTGCTCACCGGCAATTGCTTCTTCTTCTGCTGTATCTATCTCAGGTTCATTAGTTCCAGTTTCTTTATTTAATCTATATGTTTTATCTACAGCTGAAGAATCTAATTCAGCTTTTACAATATTTGGTAAAGCAAAATCATTATTTTCAGGATCACCAACTAAAACATTTACTGGTCCTGTATCTTGATTTGTATGTACAGTTTCACCTTCTACTTTAAACTGTTGAGTATATTTTTGATTTTTTTTACCATAATTATTTATAGGAGTATGAACATGTAATGTACTAGTTGTCGTAACATCATATCCTTGATTTTCAAGTATTTGAGCATATGAATTAACTTGAAGATTATGATGTTGTTCTTTTGAAAATTTTTGTTGCTCTGCATGAGATTTATATGGATTATAAAAAACACTACCATATTTAACAGGAAATGAAGAACCTTTATATTTTACTGTAGTATCAAATGTCATAGCATCAAGACTATCTTTACTAGTTTTAAGATCTATAATTTCTAATGAACCATCTTCTTTTATAAGAAGCAGATCTATAGTTCCTGCTATATTATTATTAGAATCAGATATTACAACCTGTGGTAATAATACTCCTCCATTTTCTATTTCTTTTGTAAACCTACCAACCATTTGTTGATAAAAATTTTCAGCCACTTGTTGATCTACAACTTTTAGATTTGTAGTATCAATTCCTTGTTTTAATATTGCAGCATTTAAAATAGTATCAAAATCATTTCCTATATCAAGACTTATTTGATTACCAGTATTACCTGGAATATAAATTTCTGACATTCGTCTACCTTTATCATCTAGAAGAGTATCTGTATTAAAAATAGGATGATTTATTTCTCTAATTTTTTGAGGAGTTGTATTAAATTCTTTAGCTATAGATTGAATAGTATCTTTAGGTTTAATCTTATAACTCATAGCCATTACACCACTTATTTTTGTAGTGGTACTTGGAATTGGATTTAAATTATCCTCTACATTTAAATACACATGATCTTCTTGTCTTAATATTACTAAAGGATGATTTGATTTACCTGACATTGAAACAGTAAAGTCATCAATATTTTTTTCTGAAAGATTTAAAGCATTATTAAAAAGATCATCTATAACATGTTTTTGTTGAGGAGTTGCAGGAACAATACTATCTAATATTTTTTTCTTTTCTTTACTTAACTTAAAGTATATATTTCTATCATCTCTTATAGCTCTTTCTACATTAAACTGTAAGTCACCTGTATTTAAAACTTTAGCAAGATCTGATAATGTAAGATTACTATCTAACATTCCAGGAGCTAATATTAAATCTTTACCAACAACGTACTTACTTAGATCTTTAAATATATCCATAAGCCATTTCATGAACTCTTTTATCTTAGATCTAAAACTTACTGTAGGTACTTCTTCATATTCTTTTTTAAAGTGTCTAGATAAAGCTTGAGTCACAAGTTCTTTATCTCTCATCTCTTTATTAAAACCTTTTGTATCAGTATATGTACCTTGAATTTCTTGATACAATCTAGGAAATGTACTTCTTGATTCTCTTACAAGACTATTAAAAAGAGAAGATTTATCTGTATAAAGAGCATTTATAAATGGATGTAGTATTTCTTCTATTGCTGTTTCTGAATTAATTCTTCCTTTTATTAATACTGCAGTACCATCTACATAAAAACTTTTGACATCATTAAAGTCTTGTTTCTTTTGAAATTGTCTTCCATCATATTCTTTAAATTGAGGTAGGTTATTATAAAGCTTTCTAGCTTCTTTTTCATCCATTATTTTTACATCAAGATCAGGAAATAATCTTGTTAAATGTTCTATAATATCATTTGCATGTGTAACATCTTTACTTTCAAGAATTGAATCTGTTAAGTTTAAATTATTGTGAAGAATTTTTATTCTATAAGATCTTTCTGTTTTTTCTATACTAACAGCTTCTGGATTAATTTGCCAATAATCTAATATTCTTTGAACTTTAATTCTGTTTCTTTCTAAAGTGACTGGATCTCCTTTAGTATTTTTAAACTCTTTATTCGTATTATTAATATAAAATTCCCCATTCCATTTACTAATTAATTTTTTTTCTCCTTTAGGCCCTAAATTAAATAATATAGATTCAGCAACATTTTTTCTTTCTAAATTATAAAAGACTTTTTGATTTGATATAAATTGACCTACATCAAATAGTGTAGGAATATTGTTTGATTTAGTAACTACTTGCCAACCATTAATTAAAGTATCAACAACCATAGGAGATTCATACTTATTTAAAAGTTCTTTATATTCAGGTGTATTTCTATTAAAACATTTTGCCATTACATACAATCTTTAATTCGTTCCATAAAATCTTTTATTTTATAGTTTGGCAAGTTAACCATTTCTTTAACTTTTTCAAATTGATTTTTAAAATCTTTTAATGTAATACCAGACATATTCATATTTTGCGCAACTCTTATGATATCATTTTTCTTTGCACCATACCACCAAGCTTCTAATTCTTTATAGTCTACATTTGTATCACTCATTTGGTTTTTCTTTATAGTTGCATCTTTAGTATCAACTTTACTAAACATATCTGCTGTAGCTTTTTTTCCTCCTTCACGTGGTGCAACTGCACCTATCATACCTTTTTTAATTTCTTCTACACTTTTGCTATTACCTCTTGTTGTTTCTGCAGTTTCTTGGTTAAGTAAAAATTCTGCACCATCACTATCAACAGCTACATCTGATACATCTGTATCACCAATAGAAGTATTTTTTTCTGTATACTGTGATATATCCGGTATTACAATACCATCACTAGTTCTTCTTTGATTCTTTTTTACATTTTCTTGCAATTCTGTTTGACTTGGTTGTGTTTCAACTTTACCATCAACTATATTTACATTAAACATAAATCCACCTTTCCATTGGTATTTACTTCCATAAGGTACAAACCTTTCATATGATGCTGTAGATCCATATAGTGCATTTTGTCCACCATCTACATCGTATATATCATCAGTTATTTCAGTTGTTCCAAATGGAGTTTCTCCTCCTGCATATCTATAATACGTATATCCTTTATCTTTTTCATAAACTCTAATTACTGGAGGAAATAAAACAACTTCTAAATCATCTTCAATTTTTTTAGTTTTAAATCCAAATGCTCTTAATCTTTTAGCATTATCTGTTATTTTTTGATTCTTTTTGTATTTATCCATTGATACTTTTCTCTTCTTTCCTTTTATATATTTCGTTCTTCTTCCTGTACCATAATAAATACTTATCTCTAAAGTATTTTCTTCATCTTTTTCTCCTATGCTTCTAAATGCTAATGGGGATGTAACTCTTCCTTCTGATGCAATAGTTGCTGTAGTATCTTTCATTTCTTTTTTAGGACCTGTTTCAGATTCTCCTACAATTTCAAACATGTGCATTCTGTGATTTTCATCTGTAAATAAATTGGTGTATGCTTTATTAACCTCTGGTATTCTTTTAACCCCTAGTCCTTCTAATACTTTTTGTTGACCACCTGCTTCTTCAAGTGTTTTAGATCCTAAGTATTTTACTTCATAATATTTTTTTCCAAACTTAACTAGTTTTGTTTTTCCTTTCTTTATATCTGTCTTATCTTTTTTAAGTTTAGAATCATCTTTAAATATTAATGTTTGTTTTCCTTCTTCTATATTTTTAATACCGTCATCACCAATTGTAATTTTAGTTGTTGATCCTTCAACTGGTTTCATTTCTTTTTTTGCATTCTTATATCCAAATAACCCTAATAATTTTAAGTTTAAATCAGTTAATAGTTTAGTTGTTTGATCATTTTTATTTCTGTTTATTTGAAAGAAAGGATCTAAATCTGTACCTATACCTTTATTAGGGAAGGCTATACTATCATAGTCATCACTTTTTTCCACTATCTCTTGTATCTTAATTCCAATTGCTAAAAACGCAGCATCATAATCTTGGCTATCATAATTTTGTTTTAAAGTTTTTTTAACTGGAATAATTATAACATTTGGATAATCTTTTATTTCTCCAAATGGTCCTATTCTATTACCATCTTCTTCAAGAATACCAGGTATTACATATAGTGTTTGTGGATTAGCTTGTATGACAGCTCTTTTATTTGCAACTTTATCCCAAGAAACTTTTTTAACAGGTAAATCTAATTGTACATCAGGATTTTTTAATTCACTAGCATTTGTAGTTTTTGTAATTTTTGTGAGCAAGTGTGTATCAGGAGAGCTTTCAAACCATCTAGTTAGATCTTTTGCCAACTCTTTAAATGTCATTCCAAATATATTTTTAAATCTTGCATCTTCTTGTTCTTGTGTTTTTATATTAGAAAAGTCTCCAAATAAATCTTTAACTTTTGATGCGTCTTCTAAATATGAGCTTAATAATATTGGAACTATTGCTTGATTAAATGCTCCATATCTATTTTGAAGACCATGAGTAACCATTAAGTAATGAAGCATATGATCAGCAGCTTCTCTTGTATTTGGATCTATTTGTAATTCTAAAAAAGAAGTTACTATTGCACTTATTTGAGGAGGAGTTAATCTTTGAAAGTTTCTAGTTCCAATAATATTAGCTCCTGTTTTATTTTGTTTAGCAGTTGCTTTTTGATTTTTAATAAAATCTTTAACAAAATGATTTGTTATTTTATTTTCTTTTAAATATTTTTCTAAGTTTGCAACAACTCGGTTTATTCTAACAGAAGAATCATCTCCCATTTGATCATATATTAAAGAGTTATCTAGTGCTTTTAAAGTTTGTGATGCAAAATTTCCTTTCTTTTGTTTTGGAACTCTGCTAAGTTGATGCATATATGCTTTAATAGTAATATAACTTAAAATATCTCTACTAATTTTTGTATGAGTAACTTGTTTAACATCTCTAGATAACTTATGACTTAAACCATCTTTCAATAAATTTTCTAATTTTTGAAAAGGTGCAGTTGAAGTAACCACTAATAAAGGTAAAACATTTTCAGAAAGATGTTCAAATACTTCTATACTAGCACCTACTGTAGTGTTAGGATCTTTAAGATTTTGTAAAAAACTATAAGGAAATGGATTTTCTGTTTCTAAATAATCTTTTATAGATAAATACATTCCTAATTCATTAAGTGTATCTTGTGAATCTTTAATTGCATTTACATCTCTCATCTTCCCTTTTTCTAATTGTGATACTCCAATTAATAAAGAGTTGTGTGTTTTTATATTATTAAGAGCTAACATTTGTTTTATAACAGCAAGTTTTTGTCTTAACATTGTATCCGTTAATCTTTCTCTATCTTTATTTGTTAAATCAGCAACTTCTTTTTCCATCTCAGTAAGTGCATCCTGATGTTCTATTAACATATCATCAGTAACTTCTAGTTCTTGAGCCTCTTCAAATAGTTTTTGTTTCCATGCATCTTTTCCTTTTCCCTCTTTAAAAGTATTATAATATTTTAATAATATACCCATAGGGCTAGGATCATCAGGTTTTATTTTATTATTTCCTCTTTCATAAGCATCTACAATAGTTGGATGATTAAGTAGTAATGCAATTGTTTCAACATCAATACCTAAACCTATACCATTAGCCATTATAGCTGCTGCATGTTTATTTAATCCTAACTTACCTGAATAAGGATTTTTTTGATTATCTACCATTATAGATATTAACTGAGACATTGCGTCTCCAATTCTAGTGGCATTTTTACCTTTTATTTCTTTTCCTGTTATAGGATCTATAAAATAATTTATACCATATTTATTATATGTATGTCCATTAAGTCTTGGTAAAAGAATTGATTCTCCTGATGAATTAGAATTTCTTAATACAACTTTATTCTTTTTAAGCCATGATATAATTGTATTAAGCGGGACAACAGCTCCAATGTTTCTTGCACCCTCTTTACTATCTCTATATATTTTATGCTGACCTAACATATTATTAGGATCGTATCCATCTACTCTATTTCTTTGATATACTTTTGGTAATTTATTTTCCCAACTATCCCAAATATCACTAAAGATAGTATCAACAGCTGGTTCATTTTTAATACCTTGTCTTCTACCACCTTTAGGTTTTGACATAGAGTCATTACCAAGTAATAAATATTTAAAATCTAAAACATTATTACTATATGCAGCAGAATATGGCTCTTTGTATAAAGTTAATTCTTGACCATTATTTAATTTAATTGTTTTTTTATTTTCTTCCCTAAACTTTTTATAATCATCTTTATTTGTTGGAAGACTTAGCATATTAAGAGCACCTATAAGTTGTTCTCTTTTTGTTAAACGTTCTTTATAGATAGGTTCAAATTCATCAGATTCAAATTCATATTCATACCTTAAACCTGTTTGTTTTGATTTTTCTTCTGCCCACTTTTGTTTAAGTTCTTTAGGATTTTCTCCAGGAATTATGTTATTACTATCAAGAAGATATGAATTAAAATCCTTATTTACATCTTCTGCAGAAATTAATATATCTTTTCCATCTCTTCTTTGTCTATCCCTATCTCTAGATAAAAACTTAATTCTTGCATAGTACAAATTAGCTCCAGTATTCATCATTTCTTTTTCTGAGTAATTCATATACTCATCAAATTGATCTTCTAATTTTTCTGCTTTACCATATTCTTTTAATTCTGTTTTAGTTTTATAGAATATTCCTTCATCAATAGAAACTAATCCTTCTAAATTATTTTTATCTTTTTCAAATTGATCAAATTGTCTTTGTATTACAAATCCTGGAGTTTTAGCTCTATCAACACCACTATTTATTGCTGACTGAACTCTTTGCATTGCTGTATTAGGATCTACTTCAAATGTTTTATAATAAGTTCTAAAGCTTTTATCAGCTAATTTTTCTAAGGATTGTATTAATGATAATCTTCCAAAAGCACCATATTGTTGTGTGTTGGTTGCATCAAATACTACAAGCTTATTATTTCTAATTGCAGCAGCTGCTCTTTCATGTGCTATTTTAAATACTTCTTTATTTCTTGTTTGATCTGAAACATTACCTGTAAGTTCTCTTCTAATTGCATCAGGAGAAACAACTACAACATTACTATTATCAGCAGCAAGTTGATCAATATATGTAGATTTACCACTTCCTGATATACCTATAGGTAATAATAATCCTTGTGCTTCACTTATATCATTTGTTTGTACTTCTGTTTCTTTTTTATAGAAGGCTTTGTTGTGAATAAATAATTTATCAATATCAAAGTCAGCTCCTGATAGTTCTAAAAGTTCATAAGCAAATGCACCTGTAGATCCCATGAATACAGGTAAGTGATCTACAAGTTTTAAATTAACTGCAGAGTGTTTATCTTGTGAAGGAATACGTACACCAAATTGTCTTGCAATAACATCTGGTATAGGTTCATTTGGATTTAAATTCATTTCTTCTGCAGTATGAGGTGGTAGTACAAATTCAGTATGTACAGTTCCTTCAGATATAGGATTACCTTTTCTATCAAAAATAAGTTCACCTTTTCCATCTCTTTTCCAATCAGTTACATCATGTCTTAATCTATCAATATAATATTCATCTACTTCTAAACCTGTAATTATTCCTTGCTCATTATCTTCTGGTTCTAATATATTCATTTTATCTAATTCGCTCTGAGATTTTAATTCTATTTCTTTTTCTCTCAAAACAGTCCATGCTATAGGAGTTCCATTTTCATCTATTGCTTCAACTTTTTTGTACACCTTTATACCAAAGTCAGACATAAGAACTACAGATTTACCAGGTTGTTTTTGACCAATAACTCCTTTTTGGAAAAAACTTAATAAGAGTTCTGTATACTTTTGAATTGCTAATGGATTATTTAATTCATATTTATTTTGACCATCTTTTCTTTTTCTAAAAAATTCTACTAATTGACCAGAGGTTTGAGAAGCCTCTAATGATGCTAGAGCATAATCTAAAAATGATTGTAGATCTGGAGTTGCTTTACCCTCTTCTATTGATTTTTGAAGTGCTGACATAGCATGTGGTAAATCAAAAATAAGATTGCTTCTATCAATATAATTTAATTTTAATCTATTAGCTATAGAGTATTCATATAAACCTCTAATATCTCCAACAGTCATTGTTTGACCCATAAAAATAACTTCTGTAGAATCACTCTGTTCACTAGTTATTATATTTTTTATTTGTATAGGTTCTATTATTATATCTTTATTTGATGGAGTAACTTGTTGTAATCTTAAAAAATTAGCATCTAATTCATCATAAGCTCTATCTATTGTTTCACTATCTAATGTACCATTAAACATTCTGGAAGCTTCTTCTGGATTTAATACATTTCTTTTAGTCATTTTAGATGCAGTTTCAGGAACTAATATTATAGGTTTTCCTGTTTTTCTTTCTTGTTCTTCCGCCATCATTCTCATATTGTAAAGAGCCATCTTGTTCATTTTAGGTTGACCTTTACGTGGACCATCTTGCCATGTATCTAACTCTGGACTTAATATAGTCATAGACATTTTTAAATATACAGAACCATCTCCATATACAAACTTTTTAGCATTTATATATTCTTTATTTTGTTTATATCCTAAAGTATTTTTTCCAACTTGTCCAAAAAATTCTTCTGCTGTAACTGGTTCATTGTTTTGAATTTTTCTTATCAATTCATATTGAGAAGGTGTTAACTGACCCAATCCAAACCAAAAATGCTTAAAGGCATTTATTGTATAATATACTTGACCATCAGTTCTATCACCATTTGAAACTCCTCCTTTTAAGCTATGAGTTTGTTTAGTAATAGGATCTTTAAAAGTTATGTATCCAAATTTTTGAACTTTTTCAATACCATATTCTTTAGCCCCAACTAATGATGCTGCACTTGCACCACCAGCATTTTGCATTTTAGCTCTCTTCCCTGCATCTACTGCATCTTTTAAAGACATAGATTGATTTCCTAAATAGAATTCATTTAGATCAGCTGTATTTAACCAATTGCTAAAAAATATTTGTTTCATGTTATGAGACTGATCATCTGTTTTGAGTTTCATTTTACCAAAAGATGACAGTGCTTGAGCTGCTACACCTTTATCAGTACCATATGCAAGTTTTCCTTGTAATAATTTTTCATCAAAACCTTTAACGGCATTTGTATGTATCATTAAATCTTCAAATCTATTAAATTGAGACATTAACGCTTCTATTATAAAATCACGTCCACTTCTACTTTTACTATCAGTATAAGAATCTATAGCTTCACTAAATGTTTTTGGTGAGGTAGTATTTCTTGCATTCTTTTCTAAATGTTTTTTTAACTGATTATCAAATAATGGATCTTCATCTCTTTCTCTTTTTTGTCTATCTTCTTCTGCTTTAAGTTCTTCTAATGGTATAATCCTATATCTTTTCTTTGTTTTATCTTTAGTGTTAAACCAATTTGCTATAGTTTTTCTTCTTGCGTATTTAGCACCATTATAATCAAATTTATGTACAAATCCAGAATCTTCATCATATTGGTTAGAATATTGAACACCTTCTCCAAGACCATCTAGTACTTCAGATAAATCAGAATTTTGAGCTTGTATGTTTCCTTCATATCTTACATAATACTCTACACCATCTATTTCAATTATAGTAGCATTATTTCTTGCATCTAATCCTTTTATAGATTTATCTTTTAAAAATATTTTTTGTTTTTTATTATTAATACCTTTAGTTAAAAACTTAATATCATCTTTACCTATTATTGATATTACTTGTTCTGGATCTATTGATACTTGTCTTTCTATTATTTTTTGTATAGATAATAAACCATCAACTTCATAATTAAATTTATAAGCTCTACCTGTAGTAACATCACTCATAGTTTTTTCAACTGTCTCTACACTTGTTATATCAATACCCTTTTTATCTCTTATTACATTATAACCTTCTTCTAAATCATCCTCACTTCTTTCACCATTTACTAATCTATTGTAGTTATACTGTATTTCATTATATTTTTTTTCTATTCTTTTTAACCATTTATCTATATATTCATCTGTAAATTGAGTTTGACCTTCAGATCCTAATGTTTTTTTGACAGCTTCAATTATAGGTACGTTTTGAAAATCTGAAATATTTGATTCACTAAGAACTCTTATTAAAAGAGGGTTATAAGCCATTTCATTATTTGACGTATCTGTGGCTGGATCATAATATTTTAAAGTTTTTACTTTACCTGTTAACTCATTAAAATGTAAACCATACATATTAAATAAAGATGCTGTAAACTCATTAAAAGTTAAATTACCAAATGATCTACCTGGTAGTGTATTTACATCTAATGTTTTATCTTCTACTAACTTACCATCTTTTATTTTCATTGATGTATCTTTAAGACCTAGCTGTCTTATAATACGTAATTTTCCTTGTAATGATAATTGTTTAAATCTTTCATCATTAAATAAATTATTATTCTTTAAGTTTTCAAAACCTTTTCTATTTGCTAATCTTCTTAAACCTTCTTCAGAACTCATTTCTTCAGCTATTTCTAAATGGTATGAGGGAACTTGATGTGCATATATATAGTTACCTTCTGAATCATATAGTACAGTTGATCCTACTGTTTCATCAAATGCTGCATTACCTATTGCCCATTTTTGTAATCTGTAATAAACACCTTCTGCTTGACCTTCATCTTGTTGAGCTGCATTTGTTACTTTCTTTTGATCTGGATCTGTATTTTGAGAATTTTCATTATCTGCTTCGTTATATAAGTTCTCACCTTTAGATAAGGATCTTATCAATGAATCTATATCTGAAAATTTTTGATCTGCTGATACTGATGCATTAATTGGAGGAACCCCTTCATTTAACTCTACTAAATCTTTTGCATATTGATTATCTAATGCTCTTGCTATTGCAATACTATATTCTATATATTGAGGTGCTAAATTTATACCAAGACGTATTCTAAAGAAATTAGAAAACTCTAACCCTAACTCTTGTAATGTTCCTTTATCTACAGGTGCATTAGAATTTAATATGTTTTGAAACTCTTGTAATTTTTTAATTATTTTACTATTAGTTTTAACTTCTATATTATTTCCTGAACCAGTAAAAGTATCTCTTCTAATCTCATCTAGTAAAGCATCAAATTCTTTTGACCATATTTGTAATTGCCACTCTTCATCAGTTTGTTTATTAGCTGATATTAAACTTACATTACCACTTTTTACATCTCTTAGTGCCTGAATATATTCAACTCTAAATTGATAAAATGCTTTCATCACTAAATTAAAAAGTCTTGCATTATCTGCTTTTTTAAAAGTTGGTACACTTCCTTGTCCGTTCACCCATTTATCCATTTGTTTTAAACCATCAGGTCCAAAAAAGTGTTGTATAAATACATCAACTGCTGCTTTTGTTTGTTCATTATATTCTGCAAACATCCACATTTTCTTTAAAGCTTTGAAACTATCTTTTTGACCAGATAAACCTTTTAGAAGTCCGTTAAATACTTTAATATAATCAGGAGAATATTTTACTTTATATTTTTTTCCATCATCTTTAGGATTTACAACTCTATTTTTAAATGTATCACCTTCTTTTGGTTCAACTGATGCTGTTAAAATCATAGATCTTAAAAGTTCATTTACATTTTTAAATTGTCCCTGTTGATTTCTTTTTTCATTAGCATCATATGAAGATTCTGAATCTTCGTTTTCAACAAGATAATCATCAGTATTTAAAAAGTTTTCAACTCTACTTCCAATAGCAACATAATCTTTAACACCATTAATGATAGCTGTTTTATCTTCTAATAATGCTTTATGTTTTTTCTTTATTATTTTCTTTTCAGATAAACTAAATTGTTTATAATAAGGATTAGAAACTCTACGCATTTCTATTACCATATCTACAGCTTTTTCTATAAGAGCATTTCTATCTTTAGAAGGTTGTTCTTTTGTAGGTTTAAAATCTTTATCTAGATCATAATAAAGTGCTGTGGTCATTTTAATTAATTGATCTGTTTCATGATGTGTAAAAGGAATTAAAATTCTTCTTTTTCTAGTTATAAATTCACCAGGTCTTGTTACACTTTCTACTTGATATTCACGTGTTATAATATCTTGTTTTATTATTGAGTATACTGGAGTAGATATACCACCACTACTTTCTGCAACTGCTTTTGTAAATTTATTAAATCCTATTTCAGGAGTGGTGACATCTTTAAATCTACCTGAATCTATATCTTTAAACAATCTATGCAGTTCAGTATCTAATTGTGACATTTCTATTTCTGCATCTGCAACAGATGTTTGACTAAATATAGATACTATCCAGTCTATAATCTTTTGGAAAAGACTTTTAATTTCAGGTTCTACTTTTGTTTCTTCCGGTTTTGTTTTAAACTCTTCAAACTTATCTGCTAACCATTCTTCAGACATACGGTCTATTGCTTCTTTTCTACTCATCTTTAAATAAGTAGGGCTTAACTTTCTAAAGTCTTCTATAGCTTCATCTATACTTTTATTTTCAGATTTTAAATCTTTTAACAATCCTTCTTTACCAAGTTTTGTATATTTTTTAATTTCAGCATCAGCAAGTAATAGTCTAAATACAGCATGAAAAGATTCATGATATCTAAAAGAAGTTTCTGGACTAGTATAAATTTGTCCTGCAAATTGTAATCTACCACCGATTGTTTTAAGGTTCATTAAAAATGCACCATGAGTGATACCTTGATTTTGAAGTCTATCTGCAAGAGTATCTATATCTGCCATAGTTATCCAAGATGGAAGATTGTCTTTTAACCATTTTCTGAATGTATTAATATCTTCTATATCTCTTCCGTCAAACTCTTCTGTTATTTTAAATTGTGCATCAAGATCTTGTATTCTTTTTTCTAGTGCTTTAACTTGTGGATCATTTTCAGCAGCCTCCATTGCTTGTTCTTCTCTTAATCCTTCATCTGCTATATAATCTGGATTATTATCTTTATTTTCAAGTTGTTCCTTTCCATATAAATCTAAGAACTCATTATATTTTTCTTCATATATTTTTTCTGATTGTTCTTTAAGATTATCTATTTCATCTAAAGTAGTTTGATCAGTTGAAGCATCTGATACATCACTTGATTCATTATCTTTTATATTATCTCCTACTTGCTTTATAAGTTTTTCAACTTTATTTGCTACTACAGGATTTTCTAATATGTATCTTTTTCTTTCAGCAAGTTCATCATCTCCTTGTATTTCTCCGTTTTTTGCAAGCTCTTTTGCAATATCCTCTAATATATCATCATCTACAGTTTCATAACCATCATTAAATATTTTATTCCAATAATCATCATTATCTAAACTGTTTGTAGAAGTATCTGTACCTTTGTTTATTGGTTTATTGCTTTCTTCTTCAGTTTTGTTTCTTTCAACTTCTTGAGTACTATTAAGTATAATATTTACTTTAGCAACATCTGTAGATTGTAAAGTTGCTTGAACATTATTTCTTACTTGAGTTGTAATTACAGCTTCAGTTTTTTTATTTATAAAATCAAATGAATTATTTGCAGCTGAAATATTTGTAGGTAAAGATTCTCTAAAACTTATATTATCTCCAGATATTTGAATTGAAATTTTTGCATGAGTATTGTCTGCTACATGTGGTTGCTTATCTGAGACTTCTTTATTTATATCTTTATTTATTACTCTAATTAAATCTTGAACACCTGTTTCATTTTGTAATATAGTATTTACATAATTATATTTATAATTTTTTTGTACTACCCAAGGTTTTGTTTGACCTTTTGCAAGATATTTTGAATTAATATATGCAACTTCTAAATCTCCATATGCATTAATAGAAAAATTAATATGTTGACCAGGTTTACCTGAAATAAAAAGATCATGTCTTAACTTATCATTTTCTAATGATGTATAACTATAATCTTTTACTTTTCTTTCTCCGTTTACAACTTCAACATTTTCATCTTCTGTAATTTTCATTCTATCTCTTAACTTATGAATAAGAGCTGTTATTTGTTCAAAAGTTTTTTGAGCAGGTTTTAATTGAATAGCAGTATATTCTCCGTTATCCCCAAGACCAGGTGAGTATACAAAATAAACATATCTACCAGACTTAGTTGTATCATAACCTTGTCTTGTCATAGAATCAGCAATTTTAGCATTTATGTCTGCAAAATTTCTTCTATCTTGTTTTGATGTTACAGGTAGGTTTGTTATTTTATTAGATTCAATTGGATCTCCACCTTTATCTATTATTATTTGTTGATCCCAAATAATATAATGGGGTTCTTCTTCTCTGTTTTTTCCTGATGTATCTATAGTTCTTGTTCCTTCTCCAAGAGTAAATTTATTATCTGCTAATTCTTTAATTTTTGATTGACCAGGTACAGATGTTGTTTTTACTTTACCTGTACTAGCATCAACTTCTCTTTGAACTTCTCTAAAAGCTGGTGAATCACTTGTAACATCAAAAACTATTTTATGTTCATTTCTTAATTTCTTTAAACTTATTACAGCATTACCTGTATTAGATTGTTCTAATAACTTGCCAAATACTTCTTCCATTGCAAATGCCATTGCATAATTTCTTTGTATTTGTTTATTAATATTTTTATTATGTGCTATATCTCCTTTTCTAAATAATTGTTGAGCTTGTTCATAAGTTATTGTAAGAGGATCTATTTTATTACCTTTTTTATCTACTAGGGTAACATCTTGTGGACTAGCAAGAACTAATAATTGTGTACCATCTTTTGTTCCTATTGTAACAAAATATTTAGAAGCACCTTTTCTTAATTGTGGATTTATTGGATATTTATTTATACCTGGTAATTTAACTCTATCTTTAGGTTCTACAGCCATGATATCATCAAACTCATCACCTTTTTGAATTGTAATTACTAATTCATCTTTTTGATCTGGACTTAATAGTTGTAATTTTTTATTTATATTATTTCTTAAAGTTGCTTGTTCATTTTCTTTTGTTATTGAATCTCTACTATCTGTTTCACCAGGTCTTGATTTATAATCATATGGATAAAGTTTTAAAGGTTCAATTATTTGTAACTTAGTAACTTGACTACTTTTAACTTCAACCTCTTGATCTGTAGCTCTTTTCCAACCTTCATTTTCAAATTGTCCTGAATCTATTACCTGACTTTTTCCTGTATCTATACTTTTAACATGCAGTCTTCCACTACTATCTACAGTTTTACTTTTTGATTCTACTGTATATCTATTACCTTTATCATCTTCTACAATTTCTCCAGTTATAAATTTTTCTTTCCCTTCTTTCCCTTCTTTTACGTTATAGAAGAATTCATTTTGTAAAGGCTTATTATTTTTAATCCAATTAGCAGCTTTAAATGCTTTGTCTTTAGCAACCTTTGGATCTGCATCTGTATATATTTCTGATAAGTTATCTACAGCACCCTTTAAACCTCCATATACAAAGAAAGCATTTTTATTATCTGGTATTGTTCTTACAATATAATGTACTCTACTTTTATTATTGTCTTCATTATATGTTGTCTTTTCAATAATCTTAATGCCTGTATTATAATATTGATCACCTGTTTCAACTAATTTTTCACCACCTTTTATACCTTTTTTTACTTGTTCTACTTCTGGAATTTCATCTAATACATTTTCAACAAGAATTTCTTCAGCTACTAATCCTCTTTTATCTAGTTCATTAGTAAAGAATTGTTCAGCTTGATTAGCTGTAAGCCATTCATCAAAACTTTTCTTTCTCTTTTTAGCAAGATTTTCAAATGTATATCTTGCATGTAAATGATATCTAGCTTTTAAAATTTGTGCTCCACCTTTAGCTGCAATAACCCATGAACTATAATCAAGAGGTTTATTATTTTCATCAAGAAGATCAGTTTTACCTAATTCATTTACTTCATAAGTATAATTATTATATAATTTCTTAAGAATTTTATTTGTACTTGTATCTGAATTTGAAAATTCTATAAGCTTAGATGAAGTAACAGTTAATGGATTAACATTGTTTGTAACAGTTTGATTAGAGTTTTCTTCTGTATCTATTGGTGTATATTGTTCTCCTTCTTTTACAGCATCAGCTGCATCAAGATCTCCTAAATCTACATCTTCTGCTACAACTTTTGAATCTTTAGATTCTTCTTCCTTAACTTTTTCTTCTGCTTGTTTTTGTTTTGCATAATTACGCAATACTGTTTGTACAGTTTTATATGTTTCAGGATTATCTAAAGCAGTTATTTCATTTATTTTATTTTCATCACTAAACCAGTTAGCAGGCAAAGCCCCTGTTTTAATAAATAATTGTGCGTCATCAACATCAGTGTAAATACCTTTTCTAGCTAATTCAGATATAATTTTACCACGCTCTTGTTGATCCATAAATTTAGTCAACTTTTGACGTTGTACATTTTTCTTTTTATGATGTTTCCAAATTTTATTAATTGCAACTGCAGATCTATCAGCAATATCATTTAATACAGTTGGATTATCTAAAATTCTAGAAGCTTGGTAATAATCTGCTGTTCTTCCTTTTAAAGCTGTGTGATCCATAATCATTTCAAAAGCTTCATTTATTGAATCATTATCTGCAATTTGACCATCAGTAGTTTTAGCAATATGATTTAAATATTTAATAAATACTTTTTTAATTCTTTCTTTTCCAGCTTTTGTTAATCTTCTACTATATTCAATAACATCTTCTTCTACTATACTTCCATCTTCTTTTTTTACCTTTTGTTTTTTTGTACCAGATTTTTCATAGTTTTTATTTTCAAGAAATGTATCTCTATATTCTTTAAGAATTTTTAATTTTTCTTTTTTGTTTTTATGTTGTTCTTTTAATTCTTTAGAAGCAGTTTTAACAGGAGCAACAGCAACTTCATCATTTAATATATCTATTTCTTTTTGTAAACCTTTTGCAGATTTAAATCCTTCTTCAGTTGACATTCCAACTAATGCTGCAATATCGTTAGCAGCCATAGTAGTTACAGCAGGATTAGCTGAAATTTTATTTAATATTGATTCCATTCTTTCAACACCTCTTTCATAAGTATCTTTAGTAAATAGAAACATCATTTTAGCATGTTCAAATGCCATCCATCTTATTTGCTCTTGAGCATGTAAATTAGTACCTTCTTCATACTGTTCATAATCAAATGGATTTACATATTTGTCATTAAACTTAATATAGTTCTCTTGCATTTGATCTATCTTCTTTATCATCTTTTCAAATCTCTTTCTTATCTCTGCTGGTTTAGAATCTGAATTTTCAAATGCATTTACTAGATCTACATCATTCATATTTACAAAAGCTTCTAAATGAGCTTTAAAATCACTAGCCTTATTATGTCTAAGCATTGTATAAATATGACTAAATATTGCTTGATCTTTATAATCTTTAAAGCTCATTACATCATTATTATATGATGCCAATAATGCTAATTGATTATATTGTCTTTGATTTAATGCATCCATTTTATTAATATCAAGCATCTCTAGTGGATTATTCCACATCTCATCATACATCTCAATTACATTATTAACATAATCTTTTTTTCTTTGAGCATAATCATCATATGATTTACGGTCTGTAGCATATCTATATAGATTAGGCATATGTTCAAACATCATTGTTTGAAATGGTTGAACTAAACCACCCATTAAAAAACCTGACATAAACGTTTCAAAACTAACAGCTTCTGATTGCATACCTGCTCTTAAAGATTCCATCCAGCTAGCATCAGCATTTTTTACTCTGTCTTCTAATTCTGCAGCATTCATATTCATAGAGTCTGATAATACTTCATTAAGTAAGTTATCATAGTAATCTCCTACACCAGCACTAACTGCTTCTTGTGCTAACTCTTGAAAACCTTCTGCTATATTTGCTTTACTATATGCTACAGCTGCAACTCCTAATCCTGTAAAACCACCTTTTAATCCTTCTTTGTAAATTCTTTTTAAACTTGTACCTGCATCTACAAAAGCTTTTTCTCCTGCTTTTGTTACACCTGCTTTTCCAGTTCTCATTATTCTTCTACCAAGACCTGCCTGACCTTCTTGAAGCAATCTTCCTAAAGGTTTAAATCCTCTTAATGCTGTATCAAGCACAAACTTATTACTTAAAAATATTATAGGAAAGTTGGCTAATGCTGTTTTCATTCCTGCACTTTTAGATGCAGCATTTAGTATAGCCCATTGTTCATCGGTTGGAGATTTTCCACCATTATCTCTTACAACCTTCATATAATTATGTTCACCAGTCTCTAACTCTCTTAAAGCTCCTTCTAATCTAGACTCAGCCCATGCAATATTAAACATTCTTACATCCCTATAAAATCCTCCAAATGTTTGATTTACTTTAGCTAGGTTTGTTAAATTTTTTGCAGTATTTTTTGTTGAGTTAATAGTTTGTATTGCTCTTGTTGTTTCAGGAGCAAGTTGCCTTACCATCCAATCAGCAGCTTTTCCTGGTTGTGTACCTTTTGCATAAGTATAAAAATCTTTGGCTTTATCTACAGCACCTACATGTCTCATTAAATCCATTGAGTAATTACCAACAGTTTGTCCTGCGCCTCGTATCATATCAACACCATCAAAAAAATGTTTAAATCTTCCTGCATTTCTTGTAGCTGCCATAGCTGGTAATGCGTATCCTCCCATAAATGCTAATGCACCCTCCTCTACAAACATGCTACCTACTATACCAAACGTATATGCACTGTTTAAATAGAGGTCATTCATAAATCCTGTAACACCACCTCTAGTTGAAGAGGCAATTCTCATAGCATCTCTCATTGCTTCTCCTCCTTCATAATCCATTTTAAAAGGATCTCCGTGAAGAGTATTCTGTAAAGTTCTCCAACCACTTGTAAATGCCGGTTTAAACATACTAACAAAAGCACCACTAGTTCTACTTAAATCATCCCATGCTGTAGAGTTTTGATTATAGTAAGTTTCATTGTCAACATAAGGATGAAATCCTAAATCATTAAATGAACTATGATTCAAATACCTATCAGCATTCATTTGCTTCTTACCAAAAATTATAGGATTTTTCCAAGCACCTGAATGGGGTGTATCATTACCTATATTAGCAATTTGTTGACCAGATCTTCCAAGAAAATCTCTTCTACCTTGTTTAGTTGTTAAATCAAATTGACCTGTTTGATCTGCAAAAGGATTTCTATTATTACTTACATTTCCAGGATATGGAGAACTAAATCTGGTTGGATAAAGGGGTGATCCTTTGTTTATAGAAGCTGCTTGATTATCCATGAACTTTATTGTGTCCATGTTAAGCTTACTATCAGGATCATAAGAAACTGTTGCTTCTCTTAAAGAGTCTATAATATCATTATGATCTTTTGAAGAATATTCAATTGGTGATATATCAACTCCTTTGTCTAGAGGTATGTTATTTCCAGTATTTGTATTTGTATTTTCTGCCATTGGTTCATTATTGATCTTGTTGTTCTCCTGAATTTTGAGTTACATTTTCATCTCTCACAGCTTGATTAGTTATTTTTATTCTGTTTAGATCTGATATTGTCATTGCTATTGATTCATCTATAGCTTTAGGATCAATTGTTTGAGTTACATATACTCCAGGATCTTTTTCATATGCCCCACTTCCATTATTAGCATTTGGATTCCAATATACAGGTGTTACAGTTCTAACAATATCTCCAGTATCATTCATATAAAAAGTTGCATCTCCTCCACCGCTAATTGTAGGTACTACATATTCATGATTACTCATTATCATTCTTTCTGCTGCACTAGGTCTTTGATTAGTTGCATGCTTACTATTTATTTCAGAATCTAATTCTTGATTAACTATTACACTTATATTTCCTGTTGCAAATAATTCTGTAGTCTCAAAAGGTTTTTCTCCTTCTTCACCTGTAGGATTAAACTTTGCAAACTCATTCATCATATCACGATTTATACTAAACCTATAAACTGATCCATGTTCTATATTACCATCTGCATCTTCAAATGTTGTAGGACCTTCTTGCACCCAATCTAATTGAACAGGCCATTTATCTATCCAATCTTTTTTAGATGATATTGCAGGTATTAAATGTTCCCTTAAGAACTTTTCTGCAATTGGATCACTAATCATATCTTCTCCAAATACTTTTTCTAAATAATCTCCTTGTACAATAGTAACTTGACTATCAGGAAGATTAATAGCAGCTAATGCACCATTAAAATTATTTAATGCATCAGGACTAGGGTTAGAATTTAATTGTGTTTGACTAATAGTTGAAGCAAACATTCCAACACCAAGCTCTTCATCTTGTCCATATAATTTATTGTATACTGATAATGTTGGAAAACCTGTACCTCCTTTAGAATTTGGATTATTCCAAACAGAATTTAATTCATCTTGTGTTTTTTGATAAAATCCATTTTCTCCTAAAATTAATGTTTCAACAGCACCTTCATCAAGATACCATCCTTGTCTTCTATCAAACTTCCAGGCTGCAGATCTAAGAGTATTATTACCAGTAAACATTGAACTAGTTTCCATAAAATCTGTATCTCCATTAGGTGCTACAGAATTTAAATAATCTGCCATTACTTGTTTACCAGTTCTTGTTATATTACCATCAGTATCATATTCTGCTGGTCCAGACAATTGTGATATTTGAGCATCAACTAATTCTCTTCTTGATCTCATTATTGTTGGACTACTCCATACTGTATTATATAAATTATCACTATTTTCTAGGAATTTAGGTGCACCTGTATTAGGATCTACTGGTACAATTCCTGATTGTATAGCTCTTGGTAATATTACTTCATCCCATATTAATTTATTATAGTTTGGGCTATTAGGATCCATAACTCTATCTTCAGGTCCTGCACTCAAATAAGCATTAGATATACCTATTGATTCTAAAGCTGCAATACCATTTGTAGTTGCAATAGGTCTAAATATTTTTTGTTGTTGTGTAAATTCACTATCAGGTTCTGTTCCCATTTTATAATTTATAGCATTTATAATATCACTTCCATATTCACTTCTAAGACCTACAGTGCTTCCTGGTAGACCGTTTTCATTTGAATACACATTTGCTATAATATTATTAAATGCTAATTCTTCATCAGTTGTATATGAAGCATTTGGATTAAAATCATTTAAATAAGCATTACCTGTATTTGTTTTCTTTTCTTCAAGATCACTATATAGTCTTTCTAAAACATCATAGTTATCAGGATTATTAAGATATGATCTTGCTTCTGGATAAGAAAGATATCCTCCTTCTCCATTGTTTAATTCTGATATCCACATTTGTCCTTGTGGATATGATTTTCCAACTTCAGAATTAGCTAAATATGCTTTCCAACCTTCAGCAGTTGTACCATCTGATACTTTTGTTAAATTAAATATAAAGTCAAGTTTACCATCTATAACTTCTTTATATGTTTCATTAATAGCATTTGATGTCATATCAAATATATCAGCATCTCCCTCTTCCCCTGTTACATAACTTGAAGTTCTTACAGAGTTCATATCAACAATACCTTGATAAGCATTAGGTGCATACTTCATTGAAAGCTCTCTTTCTTTTTGTTCTAACTTTGCATAATCTAATGTTTGTTGATGATTAAACTTTGCCCAGTTTAATCTAGTTGGATCAGGAGTAATATCTTTTTCCATAGTTTTATTAGCATATGCATTTGCTGCTGCTTCAAATCTTCCTTTCATTACATTTGCTATATATGCTGATGAAGCTTTTTGTTGTAATATTTTTTGATTATCTGTAGGAGCTGCTATATTAACTAATCTATCATTTATTTTCTTTTTAGTTTGTAAAGCAAGAGAGACTTCATATTGTTTTCTCATAAACTCTTCATCTTCAGATGATCCTGTAGGAATACCATGTGTTTTTTTATACTCTTCCCAATTTGCTAAAGATGCTTGATCCCCTTTAATACTTGTATCTAGTTCAGCTAGTTTTCTTAAATCTTCATCACCTTGTTTTTCTAAAATTTCTTTATCCCAAGATGTACCTGCTGCAAGTTTATCACCATTAAAATTACCTAAGTTCTCATCAACGTATCTTCTTCTAGAAACTTTTTGTGCAATTCTCATACCATTAATTATTCTAGGATCATCTCCTAAAGCATTAATTACATAATCCATTGCTATATTTTGTGTCCCTTCTTTCCATTCTCCATTTTCATCTTGATATTTTATTTTTTTATCAGTTAACGCAGGACCATTTTTTATTTTAATAATATAGTCATCTGTCATTTGAAAATCTTTTACATCAAAATTAGCTTCTTCTAAAATTCCCATTGCTGTATTAAATATATCAGGATTTCTAACATATTTTAATCTGTTATTATCAAACTTCATTAGATTATTATAATCTTGATTTATAAAATCAGACATAGAATAATTAATCCATTCTTCTCCTTCAGTCCAATATTCTTTAGCAACATCTGCATTGGCTGCATTCTTTAACATATTAACATCTTTCATACTGTTTTTATATGTTTTAGTTGCAAGCATATCTTTAACTATTCTGTCATCTTTATAAAAAGGACTAAATAAAGCTTTTGCAGTTGTAACATTTTGTGCTAAAGAAAGATCCATACCTGCAACTTGCTTTAATGAATTGCTTAAAGAATTAGCATATTGATCTCTTTTTTCTTTATTTTTTTGATGTGATAAAGGAGCATAGACAACCTCACCATAAAGTTTGTTTATCTCTTTAAAGTTGCTATCATATCTATCTTGCCTAGTAGACAAAACATCTTGTAAAAATTTATAATCAGGAGTAAATACTTCTGTTTGTGGTATGAAAGGTTGTACTCCAGGTAAATAAGTTGCCATATATCAAAAATACTAAAATATTTTAAGTTTTAAAATTATTTAGAATACACTTTTTAAGTGTAGACTATTCAATTGTTTTTAATCTTCTTTGTCTTCTCTTAATCCCAAATGGAGCTATTGGCACACTTCCTCCCATATTCATGTATGGATTTTGTTGTTGTTGTTGTTGTTGCATCATTAAATATTGCATCATTTGTGGATTTTGATAAGGATTGCTGGGTCCTTGTGCATCATAAAAACCTCTATTATAAGGATTTATAACAACATCTGCCCCAGGAGTTTCTGGTGTTTTACTATCTAATCCTGTATTAATTAAATCAGAAAGCATAGTATCTGCAGCATCTGTACTTATAATTCCATCAGCTCTTAATTGTTTTATTCTACCCAACTTAGTTTCATACGTTCCTTTATCATAATCTTGTGTTGGATAAAATTTATTATAATCTATAATATCAACCATACCAGCTTTTCCAGGATCAATATCAAAATGTGGGTATAATGTATTTAAATTATAAGTTTTTGCTCTATTAGTTTCTCTATTTACAATTTGTCTTCTGATGGAATCATTAGCCTGTCTCATTGCATTATCATAATTTTCTTCTGTTAAATTTACTTTATCAGCATAATCAGACATTGCTGTTTTATTTGCTTGTTCAAATTGATTTAATATTTGTGCATTTCTAGTTTGAGCATCTCCATATAGTTGTATATTTTTATTATCTGTTTCTGCTTGCACATTAGCCATTTGACTCATAGCTTCTCCTTGAGCTTTAGCTACAACAGCAGCAGATCTTTTAGGTCCAGCAAAAGATCTAGCAGTATCTCCAGCTTGAGCAGCTAATTCTGCTATTTTAGCATATTGTCTTTTTGGATCTACATACATAGGGTCAACTAATGTAGGTTCAAATTGTGTTAATGTAGGATAACGTTTTTTAATCCCAAATTTATCTAATACAGCAGCTGATAAATTTATATTATCTTGTTTCCAATAGTCAGGAACTTTAGCTTCATATTTTTTATCAACTGGTAAATTATATTTAGGAAGTTCTTCTTCTGCTTCAGGTGTATACTTTGAAGTCATATATGTATTAATGAAATTATCTCCAGCTAAACCATCTATACCAGATAATGTACCTTCAGCTCCTGTATTATCATCTTGCTGTGGCCCTGTCATATTCATATTAAGACCAATATTTTGAAAACCTTCTTCATACATAGGCATTCTTCCCATACTATTTAAAGCAACATGAGCATTTTGTACTTTTTCAATTTCATCATTATTTAAACCAGATTCATCAAAATCAGTTTCGTTTTTTAATCTATCAATTGCTTGATTATATTTATCATTACTTCCATCCCACTCTCCACTTTGAAAATAATCTTCTTCAAATGTATTATGCATTAAACTTTTTATCTTATTATCTTTAACAAGTAAATCATCTATTTCTTTTTTCTGATCTGTATTTAATTCTTCTTCACCTATTTGTTGTGCATAATGTGAATAAAAAGCTTCTCTCAATTTTTTATTTCTATCATCACTCCAATTAGCTCCAAAATCAGTTATTGAAGGATTTTCTATTTCTGTTCCTTCATCTGCTCTTGGTATAAATCTAGAAAGATCTCCACCAAATCTCATCATTGGAGCAGCAGCAGGTTGAGCCATAGCTTGTGGTGCAGGCATCATTTGTTGAGGTGGTGGTCCCTGTTGAGGCATCATAGATTGTTGAGGAGGAGCACCTACAGGTGGACCAGGTGGCATCATTTCTTGTTGAGGTGGTGCTTGATTTGTTTCTGGACCTCCAATAAAAGCTTGAAGAATTTTAAATTTTTCATCATCTGTAGGTTCCATTTGTAAACTCTGTGTTGCCATTTTTTCTTTTGTATTTAATTGATCTATTGTTTTTGCATATTTAGTAGGATCAATTCCTTTTTCTTTAAGATATGGATAAGCTGCAACAGGTACACCTTCTTCAAATCCTTTCTTTGCTTCTTGTATAAAAGCTAAATGAGATAATTTTTTTTTATTTTTATCTAACATATATTCTGCAGTATCATTTGCAATATGATCTGATTGAGGATCATTAAGTATTTCAGAATATTTATTTAATGGAAATTTTTTTGAAACCCATGCTGGAGTTTTTTTCTTATTTTCATGAACATTCATTTCTGCCATTTCATCCTTAGTAAGTTTCATAACTCTTGTATCAGAATAAATAAATGATTGATCAGGTAGATCTAAAGGTGTTCCACCTTCATGATGTCTTTTACCACCTATAGTATATAATTCAAATGAACCATCAAAATTTAAATCTGTTAAAACTGTTTCTCCTTTTTCAGCTTCAATATTAGATTCTTCTCTTTTATCAGGTCCTAAAGTATTTTGAACTTTACCAGCTGATGGAAAAAATGGAATTTCATTATCACCTTCCCCTCCATTCATAAATTGAGGAAATGTAACTAATCCAAATTTATATTGATCTCCTGTAGTAAACCCACCTTCTTTTACAGACTTGATAATTTTTCCATTTGATACGTTATATCCTTTAGGTAATTTATTTATTCTTACTTTTTTTTTCATTATAGATATTCTATTTCTGCTCCAAGAGCCATTAACCTTTCTATTTCATCTTCTTCTAACTCTATTGTTGTATCAACATCATCATAGTCTCTCATTCTTAATTGTTCTGTTCTACCACCTTCATCAAAATTATATTTAACACCTAAATTAAAACTAGGATTTATAGAAGGTGAAGGAAAATATTGATTTAATACTTCTTGTGGTACATCATCACTTACAAATCTTTGATCTTCAAAACCAATTCTTGGTGTTAAAGAAATATTAGAATCTCCTATAGGAAAGTTTCTACTAAGACTCATCCCTTTCATTTTCATATCTACATAAGGATCTATAGCTTTTTCATTCATAAACATTCCTAAATTATATTTAGGTCCTGTATGTGAAGTATATTGAGGTAAATTAAGATCTATCATTTCTGTTCCATGTGATCCTTGTCTAGCTCTTACACGTTTATCTTGAAATTGATAACCTGTATTAATATCAGTATCACCTCTACTGCTTCTACTATCAGTTTGAAATTGATTTTGAGCTAATCCTTTAGCAACCATATCTGGTTTATCTGCTGCTTCACTGATTTGATTAAATAATCCCATACCTTGCATAACTGCTTCATAAGCTTTTTCAAAACCTCTACCATCTCCTTTTTCTTTTTCTTCTCTTACTTCATCTACTTCTGTTACTTGATTTTCACAAGCTTCTTGACATTTAACTGTATCTGATGCAGGTATATTTGCATCACAAGAACATAATTCAGAATCTTCTGATATATCTTCTGTCATTGTAGTTTGTGGAATATAATCACCATCTTCATCTAATCTATATGTTGGTGATCCTCCTTCAGCCATTTGTTGCTGATTATAATAATCATCCATTTTAGTATAAATAAGATCTGTATCTTTATTTAATTGACTATAAGCAGTAGGATCAATATCATCTATATTTAATGCTCCAGCTACTCCAGAAGCTCCCATAGCATAAGGTGCTCCTTTTTTTATTTGTGACCAACTAGGCATTAGACTAGGTATTTTATCTACATATGGTGTTAGCTTTGTTGCACCAGGTGCTACTTTTGATACAAGTGGTATTGCTTTTTGTGCTGCACCTTTAACTAAACCTGCTCCAACATATGTCATTGGATCAGTAACTAAATCTACTGCAAGTTTTGGTAACCAATGAGAGTTTTCCATTCCTACAACATCAGATACATATTTAGCATCACCTCCAAGAGTATCAAAAGAAAAATCTCCACTCATTCTAGGTACAACACCCTTCCAATTAAACTCACCATCTCCTGTTCCTGCTAGTCCTTCTATACCTTCAACAATAAGATTTTTAGGTACACTTATTACATCTAATGCATGAGAGACAGGAGCTAAGACAGAATCATAAAACATATCTCCAAGGTATCCCCAAGATTTAGGACCTTCTCCCCATCCATAGTTTACTTTTTGTTTACTCATTGGTTGTTCTTGTGCTTCATAAAGTTTCAATGCTTCTTCTGATGTTATTCCACTTTCTGCAGCAAACGCATCTATTCCAGTTTGAAAATCTAATTCTTCTTGGGTCATCATTGGTGCTGGACTAGTATAGCCAGCAGAACCAGGATCTCCTGGTTTTATACCAAGTTCACGTTCACGTTCAGCCATTTTCATTTTTGCTTCAGCTATCTGATTTGAAGTAGGTGCAGGACGTTGTGATAAATCTGGATGTGTATAATATGACATTAACTCATCTTCTGTTACACCAAGTTTATTTCTTACATACTTCTTTTCAAAACCACTAAGTGAATCATACTTTCTTTCTCCTTCTGGTTTATATCTTTCATCCCAAACTTCCTGAGAAGATACCCCAAGTAAATCTTGAAGTTGTTTATGTTTAGCATATTCATCAGCTGATCTATAATCCCATTGACCATGTTGATCATGTAAATTTTTCTGTCTTTTAGCTTCAGTTACATAATCTTCAAGGTTCATATCTTTATACATGTCACCACGTTTTTCATATATACTTTGCCAATCAATTTCCTTACCTTCTGGAGCCTGACTTATTGTATTTATAGGTTTGGGTACATCCATTTGACTTCCTGGTGTAGGGAAAGGTTTTTCTATTTCAAAACCAATTTGTGCAGGTGAGTATGAAAACTTTCTACTAGTACCTTCACGATCTTTAGTTTCAATATTTCCTTCTTTATCACTAATCAAACTTCCAGAAAAAGTATTATCATCTTTATTGTATCCTATATATGATACACCTGGATTTTCATCACTAAATATATCTCCTTCAAGTTTATCTCCATCATATGTTATTTCTTTTGTAGTAGGATCAAATCCTGTTACTTTTTGAAATTTTTCTGGATTAGCTTCATGTCTTGCATTAAGATTTGCTATTACATGATCACTTTTTATATTATTCCAATAGTCTTCATATTCACCTTTATCCATTAACTTTGTTGGATTGAATTTATCATAATACATTGTTTCATCACTTGTATTATGTAATGTCCACTCTTTCTTTCTTAAAGGATTTTTTTTAGGATCAAATTCTTCTTTATAAGTACCGTCTTCATTAAACAGATAATCTTGTTGTTTATCAAAAAATCTATCAGTTTTATTTCTATCTCTTTCTATTTTAGATGTTGTAAATTCACCTTCTGCATATGGATCAAATTCTTCTCCATCAAGTTCTAAATCATAACCTTCTGTACCAGAAGTATAACGCTGAACTAAATGAGGATTATTAAGAAAATTAACATCAGTATCATCTATTAAATCAAGTGGGTCTTGATATTGATTTAAATCCATACCTTGATTAGCTTTAACTAAACCTCCAAGGTTTAAGTAATCTAAATAATTATAAAAATCTATAGGATTAATATATTGATTTGGATAATTACTCATATTTTTTATTTTTTATAAACTATTCTATATTATAATATACTAAATATTAGGGAGATAATCTAATTTTATACTTTTGAAGTATAGCTATCATCTCTTCCTATTACTTTACCATCTCCATTAAAATCATATTTATTTAAATATTGTGATCTATCTAATACATTCTCATCTGATTGATCTTTTGGTCTTTCAAATATTCTCATAAATGCACCAGTTGCATAAGTTGGATTTTTATAATCATTTTGTAAATATTTTTTCATACTACGTTCTGTCATAGCATAATCAATTTGACCTTGCCAATTTGTTCTCCAATCTTCTCCTACAAAGTTTTTCATTTTTTCTAATCTAGATTTATGGTGTTGAAACAATCCTCCAGATGTACCACTATCTCCCATTACACCTGGTCTAAATCCAGATTCATGTTCTATATTAGCAACTATACCTACTGCTTGATTTTCAGTTAAATTAGGGTTTTTATATTTAACATACTCATATACATCATTTGCTGTAGGTTTAGATCTATTTTTAATATATTTTTTATCTGCTTTAATCATGCCCAATTTAACAAATTCATGTTTCATTGTATTAGATATAGTGTCACCAGCTAAATATCTTTTATATTCATTTTTTAATCTATTTTGTTTTTTATGGAACTTACCTTCTAGATCTCCATTAAATTCCATCTTTTCTATTTCTTCTTTTGAATATTTATTTAAAAACTTATTAGCTGTATTAGGTGGTAATGTATTTAAAATATAATGCTCAAAACTTTTTGATTCATCATATTTTTCATTAACCTCTCTAAATTGCCTCATAAATTCATATGGAGTTTTACTTTTAGATTCAAGATCTTCTCCATATAAATTAGGAAACATTTCATCTAAAGATGATCCATCTCTATATGTACCTTCTATAAATTTTTTGGTATTAAGTTCTCCCATAAAATTAATTAATCCAGCTATTTCTGTTTGAGTATATGGAACATTTAAATTTCTATATTCATACTGTATTTCTTTAGCTGCTTTACCCATACTTTTTGAATTTTCATTTAACACTCCATTAATCTTATTGTCAAATATTTCATTTTGTTTTTCTATATCATTTTTATATTCATCTAAAGTACCATCATATATACCAGTATCTTTTAATACAGAATAATCTTGACCATATAAACCAGAAGAAAAATCATTATATTTTTCTGTATTAATTATACCAGCTTTTAATAAATTTTTATCTACTCCAGGATACCATATGTTTTCAAATTCTTCTCCAAAACTTTTTACTAGCTTATCATTTTCATGTGTTATATTTTGTCTATTAGGAATAGTGTCATTATAAAAAGTACTATCTTTTCCTATATTATAAACAAACCCATGACCATAAGGGTCTTCTACTTTATCTGGCTCTATTGAAGCTAATATGTTTTTATATTCTTTAGTATCTTGATAACCATTATCTTTATAAGTTTTCCACGCATTTCCATATGAAACAGAATTAAAACCGCCAGCACCTTTAACAGAGCCCTTGTGCCCATCATAAAATTTATATGTTTTATCTGAGTCTACATTTTCATGACCTGGATTATAAAAATCTATATGAAAATGAGGAGCACCTGGTCTTCCTCTTTCATCTAATATTCTCATATTATGTTTTTTTAAAAAATCTTTTCCGTGTGGAGTTAAAGTATGTATATTGTCATGAGCATTAAAATTTTTTGTTCCTTGATTTGGTGCAATTTCATAATCTTCAAAAAAGAAATCTAATAAAGCCCTATGCTCATTACTCTTAGAACTTATATCTAAAGCACTTGCATGCGCATGACTTGATGCTTTTTTATGCTTTGTTCTATATGCACTATTTAAACGAAATAAATAATCTTCTGTTTTTCCTGTTTGACCCATAAGGTCATAAAGAGCAACCATAGCATGTTCGTCTAATTGTGTTTTCTGAGGACGACTTCCTATTTCATATCCTTTATCACCATACATTTGTTCTGACTCCATAAATATAATTTTATCTTATTGATAGATTTATTTTAGTATTAACTAATTTAAGTATCATTTTTCTTGTATGAAGAAAAGCTGCTGGATCTATAGGATTTCCTAATTCATCAAATATTTCAGGGACATTATTAATATTTGTATAAATTTGTTCTCCCTGATATATACATGTACCATCATCAACTGTTGCTTCTGGATAATAATTTAATGCTGTTGAGTCTGTGCAACCACAAATAGATCCTGGAGGACATACGTTTTGAGCATATATACAAGTACAATTATCAGCAGTAGCACCACCAAAATAATTTAATGCACTAGGATCTGTACATCCTGGAACACAACCTATTCCAACAAAATCTTCACAAGGAAAACATGGTTCAGGAGTAGGCGGAATAATAGGAGTTGGATTTACAAAATATTGAACTCTCTTTTTTAGAATTAAATTATTAGTATAATGTCTGAATTTTTTACGTTCTAATTGTGGCTTATCATAATTCATATAAGAAGCATTTAAGTCTCTTATATAACCATTCAATTGAGTTATAAAAATTGATTCAGATATATTTCTATCATTTGTAATATCCCAAAATTGATCAAATCTATATTTTTGTTCTACTTTACTATATAGTATTTGTATATCTTCAGTTCCTATTATTGGATATTGTAATGTGTCATTTATATTTGCTGTTTGCTGATTTAATACTAATAAGCCTGAAACCTGTTCAGAATTATATATAATAGCTTCATCAAAATTATACATTAAGTCATGCCATCTATCATCACATCCAAAATTTAATACACAACCATCTATATCAAATTTTGGTTTATATTGATATGATTCTAATTGATACTCAATACTTCTTATTGTATTAACAGACTGACCCATACTTTCAACAAGTTCTATTTCCCAAGGATATTGTATTGAATAATAATTATTAAATAAATCACAACGTACATTATGTTTCCATATACCTCCTCCTTGATATGTAGGGTCTACAAATGCTTGCTTATCAAATTGACACATTGCAGGATTTTCATTAACATATGTCCATTCTTCTCCTGTACCTGGATGTACTCCATAAAATTCTGAATACCCCCATAAATAAGGATCATCACAAGTACCATATTCAGTTAACCATACATATGGATCTACACCGTCTGGTAAATTAGGAACTGTTAAATCATAATCTTCTAGTACAGGACATGAACATTCTATCTTTACACATTTTGGTGGAAAGAAAGGATTTGTAGCTACTAGCTCATTATTTATAAGTTGATAATTAGCAAAAGTATCACCAATTTGAGTATATCCTTCAGGACATTGACATTCACAAGGGTTGAACATGTTTTGTACTAATTGATTAAGTATAGGTCCATAATCATCACAAGGTCCGTTTTCATATTGATACGTATAAGGTTCACCTTGAACTGGTCCAAATCCATATGCAAAATTTCCCTGATCACTACAAGATGAGTTAAGTAATCCAGTTTGCATATAGTCTGGAAGATCTTCAAAACATCTAGCTTGTGGATTAGCGTATACAGCAAATACTTCAGTTCCTGTATAACAAATATTACTAGCATCACCACCAAATCCTGCATCACTTAATTGATCACTTAATAAAAATAAAATATTTCTAAAACCAGGACAATCATATCTATCCTGATAAGTTCCATCACCACATTGAATAGTCATAGTACCCACTGGCATTTGAGAGTCATTAGTATTCTGTAGGTTTTCCCATCCTGCATCTAATCCTTCTTGTATGTCTGTTCCACCACCATAAGGATTTGTAGCATTTGGACACACATTCCAGTTTACAAACATTGGTGTACTTTGAGATTGATCAGTATTAGACCAAAGAGTATATCCTGCTTGTATATATCCTGCATTAGCATAAGGTTGAAGTAATTCCATAAGACCACAAGCAAAACCCCATTCTGATCCATATACATTCCCAAAATGTGTTGATCCAGAAGCATCCATACTAAAAACTATATTCATTGGACTTATATTTATTTCCGGATCACAACAATCAACAACATCTACGTCTATTTGAGCAGGTTGAAGTTCTTGTATTTTATATTCACATTCACCTGTATCTGGATTATATAAAAATCCATCAACACAAGTAGGATATGGAAGAGGTCTTGTATTTGTTGTCATAAAGTGGTTATGACTTTGTATGTTAAGTTCTGGATGCCAATCATGAAAAGATACCCATCCTTTTATTTTTGGATCATAACTTGCTGTCCATGATACATCTTTAAAGTAATCACTATCTTGTATATCAATTTCTGTTATTACATCATTATACACAGGATCAACACACTCTCTATCTTCACAAACTTTAGCAGCACAATGAACTTGAATAGCATCATCAAAACATTGATCATCTGTAGCTGGTATATCTGTTCCATATAATACTAACTCATATTCTTCTCCAAGATGACTACAATCACAATATTCATCAAAAGCAATTGGCATTGGAGGCACCCCATCACAGAGAAGACATCCATCAATCATAGAACTTACTAATGAAGGTTTAATTTGTTGTTTTAATTGTATAGGATTATATCTCAAAGTTTTTATATAATCATTAATATATGCTACATTTGGAAGACAAAGAGGATCAATTGACTCATTTTTTTCACACCCATAATAAGATAATATTCCACTCTCTTGAAAAGATGGTACCATATATAAAGGTCCGCTTCCTATAGTTATAGGTTCAGTAGTTGGATCTGCAAGTTGGAAGAAAGGTAATTCAAAGTTATACATAATTCCCGTTTCAAATTCAGTGAAAGTTTCTTCAGTTGTACCTTGCCATGTAACACCACAATCAAATGTTCCTTCAAATCCTCCCTTACAGTTATTTAACGGGCCTGGTCCTGCAGCATCATAATCATAACCTGTATCATCAAGTGAATCAGGATTGTATAACCAAGGACTAGTAAAATTAAAAGGCCCTCCACTACCATCTCCTAAAAATTGAAACTCTTCATCAGCTTCAAATGCTTGATCATTATGTTCATGATTTGCTCCTAAAACATGTCCTAATTCATGTAAAAATAATGATGCACTACCAATATTACCAACATTATCAAGTTGATCTGGATCAATATCAATATCTGTTTGAAAAGCACCTTCGTTAAGATAGTCATTGACCATACTAAGCGAAGCAGAATAATGAGGTCTATGATAACCTGCATCAGCTATACTAGTACAACCTACAGTTCCTATCGTGCCTACACCACCATTACTAAAAGAGAATTGAACAACACCTGGTGTACAACCGTCTGGAAATTGATCTTCACAAGCTAGAGTACCATAACATGTATTACATTCACAAAATCCATCCCAATTAGAGAAATATTCATATATCTCATAAGGTGAACCATCTGGCATTTGTGTGCAGTTTGGTGGTGTTTTAATCCAAGTACCAACTACATCTTTTGGTATTGCAATTAAATCAGGGTCATTACTATGTATTGCTCTAGATATATTATTTACAATACTCATACTCAACTCTAAACTTCCTCCCCATATAGGAGCACAAGAATTACAATAAGCAGCAGAAGAGGCTATACAATCATCACCAGTATACTCAACTCCATGAATCCATGGACATTGATCTGGATCTTCATATATTGCTATACCTGCTAATGTAATTTGTGCACCAACATTTTGGAACATTATTTCACTCATTATTGCAATCTGTGCTTCTACATATGCAGTCCAAGCATCAACATCATTTTGAGGAAAAAAAGCTGGATTATAACTAGGATATAGCTCACAATTATTAAGAAGTGGTGCAGCAGCAAAAGTTAACCAAGGTATATCAACAAAGTGTCTTATACAAACCTCTTCTCCATCTACAAACATTACAGATGGATTTTGATCTAACATTCTAGATGATATATTTGATTCACCTCTAGCTGATCTTGCTGCTCTTTCTAGTTTAAAGTTTACTTCTGATTCATTTGCTTTCCAAATATTTCTTAACTCATTTCTTCTGTGTATAATTTCTTCAGGGGTTCCATCATCTGTTCCACAGCTTAAATTATTAATTTCATCCATATTTGCTCCTACTACTCTTCCTATTCTATCTGAAAATTTAAATAAACCATATTTTGAATTTTGAAGTTGACCAATATCATATTGCTCATCATTTATCATGATAAATCCTGTTATTTTAGAATTATCTTTATTACCTGAAATTATTATTTTTCCTTTATATTTATAAAGTTCATTAGTTAATATAGATTGTTCTTCTCCTCTTATATTATAAATTCTATTAGAAGTTGGTTTACTATCTTGCATAATAATACCATCCTTAGTACTTCTTCTAACTTTAAAACTATTTAAAACAGGAGATGCTTCAATTAAATTTACAGTAAGTACTTCATCATTTTTAAATGGTATTTCTAAATGAAATTTCTTAGGTTTTTTATCCCAAATAGTATCAAAAAATATTTTAGATACTCTAAATGATATACTATTATCTTTATCTCTAGTTCGCTCTGCTTTTTGTTTTTCTATTGGATTAGTAAAAGTTTTTCTAATAAAGCTTTTTCCAAAAGAAACCATTTCACCAGTATCTGGACTATTTTCATCATCATCTTCATCTTCAAGATCTTCAACTGGTAAAACTTGATATGCTCCAGTTACTACTGTACAGCATTTTTGTAATTCTTCATCCCATATCCAACCTCCTGGACAAGGTCTACAACAACTTTGAAGTTCTTCATCCCATTCATATTTTGGATGAGGACAGCTTCTTACTTGTTCTACTCCAAGACATTCTGTTTCATTTACAAAAAACATTTGATTTTCTGGATCAAATTGTAAACATTGATTTGTATTACAAGGTTCATAATCCTTTTTACTAAAGTATACAATGTCATAGTTAGGATCATATACGGCTTGGCAACCAATACCTATTACAGGATTATCAGCAAATTTAGTTCCTTCTAATTCTGGAAATGCTTTTAATAATCTAGATGGTAAATATGTATTAAACCATTGTTTCATTCCTGCATCAGCAATATTAGTTAATGACTGTGCATAATTAAATATCTTACCTTGAGCTTGAGACATGTAATATATTCCTGCAGGTGTATTTATTACACTTAATGAATTTTCACATGATCCATATTCATGTGGTAAATCAGCTGTACTTATTTGTTGCATTGGATCATTAAATAAACCTCCATCACCAATAGTAAGCTTTGTGTTAAAGTCTGTACTTAAAGTATCAACACCTTGAAATAATTGTGGAGCTATATGAGGAAATAAAATTAATGCTCCTGATTTAGATATAGGTTTAACTGTTGTAGGAACGTTTTTAAAGTCCTGATAATTATTTGGTAAGTATACTCTCCAGAAATCTTTTTTAGACTCTTTATGAGCTTGATTTGAATATATTATTCTTTTAGTATAGTAATCATAACATGTATCTGCTACTATAGGATCATAGTCTCTTGGTTGTATTAATCCGTAAGTTACCATTTGACTTACCATATTAGATTTACTTAAAGAAAAATCATATTTATAATAATTACCTTTCTCTATTATATCTGCATGAAATAATGATTGAATATCTGTATAGTCAGCCCAATCATAATGTTTTTGATCTGTACTTTCTCCTTGATGTCTTAATCCTACATTAAGTTCTGATTCAACAAAGAAATCATTTATACCACTACAATGAGTATACATATAAGCAGTTCTTAAAATAAACATACTATTAGTTGAAGTATTTTCTTGATTTTCAACATCTTCTAATACAGGACCATTAGCAAGATAAACACCAGTTCCAGCATCTGATGTATCACCAATAGCAAATCCAGGTGGTCTATCTAAATTACGCATTGCTGATGGAACAGCATTACCATCAGTCCAGTCAAATTGAAAGTTTGTAATAGGCGCAAGTATATTATGAATATCATATTTTGTAGTATCCATCCAATATCTTGCAAAACCAACATTCATATACTGTCTATAATCAAAAGCAAATTTATCAGGTTGCCCATTTAAAAATTCCCAAAAGAAAGGCATTATAACCTTTTCATTATATCTATTTATATAACAATCACCACCAAATAAAATACTTGATTTAAATACTTCTCCTGGTACAAATGTATCATCATCTAAATTTTCAGTAAATGGAACTAAAGTATCTGGTGTAACTTCAACATCTTCAACATATACACAAGTACAATCATCATTAGTGGCAGTTGGATTATAGTTAACTGCTAATGGATCTGTACAACCTGCAATACAGTTTCCTAATATCCAATCATCTCCTTGACAAGGAGAACATGGTTCAGTTTCTTCTGTAAATCCTGGTCTAATAAATTTTTGAGCACAAGGTATAGGTAGTTGTTTAATACCATCTAATTGACCATATTGATTATCCATTGCAAACTTTAATCCTACATAATGAGCACCAATATATGATATATAACTTTGAGTGGGAGTAGTCCAATTCTCTAAAGTACCTATTGTAAATCTAGATGAATCAAAGTTATTATCATCTTGCCATATTGGAGTTTGAAGATTTCCAAAAGTTCCTGCAGTTTGAATAGTAACAGTAGCAGGTCTATGTAAATTATTAATTTTAATATTCTCAGCAGTATTAGTGGATCCAAAGTCTTGTAAGGTATTACCCACATATCTTCCTTTGGTTATATTATTTCTATATACAGATCCTTCTTGAAGTTCAAATGTATCTGAATACAAACCATATGAATTATATTTATAGGCATGATTTCTTAATCCTGCTACATTATATATAAAGTCAATTACTATATCTCCACCTACAGCAGCATAATGGAATGTCATAAATACACCACTTACAATCTGTCCTAAGTTAGGTAGTGATTTTACATCAGTACCTTCAAACTTAATTTTTCTATTACCTATTGCTTCACCAAAAGCAGCTTGTTGTACAAGGTTTAAAGGTTGAAGTGTACCCTCTAATATTAGACCTGTGCCTGTATAATATGCAGCTTCAGCTATACCTGGTGTAGCAAGAGAACCCTGTGTAAATCCAGTTTCTGCACCTTCTATAAGTACAGTATTTAATGGAGATGGATTCGCAAGAGTAATTCCTGATGGTACTTCAAGTTCAGTAGCTCTTTTACCACGCATTTTACTAATTGCATAACCTACACCAACCACTGCTGCAATGATAGCTGCAAAGTCGCGTAATAGTGTAACTTTAGGATGTCCTTCAGAAGGTCTAAAAGATCCTGTTTGAATACCTCTTGTCCATCCATAAGTTTTAACTTCAGCAGGATTTAAATAAGGTCTTTGGAAAGATGTCTCAGGTGAATGAAAAGTATAAAAATTATTACAATTCAAAGGATTAGTACTATTACCACAATATCCTGTACCTGGTTGTCCCATAGGTTCTGGGTTTGTATTATCCCAAAATTGTGGCGCAGCTGTTGTTAAAAAAACATCATTGTTAGTACTATTATATGGATAGTTAGCATGAAGACCTACAGATCCTTGATTAATTCCATCTCCAAAAGTATCTACTAGAGGATACTGTTTCATGTTTCTAAATAATCCTTTTGATAGTATAGATTTGTTACCTTCTCTTGATCCAACTAAGATTTCATAACCTACAATATTTGATATTGGTTTACCAGAATTATCTATAGGCCAAGCAATATTATCAAACTCAACTCCTAAAATACGCATTCTTTGATTATCATTATTAGATCTATCAACAGTCCATTCTGTAGTATCTGTTTGTTCTTCTGGAAATTTATGATGTCTAATAGGTTTACCACATAAATCCCCCCATCTTCCATGAGGATCTTCTGAAGGATATAATTCTGTTGATTCCCAGTATCCCATTTGACCCTTAGAAAGTATAACACCCCCATCATCTGTTGTTGTTACTCCATCAAATTCATCTACAGATGCTGTATTAGAAACTTGCCATGGTTCTGTTTCATTTGATCTAAGTATATTGTTACCATCTGTAAGTACAGAATTTGTTTCATCATCAGTTGCTTCACGTCCAGGAATATGATATGAACTAGATTTTTCACCAGTTTGATATATAAACCTAATAAAGAAAGCATATTGTTCATCTCTCATAAATGTTGGCTTATTACCACCATTCTTATAATACTCAGCAGGATATTCTACAGAAACCCATTTAGCAGTTATGTTATTTGCTAAAGGTTGATAATTAAAATCAAAATTTGTTGTTGGACTTATTCTAAGAAGATAATCATTAAGAGGTATCATCTTATCAGATTTTTCATATGCAGGATTTTGTAAAGTTAAATTCTGCAATGGAACTTGTTGTGATGTAGCTTTATTTGTAGGGATATAATCAATACTAATAGTTGTTTGTTTTGTACTGTAAAATCCTACTTGAATAGCTGTTGGTTGTTGTTGTTGATTTGATAATAAAACTAATTTATAAAAATCAAAATTTTCATCTAAGTTAGAAATTTTTATATTTAATGAACAAGCTGTACCATCATTATCAAATAAAGGTTGAATATTAGATACACCAATGTAATCACCTATTTGTTGTTCATTTATTGTATATGCAACATAAGCTTGATAAGATCCATTAGGTAATTGTCCAGGACTATCTCCTTTCTCAATATCAATACATGGAGTTTTCATTAACGGTGCTAAACGTATAAGATCACAATTAAGTCTTTTTGGTTCTATATCTTCATAAGCATAACAATCAGAACCATCAATTCCAGGACCTGAAACTTGTTCTTGAAACCAAGGAACATATGCATTTTCAGGTATACTATTAGCAAAACCTAAATTAAGAGTTCTAGAAGGATTTAAACCATCATCCCAATATATTTGCCAAGTACAATCATAATTTTCTTTAGCAGCTCCTGTTATAAGATTAGAATGTTTAAAGTTTAAACATTGATCATTTACTAATGTAGTGTATTCACATTTACTATCATCAAATAATCCTATCTCGCTTCCCCAACTATCATTTCCAGAAAATATTATCCAACTATCTCCATATAAATAAATAGCACCTATAATAACAAATCCTGTTTGAACACATATAAGATTAGCAGGTTCATTACCTATAGTACCA
>TARA_R110002020_G_scaffold921_8_pt1 | contig 43758 bp, 30 predicted proteins | sample TARA_R110002020 | Tara Oceans TARA_R110002020 (sample SAMEA4396489) | marine metagenome | biome: Westerlies Biome; feature: [MES] marine water layer (ENVO:01000295) within the mesopelagic zone...; material: water (ENVO:00002006), including particulate matter (ENVO:01000060) such... | reverse complement strand
TTTAGTGATTATTAAAAATGCTGACGTCGAATCAGTTCTTCCAGGAGAAGAAATAGTATATACAATTGCAGTCTCCAATACTGGTGATAGTCAAGTAAGTGAAGTAGAGGTGAAAGATACTTTAGCTGATGGCCTAATCTTTATTTCTGCATCTAACAGTGGAATAAATGAGAATGGAGTAATCACTTGGAACATACCGACTCTTGATAAAGGGGAAACTGTTGAATTAGAATTAGTAGTAAGTGTTGACGCAAATGTGAATGCCGAAACATTGATATCTAATGTTGCTGTAGTTAGTAGCCCAGATGTTCCTGAATCTCCGATTGAATCAGATCCTGAAGTAGTTAGAGTAAGAAGTAATTTCAATTTAGTAATAGAAAAAGTGGCAAATCAGAATACAGCGCTAGCGGGAACTGATATCACTTATACTATCACTATCACGAATACTGGAGAAAGTATTTCGCCTATGTACATGGTTACAGACATGTTGCATGAAGGACTTAATTTCAATAGTGCTAGTAATGATGGCTATGTTGAAAATGGTGAGGTGATGTGGATGATGCCACCTTTGGCCGCTGGCGCAATGATGGAGCTAACCCTCAATGTGGAAATCGATGAGAGTCTGCCTGCTGGTACTGAAATCGAAAATGTAGCAATATTCTGGCTTAGAAATTTGAGAGAAAGTCCACAGCCTTCTCAGCCAGCAGTAGTGCGAGTAATTAGAGATGAAAATGTATCTATCTCGAAAGTAGCTTCCAAGGACAAAGTAGTTCCTGGTGAGGAGTTTACTTACACGATCACAGTTTCGAATTCAGGTCAAAACAGCCTTTCTGATTTGGTTATCAGGGATACTTTGGACAATGTTCTAAGTTTTGTTAGTGCAACTCAAGGTGGTACTGCAAATGGGCAGATTGTGACATGGGCCATCCCTGAATTGGCTGGAGGAGCATCGATTTCTTTGGAACTCAATGTCGCACTCAGTGCAGACGCTACGATTGATAGCGAAGTAGCAAATACAGCTTATGCCGTTCCAGAAGATGATCCTGATAATCCAATCCCTTCTGATCCTGAAGTTATAGAAGTAAGCGATCCACAAACCTTTACCATTGTGAAAACTCCAAATGTGTTTGAGGCTTATGTCGGTGATGAGGTAATCTATACTATAACAGTAACCAATACCTCAGATATTTCTCAAGAGCAGCTTACTGTAGTTGATGATTTACCACAAGGATTGACTTTCAATAGTGCGAACATGGAAGGTGAATTAATAGATGACACCGTAACATGGATGATTCCATCCTTGGGTTCTGGAGAAAGTCTAGAACTGCTACTAACTACCACAGTAAATGACGAAGCAATCACGAACGAGGTAATATATAACATCGCTGTGGTAGATTCTGAAACTTCCTTGGAAGATCCTGTTGAATCTGATCTAGGTGACGGTGTCTTAGTTATTGAGGAAGAAGATGAAGAACCTGAGGAAGAAGAGACATCGATATCAGTCATAAAGTGGACTGACGTGAAAACTGTTATAGTGGGGCAAATGATCGATTATACGATTCTAATTGAGAATACTGGAGATGTAATGGCTTATGATCTATTGGTTGTGGATTCTCTACCAGCAGGTACCATGGCAATGGAGGTTAGTCCAGCAGGTGAGATTTCTGATAATGCTGTGGTTTGGATGATGGATTCACTTGATGCTGGAGCTTCAATTGAAGTCAAAATAAAGTTGATGACGATGGAAGATAAAGGGCCAATTAGTAATTGGGTGTTTATATCAGGCAGAAACTTCCCTGATGTATCATTTGGAACTGAAGCTTTGGAACTTACTAACCAGGTAGATCTGGTTCTGGACAAAGAGGTTTCAGGAAGTCTGATCCAGCTCAACTCAATATTTGAATACAAGATCACGCTGACTAATAACTCTGCCAATATAGGGAAGGAGGTAGTTGTAACTGACGTATTATCACCTTCTGTAGAATACATAGGAGCTGATGTTTCATCTGGTACAGTTTCCTTCAACCTGGAAAATAGAACACTGACATGGAGTATGTTATCCATCAATCCTCAGGCGGTGGAAACAATTACAATCCGTGTAAAAGCGATTGCTGAAGGAACGGTTTCAAATACAGCAACAGCTGTTTCTGCAGATGAAGAATTGGAGCCAACAGATAACACAGATACTGTATCCCATGAGCAGATAGAATTTGAGATTCCAAATGTCTTTACGCCTAACGGTGATGGAATCAATGACGCTTGGGTGATCAAAGGTCTGCAGGAGTTCTTCCAGCAAAATGAACTTCTGATAGTCAACCGTTGGGGTGTAGAAGTTTACAGAATGGACAACTATCAAAATGATTGGGACGGAGATAACCTGAATGGTGGTACCTACTTCTACCAATTCCAATTAACAGATAGTCAGGGTGTAAGTCATACAATGACAGGTTACGTAACTATAATTAAGTAAGCAAGATGAAACTATTTAAGATAATTACTCTGATCGCTGGATGCATTCTTCTGTCCCTTAGCCATAGCTTTGGGCAGCAGGTGCCTCAGTACAGCCAATACATTTTTAATCCTGTTTTTATTAATCCTGCTTATGCAGGTTACAAACAGCAATTGTATCTGCAATCTTATTATAGAAAGCAATGGACAGGTGTCACGGGAAGTCCGGAAACCTTTGCCGTCGCTGGGGATACTTACCTCGCAGAATCTCAATTAGGAGTTGGCGGGCAATTCCTCACTGATAAGTTGGGCGCTCAAAGGACAGTATCAGCATATGGTAATTTGGCTTACCATCTGAGGCTGAGTGATACTAAGTTTCTGAGTTTTGGAGTAGGAGCTGGTGTAGTCAATTCCCAGCTAGATGGATCTATGTTGAATCCTGATATGGATAATGATCCTTCCATTCCATTGAGCAAGGATAGAATTACGTATCCAGACTTAAAACTTGGCTTATTCCTCTATGACGAGTCATATTATATTGGGGTTGCTGCCGACCAGATGCTTTCTTCAGTTGTGGATTTTGACAAAGGTGATGTGATGGTTGAGCCAAAGCCACACCTTTACCTGACTGGAGGTTATCATTTTGATATAAATTACAACTTATCATTAGTGCCTTCCATCATGTATATGGATGATTTTAAGGCACCTGCTCGGCTAGATGCCAATGCTGCGTTGATTATAAATGATACGGTATGGCTGGGTGCTGGCTATAGGTTCGGGATTGATATGCCCGGCAGGGAAATTCAGGATGGATTGCAAAAGTCCACTGCAGTGATAGGCATGGTGCAAGTGCAAATCAGAGAAAGCCTAAGATTAGGATATGCATATGACCATACGATTACTGGATTTTCGGTAGGTAGCTTTTCTACTCATGACATCTCTATAGCCTTCTTATTTCCTCCAAAGCGCGTTCGCTTGGTTTCTCCAAGATTCTTTTAACTAACCTTATTCCGATGAGCAAAGTCATTTACATATTCGGTTTCCTGATTTTATGTTTTGTGAGTTGTAAACCAGCTGCCTATAAAAGTTACCTGGAGGGTAAAAAGCAGGCAGAAAATCTAAACTATTCCGTGGGGATTGATAAATATTTGGAAAGTTGGAATAGATCACCCTTGCCTGAGACAGCCCGGGGGTTGGCTCAGGCTTATTTTAAAACTAGAGATTTCGAACAAGCTGAAGAGTGGTACACTAGACTTGATAGGGATGATGAACTTGAAACAGAGGATTTAAAGCCTTATGCAGAGTCATTAATTGCAAATTCCAAGTATACTGAAGCTGCAGATGTACTGGCGAAACTTGACCCATCTAAAAGTAGGTCAGACTTGGAGTTGATTTGGAAAACTGCAGAAGGAGGAAAATCCTTCCTGAATAGGTCCTCAGAGGCTGCAATTGTGCCAATTTCTAATGCCAATTCACCCTTTTCAGAGTTTGGCCCTATGATTACTGAAAACTCAGTACTTCATTTTACTTCTGATAGATTAATTTCAAAGAAAACCAGAGTTGATCCAAATAATGCGTTGAAAAGCGATGTGTATGGTTGGACTGGAAATGGCTTTTTGAAAATGTATGAATTGGACTGGGATGATGAGGAAAATTCAGCTCTAGGAGATCCAAAGCAGACCGAGAACCTTGAAAGTGATTTGCATGTGGGGCCTATGTATGAGGTAGGAGAAAATTTATTTCTGACCTTAACCCAAGCACAAAAATTCAAAAAATCTGATTCTGGAACTGCTAGGAACTACACCTTATTTCCTGAGTTATATTTCGCCCTGGATACGGGAGATGTGACTTTGGATTCCTTTACTCCGTTTTCATTTAATGATCCTTTCTCGTATTCTGTCTCTGATCCTTTTTATGATCCGTCTCAGTCCAGATTGTATTTTTCCTCTGATATGCCTGGAGGCAGAGGAAAAGCTGATTTGTATTACACTGAGTGGGATAATGGAGTATGGCTCAGGCCAGTGAACCTTGGTTCTGTAATCAATACCAATGGAGATGAGAGAACCCCTTTTGTTGATCAGAATGGAGTGTTATACTTTTCTAGCTCTGGACATGCAGGCCTCGGTGGATTAGATGTTTTTAAAGCTTCCTTTGTAAATGGTGATTACGCTGAGCCCGAGAATCTAGGAAGTCCGATCAATTCAAACCGGGATGATTTTGGATTATCGCTGGTGCTAGGGAATGATAATAAGGCTGTTTTTTCATCGGATAGGTCAGGAGGAAGAGGCTTGGATGATCTTTATTTCGCTGATTTGATTGTGAAAAAGGATTTAGTAATCAAAGGGCATGTGATAGATAAAGAAAGCGGGATGAATCTCCCCGATGCTGTGGTCTCACTTTATAATGAGCAAGATCATCTAGAGAATACTTATGTGTCTGAAGAAGATGGATCCTTTAGGTTTAAAGTCAAGTTCGATCAGACAGTTCATTTGGAAGGGAAAAAGACAGGCTATCTTAGTGGAAGCACAGGAGATGTGATGATTCCGGAGGCTGCTGAAATCCAAGATTCCGCCCTCGTAAGAAATATCTATCTAGAGCAAATTCAAGTTGGGAAGACATATACACTTGAAAATATTTATTACGATTTTGACAAATGGGATATCCGTGAGGATGCGAAGCCAGAGCTGAACAAGCTGATAAAAATTCTAAAAGACAACCCAACGATAAAGATTGAATTGTATTCGCACACAGATTCTCGAGGAACAAACGCTTATAATCTTAAGCTATCAGACAATAGAGCTAAGGCTGCTATAGCTTACTTGATAGAATCAGGAATTGATTCGAGCAGGCTTACAGCTATTGGATTTGGCGAGGAAAAACTCCTTAATTCTTGTAGTGACAATGTAACATGTACAGATGAGCAGCATCAAGAAAACAGAAGGACTGAGTTTAAAATAATTGAATATTGATAAGGAAGATTTATAGGCTGGTTAAGTAAAAGAACTTATTGGGTAGTTGTAAATAAAAGTGTTTTAATACCAAAAAGTTCAGCTAGTATTAGCAGACCTTTTTTTGTTTTCGAAAATGCTAAGAATCAATTCGTTGGAAAAGCATTCAAATAAGAACTTGAGTCCTAGTTTAAAAGATTCTTTATAGAACCATTTTCAATCAATCCACCTTTTTGAATTTTAAGTGATACAATTTTAATGCTTTCATTGTCCATAAGTGGTTCTATACAAATGGCATAATGAAATTTAGTGATTGTATCAACGAGATTAGATTCATCATTTCCATTGTCACCAAAGAATTGGTTCTCTACTAGATAGGAGATGAATGAGGTGTCACAATCTTTCCTAAAAACTACGAAAACCGTACCTCGTTTACTCTTGAATTGTGAGATTGTTTCCGAAATGAATTTTTTTAAAATTTTCAGAACATTGTTCAAATCTCCTTCAATCAAAGGCAATGAATTGTCCAGCGAAAATTCTAATTCGAACTTTTCTAAATCAGATAAAATGGAAATCAATTGTTCGTAACTGTCAATAGAGTCCACTCCAGCGCCCAATTTGGGATAGGATAGTTGAAAATCTTGAGGGTATTTCATTTTTTAAAATTTGCGAGCAATTGCAAAATTGGGTGATTAAGCTTTTACTCTTCATAATGGAATATTGAAAAAATCAACATCCTTTTTTACGTTAGATTTGAATAGGGTTTGCTAAATAATTTATTTTAAAGGTTTTTGATTTTTTAAAATATTAATAATTCTGTGAGCTAAAGACTTATTTTTTAGATCTGCAACGAGTTAGTATTCAAACTTTAGGCCTGCTTTTTATTCTAATTAAATTTAAGTTAAGTGATTGTAAATCAGTACTTAATTTATTTGAGCGGGTTGAATAATTGCTATTTGGCTATACAGGAAGTCTCAATTCGGGGAATTTATTTACGGTTTGTCCAAAGGCTTCCTAGGTTACAATCTCTTAAGGATTAAATAATTTTTTTTGAGTGACACAACTACATACGATTTGAAACAGGTATTCAGATTATTGGCATAGAATAATTATTTGAAAAACGGATATCAAAAGACCGTGCTTGTAGGTTAATGATCACTCGCTGATTAAAATATAATCTCTTGGTTAACCTTCAGGAAATTCAGTGCTGATTGAGAATTTATGAGTTAGGTAGCTTAATTACCTTATCCTGTATCATTTGGGTTCTTAGATAACTACAGCAATCTCATTGATGGTCTATTACTTTTTGCATTAACCTAGGGATTGAAAAAAGTATTACTGATCTATTGTTACCTGATCAGTAATACGCCACCAAAGATTCTGTGCTGAGAGACAACTAATTCATTTTTAATAAGAAATTGAAGATGTGTTGTGAGGATTATTCTCTTAAAAGTGCCGGTATATTAAGTTGGTCAGAAAAAAACCTATTCTCCTCACGAGAATAGGTTTTTTAAGGTATGAATGTTGGCTACTTACTTAGTGCCGCCGTATTCCTGGTTTTGCTCCATTAGTGTATTGTCCAATTCCAAAAGTGGTATAGGCAATATCTCATTTTTGCCAGCTACGAAACCTTTGCTAGCCAAAGCTTCAGCAGCTCTTCCATTTCTGATCAAGTCAAACCATCGATGACCTTCACCTGCCAATTCCAATCTTCTTTCTTCCAAGATAGAATCGATAGAAACAGGGATAGATGCCAAGCCAACACGTGCTCTTACAGCGTCCAATAGGGCTTGAGCACGGCTGGTATTCCCACCACCTCTTACCAATGCTTCAGCTTCCAGGAGATAGGAGTCAGCGAGTCTTAATTCATAGACATTCTGACGGAAGTTAAGTTCCATCACACCGCCTCCGGTCGATCTGTCTTTCTGGCGACCGGCAAATTTCTCCAAGAAATATCCAGTGTTATTGTATCCTTTTTCGTAAGTCACAGCACCTGCTTTTTCCAAGCTATCCAAATTTGCAATAGTAGAAGATTTACGTGGGTCATTTTCCATAGCATTATATAGATCGTTTGTCACCGTCAAAAAACTCCAGCCAGAAACATAATCGGGAGCATTTTCAGCAATAGGATTGTATCCACGAGGACCCACCATGATATTGAGAAGATTACCTTCAGTGCAACCTACGCAACCCCAGTCACCATTGGAGGTGTTGGTAAATGCTACCTCAAATATGGATTCTGAATTGAATTTGTTATCCACTACAAATAGATCTGCATAGTTATCCAACAGCTTGTAACCATATTGGCTTGTTCCACCTGGAGTTCCGTTTACCATTTCAAATTGCTCTGCAGCCAATGCGAATTTTTCCTGTTGCAAATACACTTTGCCTAAGATCGCTCTAGCAGCACCTTCAGTGATTCTGCCTGCTTCTGTTTCCAGATTCAATGAAGCTGGAAGATTCGGAAGTGCTTCCAGGATATCTGCTTCGATTTGAGCATATACGTCTGCAGGGTCTGCCTGGAGTACGTTGTACATCTCAGAAGTAGCAACTGGCTCAGTGAAAAGCGGTACATTTTCAAACAAACGAACTAAATCAAAATAGAAATAGGCCCTGAGAAAAGTAGCTTCAGCTGCGTAGCGTGCTTTTAGCGTCTCATCCATAGGTACTTCAGGGAGTTTTTGCAAAAGGACATTTGCGCGGAAAACTCCCGAGAAACCTTTGCTCCAAAGGTCACCCTGTGGGCCAGTGGCAGGATCCAAGGTGTAATTTGACCATACCTGGATGGAAGTCACGTCATTTGGTCCACCACCACCTGCGAAGTGGTCATCCGAAGCAGAATTCAGGGCTGTCAATTTGGTGACATAACCGCCGCTTTGCATTCCCACCACATCATAGATGGCAACCAGTCCGTTAAATGCCTCTTCTTGATTTTGATAATAATTAGCTTCCAGATCTGTACCTCTTGGTTTGATTTCCAAAAAGTCATCGGAGCAGGAGCTCAAAGTAAGTGTTGCCAAAGCGATGGCAGCAAGATATTTTTTATGATTTAACATGATTCGATTCATTATTGATTAGAAACCTACGTTTACACCGACCATAAATGAGCGAGCCTGAGGATAGATTCCCCGGTCAATACTCATTACTCCACCACCGATTTCAGGATCGTAACCTGTGTATTTGGTGAACGTCAGCAAGTTTTCGCTCATCACGTAAACTCGTGCTTTTTTCATTCCTACTTTGCTTGCGATAGCATTAGGAAGTGTGTAGCCAAACTGAAGGGTTTTGATACGAAAGTAAGAACCATCTTCTAAGTAAAAATCAGAAGGGTTACTGAAGTTTTTGTTTGGATCTCCATCCACTAGTCTAGGGTATGAATTGTTGTCACCAGCTTCGGTCCATCTGCCCAAGGCTTCGGTTTGCCAGTTGGCAGTTCCAATATCCAATCTTCTCAGGCCTTGAAATACTTCATTTCCTGCCACACCTTGGCCAAACAATACCATGTCAAATGCCTTGTAAGCTAGATTCAGGGTAAATCCGTAAGACCAAGTAGGAGTAGGGTTTCCGATAAAAGTTCTGTCATTTTCAGTGATCTGTCCATCTTCATCCAGATCCGCCCAGATGAAATCACCTGGCTTGGCATTTGGCAATATCTGATTTCCGTTTGCATCCACGTAGTTTGCAACTTCTTCAGTAGTTTGGAATATGCCCAACTGTTGGAAGCCGAAGAATGAATTTGCAGCTTGACCTATGCCTGTTCTGGTGATAGGGTAGGTGCTTGCCTGGAAACTCTGTCCTCCTGAGATATAATCAATGTTTTTCCCAAGATCTGTTACTTCATTGTGTAGGTAAGAAACGTTTCCGCTTACACCCAGATTAAGGTTTCCTAGTTGCTTTCTGTAACCCAGTTCCAATTCAACACCCTTGTTCATCAAGTCAGCAACGTTCGCTGCAGGGTTTGAAATCGCTCCCACATAAGAAGGAATTCGCGGGTTTTGAAGGATGCCAGTCGTAACTTTTTTGTACATGTCAAAAGTCACGTTAAAATCCTGAAACAAGGTAGCTTCGAAACCAAGGTTAGCCTGGCTTGTCTGTTCCCATTTTAGATCGGGGTTTGAAGGAGCATTCGGGCTATAACCGATCAGGTAGCTTCCGCTGGTTCCGATCGCATAGTTTCTGCCTCCACCGATCGTAGACAAGAATGCAAAATCACCGATGTTATCATTACCCACTACACCGTATCCACCGCGGACTTTCAAGAAATCTATCACGTTATTACTTGGCCAGAAATCCTCTTGAGATACTACCCAACCTGCTGAAAATGATGGGAAAACACCATATCTATTGTTTTCTCCAAATCTGGAAGAACCATCACGTCGAACTAATGCTTCGAAAAGGTACTTTTCGTTATAGTTGTAATTTACCCTTGCAAACAAAGATGTGACAGAGTGTCCAGAACCTTCAGATCCTGATGCAACACGCTGGTCGCTAGGTACATTGTAGTTTAGTGAAGCGTCATCGAAGTTATCTGCTGGAACGTTGAAATAGGTGACGCCAAGTGATCTGCTATTGTTGTCAAGATATGCACCTTGGCCTAATAGTACAGTGAACGTGTGCGCATCAATGCTCTTGGTGTATGAAACCGTATTCTCCAAGTTCCAGTCAAATCCTCTACTTTGATTTCTGGAGAAAGAAGTCTGGTTGGAAACATTTGAACCGTTTAGATAAAATAGTGGAGTGAAGGATTCGCTACCCCAGTAGGATAATTTCGCTCCCAAAGTAGAACGGAACTTAAGTCCTTCAATTGGTTCTGCTATTGCATACACATTACCTACAATATTGTCTGACCAACCGTAATTACCCAATCTAGTTTGCGTATAAGCTAACGGATTGACCATTTCCTGTCCTACAATTGTAGAGATACCATACGGGTTTCCATTAGGATCTCTTACGATATTAGAAGAGGTATAGGGAGGCTGAGACGCTAATACTGGATCAGTAATAACGGCTTGTGTGATTGGATCTAAGTTGATTGCGGAGCTCAATGGTCCTCCAAATTCTGAGTTGGTATTTCCTAATCCTGTAGACTTATCATGAGCATATCCCAGATTCTGTCCGATGGTTAACCACTTAGCCAGCTTATGCTCGGAGTTTAGGCGGATGTTGGTACGCTTGTAGTTGGAGATATCTGTAGCCACGATTCCGTCTTGCTGCAAGTAGCCAAATGAAGCATAGAAAGTGGAAACTTCATTTCCTCCGCTTACGCTAACTTCATGATTTTGACGTCGGGCGTCATTATTGAAAATTAAGTCCTGCCAGTCAGTTCCTTCTCCATAACTTGATGGATCGGAAAATACCGGGCTGTTTCCAGCATTTACGGCAGACTCATTTCTTAAAGTAGCATACTGAGTAGCATTGAGAAGATCCAGTTTCTTGGCAGGAGCAGAAGTACCATAATAACCGTGGTAATTCACGCGCATTTCACCGGCTTTACCTTTTTTGGTAGTAACCAAGATCACACCTGCTGCAGCTCTTGCTCCATAGATAGCCTGGGATGACGCATCTTTCAACACTTCGATGGACTCGATATCAGATTGATTCAGATATCCAATACCGCCATTGTCTACAACTACGCCATCTACTACCCATAGTGGATTATTATTTCCCAGTGTGGTGAGTCCTCTAATCCGGATAGTAGATGCAGATCCTGGTTGGCCAGAACTAGCAGCTACGGTTAATCCTGAGGTTCTACCCTGTAAAGCTTGCTCTACACGGTTGATAGGCATGTTTTCTAGGTCCGCGGCTTTTACACTGGAAATAGCTCCAGTGACTACGCTTTTCTTTTGAATACCGTAACCTACTACGACTACTTCTTCAAGATCACTGCTGGATTCTGCCAGCGAAACGTTTATTTCGGATTGGTTTCCCACAAGAATTTCTTGTGAATCAAATCCAAGAAAGCTGAATACTAATGTGCTTCCAACGGGAGTGTTGATACTGTAGTCGCCATTGATATCGGTGACAGCTCCATTAGTAGTTCCTTTCTCGATTACTGTGACTCCAGGAAGCATTTCGCCGTCTGACTGAAGTGTTACTTTTCCTGTTATTGTTACCCTCTGAGCATGGACAGCGCCTGCCAAAAGAAACAAACAGGAAAAGAAGAAAAGTGTAAAGATTCTTCTTTCCATTTTGAATGGGTTTAAGGTAATTGATTAACTAGAAATGCTGTGATCATAAATAGTTTGAGATTCACAGGCATCAAAACTGATAATCTAAAGGCAAATTTGTACTACAAAACGGTACTACATTACCCCTACAAATGATGAAAAAATGGACTTTCTGGCTCCTAATGGCTACTACTTGAACACTACAACTAAATTTGGATTTGATGGGTGGATCAATGAAGTTATCAGTGGGGAATTGACTTTGTACTTACTCTCAAAAGTGGAACTTTTAGGAATCAGTAATTCGGATTAAAAAATCATGAAGGTTTACTTCTGTATTTATTTGCAGTTTTTTTCGAAGCCTATATCTTCCCACTTCCACTGCTTTCAGTGATATACTCATCAGATCAGCAATCTCTTTGGAAGAGAGATTCATTTTTACAAAAGCACAAAGTTTGAGCTCGTTGGAGGTGAGCGTGGGGAATTGTTCCTTTAGAACCGTCAAAAAATTAGAATGTACATGATCAAAATGGATCGCGAATCGGTCCCAATCCTCGTCTTTCCGTTCTACCTCAGTGATGAGCCGGATTACTTTCTTGGCATCAAGTGTTGCTTGACCATCTGCCATTAGTTCCTCTTTTATTTTTGAAAGTACTTTGCCTCGCTGAAGCAAGTGCATGGTAGTAGATCCAAGTTCTTGATTTTTATAGTTGATCTCAGCTTGGAGTTTATCATTTTTTAGCTGCACGATTTCCTTTTCTGTGCGCTCCAAAGCAAGATTATGCTTATTGCTGAGATGTTTTTTGTCCATAGCGTGCTTTCTTTTCTGTCTGATGAAAAACCAGAAAAGTATCGCTGCCATAACTATTAAATAGAATAAATATGCCCAAATCGTCTCGTACCAGGCAGGGAGGATCTTGAATGAGTAGCTGGCAATTTCTGATTCGTTGCCTAAGTTGTTTCTTGATTTTACTTCGAAGGTGTAGATACCGGCGCCGAGGTTTGTATAGTCCTTTTCGCTTTTATCCGTCCATTCACTCCAGTTCTGATCAAAATTCTGCAGGCGATAGCTATATTCCAAATTGTCTAGTTGGCGGAAAGTAGTAGAAGTATATTCCAGATGAATGGAATTCATATTGTGAAGAAATTCTGGGAGATTAGCCTTTTCTTCTACTTTCTCCATGTTCATGCTATAAATTACAGTGTCCTGCTGTCCGAATAAACTTGCCTTGCCTATCCAGCTATTTGGGCGACTTATACGTTTTTTGTATTGCTCGTAATTGATATGGAAAAACCCCTTGTTGGATCCAACCAGAATGTTTTCAGAATCAATCGGATAAATAAATTCATGTCCACCTATGATATTGCCGGAAAGTTCGGGTAGGTAAATGATAGTGAAAGGTAGTTCTTCACTTGGCGTGCTGTAGTCTATGACTCCGATTCTTTTGTTGGAGACAAACCAAACATTGCCTTCCTGATCTTCCTTCAGATATTGAACGCTTTTTCCACGCAATACCCCTTTGAAAATATCGGATTGATGAAATTTATTTTCATTCGGATCAAATTCATAAATCCCAGATTCAGTTGCTATAAGGATTCTATTTTTTACCTGAAAAGCATAGTTGTATAGATCTGAAGGCAAGCCGTCTTTGGCAGTATAAGTGGTTGTTTTCCTCACTTGCGAAAAATCGTCGGAGAGTTGCTGGCGATAGATGCCTCGATACGGATGTGAACCCCATAGCTCGTTAGAGTTGAATTGCATTTTCAAAAATCTTAGCGATTCTGTGAGTTCGCCCATCGAGCCTCGATCACTGAGGGCTGCTCCTTTTTCTTCGAGCACTTTCATGCCTGTATAGGTTCCTACGAAGATTTTTGGACTTGGAAAAATTGCCGTAGCAGGTTGAAATATCCATGCGCCGGTGTTTTTGAAAATTGGTTTAGTGTGATTTTGAGAAATTTCATAGGCCCCATTTTCATGCCCCATAAGTAAGCGATTATTAATCTCCTGCACTTTCCAAACTTGCCCTTCAGACCCTTCTATAAGAGAAAAATTACCTTTAGATAGGCTCATGTCGGAGTGATGGGCAGTGATTGTGAATTTGTAGAGTCCATCGGAAGTGCCTAGGTAAAGTTGGTCATTAAAAGTCAAAGCAGTATATCCAGACACTCGCTTTCCGGCGTCAGGTTGTATTTCTTTGATCGGATTTTGGAAATCTACGTAGTCTATTCCATCATCTAATCCAATCCATAAACCAAAGTCTTTGTCTACAAAAACACTCCTAACATTATTCGTCTGTAACCCTTGGGCATACGTGAATTGCTGAATCAGTTTGCCTTGGGAATTGATGATCAAAACTCCAGAAGATTTGGTGCCTATGGCATAAGTATTTTTGTCAATTTGACTCACTGCATTTACCCAGCTGCTTTTCAGTATGCTATCAACAGACGTGGAGAAGGATCGCCATTTAAAATCTTCCAGCAAATACATGCCACCAGAGATAGTACTGATAAGCAACTTATTGTTTTCAAAAGGAAGTATGCTGACTATATGTGGAAGCTGAGGAGTTCCTGATTCAAAAACAGTTTTCCAAATGCCATTGGAAAATTCCATCAGACCAGAATCTTTGTCCTGTGCGAAAACTCGGTCATTTACTACTCCGAGGTAGAGCCATTCGGACTTTGAAGTGAATACCTGCATCACCTCATTTTTGAAATGATAAATCCTGTTGTGCTCCAGAAAAAAGAATTCGTCGTCACGATTTTCCACCTTCCAGATGTCAGCGAAGGTTCTGTCACTTTCGGGAATGAGAGGTTTGAGGGAATGGAATTTCAACTGACCATTTACTGCTGCCTGAAAATATCCAATTTCATCTTGGCCGCCCACGAAGAGGCGGTTTTTGGAATCGAATTTTACAGATCGGATGATAGTCTGATTGGGAAGTTGATAACGTTCCCAGAAGTTGCCATTAAAAGTGAGCAAGCCTTCGTTATTTCCAAAGTAGATAATTCCTTTTTCGTCTTGGATAGCTCCCCAATTTTGAAGTCCTCCTTGATAGATTTTATTTGTGAAATTCCTGATTTTGGGAGAGGCAAGCTCCGTCTGTGATATCGCCGGCTGAAGCAATGCAAAAAGCAATAGAAATGTCAGAAGGACATTTTTCATTCAGTTTCGAGAAATAGTTGGTTTTATATTTCTAATTCCATCCCTGGAAATAGTATAGAATCCACAAAACTATAAGAATGGTGAAAAGATTCAGTTCTCTCTTTTTTTAATGGTAATTACTGTGTTTGAGTAATTGGCTTAGAGAATTGAAAAGCTTAATCAAGCGAAAGTCTTAGATGAGGTTTCGAAAGTGATTTTTTTCCTAAAGCTATCCAGCAGCTATAGTGATTCTAAGAGTTACTAAGCAATTACTTAGTGTCCCCTTGATTTTATTTTAATAAAGAATAGTTGTTGAGAAAAATAGACTCTAGCGTCAGTGTCTAAGGTGCTTGACAATCCGTGATTCAAAAATATATTGATTGGTCTACGCCTAAAATTGGAAAATGAAGGCCTGAAAGTATATAGCTACTATCATAAAGGATTAAAAAAAAAGCCATCCGAATCAACGAATGGCTTGTGGGCCCACTTGGAATCGAACCAAGCACCTACTGATTATGAGTCAGTTGCTCTAACCGAATGAGCTATAGGCCCGAGACTAAGAAAACTTCAGGTTTTGGCTTGTATTAGCCGTAAACCTTGGTTTTCGGAGTGCAATGTTACATATTTGAATGCAAATACACAACCTATATTTCGAATGAAAAATGCACCCGATGCAGACTTTTTGATTTTTGATTTAGGCAATGTCATTATTGATATTGATTATCAGAAGTCGATGCAGCTTATCAAACAGGAAATTTCTAATGAGTTTCACGAGAAAGTGGATGGCTTTTATCTAACTGATTTCCATAAGGATTATGAGGTGGGTAGAATCAATTCAGATGCGTTTCGGCAAGAGGTTAATAGCTACTTTGGACAAGGCTGGACAGATGAAAAAGTAGATGAATTGTGGAACAGTTTGCTTCTCAAAATTCCCGCAGAAAGACTCGAATTAATTTTAAAATTGAGAGAAAATTTTCAGGTTGGCGTATTAAGCAATACAAATTTGATCCACATTAATGCTGTAAATAAAATTTTAAGGGAAGATCATAGCTTAGAAAATTTCGATCCCATTTTTGATTGGGTTTTTCTAAGTCATGAAATGGGACTGGCTAAACCATCGGCTGAGATCTATGAGAAAATGCTAATGGAACTCGGGACATCTGGAGATCGAGTGGTGTTTTTTGATGATCTAATCGCCAATGTGGAAGGTGCCAAAGCAGTCGGTATTCAGGCAGTGCATGTGACAGGACCTGAAGTTATTTTCGATTATTTTAAGAATGTATAGCAAAAAAGAATACCTCCGTCACGGAATTTTATTTCTAGCAACACTAATTACTACCACTTTAGCGGGCTCTGAGTGGGTCTATCTGAAATCCGTATTTGGTGAAGGGGAGTCTCTCCTTACGTGGGAATTCTTCTGGAAGTCCATGGCATTTTCAATTCCATTTATAGGAATTCTCCTGATACATGAATTAGGTCATTTTTTTACAGCAATTTATCATAAGGTAAAATGTACTCTCCCTTTTTTTATTCCAGGTTGGTTGGGATTTATTGGAGCTCCAAGTATAGGTACTTTCGGGGCAGTGATTCAAATGAAGGGTTTTCTTAACAGTCGTAAAAAATTCTTCGATATAGGTGTGGCAGGACCATTAGCAGGTTTCGTCATGGCTTTGGGAGTGCTCGTGTATGGTTTTTCCACACTCCCAGAGGCTGATTACATCTATTCTATTCATCCTGAATACGCTGATCCTACTTATCAAGGTTTGGAAGAAGGAGCACTTGATTTTGAATTGGGAAATAATATACTCTTCTGGGGTTTGGGTGAAATATTTGGCGACCCAGACCGAATGCCTGGTATGTCAGAAGTAATTCACTATCCCTATTTATTTGCAGGATTTTTGGCTTTGTTTTTCACAGCCTTGAATTTACTTCCAATAGGTCAGCTGGATGGTGGACATGTCGTCTTTGGGCTATTTCCGAAGCGTCACAAGGAGATCTCTCTGGTGGCTTACATTCTATTTATATTTTATGCCGGATTGGGGATGATCAGCCCTTATTCACCGATAGAAGATCTGATGCTGTGGATTCCATTGTATATAGGCTTTTTGTTTATATGCTTCACTAAGTCGGGGCTTAGTTTGAAGAATAGGGTTACCCTTGCGCTGGCGATAGCTGCATTACAATATGCATTGGCATTCGTAAAACCAGACCTACAAGGCTACCAAGGTTGGCTGTTTTACAGCTTTTTGCTGGGAAGAATAATGGGGATTAATCATCCGGAAGTATCAGGATTAAAGGAAATGGATAGGAAAAGAAAAATCCTGGGATGGTTGGCTATTGTGATCTTCATCCTATGTTTTTCACCTAGACCATTCATTTTTACCTAACCAATGCCCATAAAAAAACTCCCCGAAGGGAGTCTGTTATAAATTTCTGTAGGCTAAAATCCCACCTGTTGTATTTCGGACCTTTGAAAACCCTTTTGATTCAAGGAATTTCTTAGCATTCATACTTCTAGCGCCAGAACGACAGTGAACGACTATTTCGGTGTCTTTGTAGCTTTCCAACTCCTCGAGGCGAGTTGGTAGATCCGCCAATGGGATATTTTTCGCTCCTAAATTATCATCATCATATTCCCATTCTTCACGAACGTCAAGAAATACGAATTTCTCATTATTATCCAATCTGGATTTCAGGTCTTCTACAGTTATGTCTTCCATATTATTATTTAACTAAAATTCTATACGATTGCAGACCAGCTTCCGTGGTAAGATTAAGCACATACACACCGGGACGCTGTCCGTTAAAATTAACAATTTCTCCTTTTGATGAAAGTTGCCTCTCCAGAAAAATTTCTCTTCCGAAGGAATCAAAAACCCTAACTTCATCAAATGTACCCTCTAAGTTGAGCAGCGTCTCTACTGGATTAGGGTAGATACGTATGCTTTGTTCAGCTGCAGCAGGAGTTTCGAATGGAGGATCAAGGCTAATGTGAGGTCTTATCATCAATGAACCTCGAATCTCATCGTTTTGTGCCCAAGCTCCAACAACGTTGTAGAATAGCTTGTCTCCTTGGTCATTTACCTTATCTAGCCCAACATGAATAAAGTCATTTGTGAACTGAGTAAATCCAATATAAAAATCCCCATCTACCTTGATATTAGTATCTAAGGAGTAATAAAGAAATTCCTGTCCAGCTTCTTTTACAGCAATTAGATCTTCTCTTGTGAAAATAGGATTCTCGTCCAGATCTTTCCATACATTGATGTCTACAGCTTGGTTTGCTTGATTGGGATTGGTGAAATTGATCGAGATCCCCTTAAGGTAAACTTCTTGTGGAGTATTGTAAAGCACTGCTAACTGACCAGATCGCTGGTTGATCCCAGCAGCATAATCAGCAGATCCATTGTCGTAGGCAAAGTAATCTAATAGCGGAAAAGAAGTTCTAACTGTATCATTCAACTCATAATTCACAGTTTGGAAGAAGGTGGTATCACCTCCGTTTACTTCGAAAAGCAAGTTATCTCCTGAAGTTAGTGAAGTGATAATTTCCAAAACTGTCTCATTGGAAGGAATGGGTAAGTTTTCAAATTGCCGACTTTCAAATTCTCTTCTTTCCAAAGCATTAGGAACCGGATTAAAAGGTGTATTGAGATTGATGGGGGTAGTAGACATCGTGGAAGAATCACTGATCACCATAGCATATTCCATCGCTCTAAAGCGATTTTCCAGGTTATAGAATTCATTTTGAATGGTGCTCCAATTACCATCTTGATTCGCCTCCAATAAGGTATATGGGTAGGCTCCATAATGACCGATCCGAAGTTCGTTTTTCCTAGTGAGGCTTCTGTCCTTATAAGCTAGGTCCGTGGCAGAACGTCCATCGTTTAGATAAATGTAGTCGATTAGCCAGCTGTCAAAGGGTCCTGATTGCCTTCCTTCGGAAAAGAATCTGAATTGGAAAGAATCATGTTGCCAAATAGGAAGGATCTTTATGTTTTCTTGGTTAAAAATCTCTGTATCAATTCCCACTCCTCCTAATTGCCTCCAGATGGTAACCCAATTTCCTTCAGCATTCAGAATCTGTAAGGTAAATTGGTCGGCTTCATCGGGAAGTTCAGCTCTTCCTGCGGCTTGCCAAAAGAAGCTTAGGTATAGGCTCTCACTGTCTGATGTACCTAGAGAACTTAGGTCGAATGGCTTCGAAGTTAGGTAGTCTGTTTCTCCCTGATCCTGCTGTGAAAGTGAATAGGGATTGCCATTGCTATCTACTCCATCAAAAAGGATCATTCCAATCGATGGGGCATTCAGGCCAATGGTTTCTGTGTAAGACGCGCCAGAAACTGTCCACTTTAGCGTGTCTATACCTTGGGAAAAGTCATCCCAAAAAGGGAGCACATTACGTTGGGAAATTCTAGAATTTATTTCGAAAAAGGAGTGACTCTTGATTTTTTGATGGGGGATAGGGGCAAACTCCACCAATTGGCCATAAGCCAAAGTCGAAATGAAAAGGGCTATGACTAGCCCTATCATTCGGAATATGTGAAGTGTTTTGAGCATTTAGCTTAAAAATTACCCTTAGCAATCCAGAGATCGATTAATTCACCGGTTTTCACTTGCTGAGATGCCGGTGGACTTTGCCTTAAGACTTTTCCTGCACCTACAGAATCTGTATCAATATAGAATTTTTCGCCCACTCTAAGACTAGAACCCAAAATCAAAAACTCCGCTTCCACTTCATCCATACCGCTAAGATTAGGAACTGCCAAAATTTGATTGCCCATTCCATCACCTACTACTAAATCAATTCTTGCTCCTTTAGGAATTTCGAAACCTTCGCGCACATTTACTCCTCTATATTTTTGCTCTAGTACTACATTGGTAGCAATATCCGGCACGTAGACGATGTCGCCTCTTTCTAGTCCCATGTTAGCCAAAATGTCCTGCACGTTTTTCAAATGCGTATTAACCAAATTTGGCATTTTTAACATCGGTGGATTTTTAGCATTCAGGGTGATGTAGACAGTTTTACCAGTTTTTACCTGAGCATTTGCTTCCGGAATTTGCTTTAGAATGGCAAAAGTCTTGAGATCGGTGTTAAAGCCTGAGTCAAGAGAAACTTCGTATTGAAGACCGGTGCGATCCAAAATATCGACACCTTCATCAAACGTGTAGCCAGATAAATCCGGTACTGAGACGGATTCACCATGATTGGTATACATGGGAAGGTAGATTTTCAAAAAAAGGAATCCCAGTAAAACGGATATTCCAATAATCACGACAAGGTTAATTAATATCTTTTTCAAAAGAGTTGCTGAATGAAATACTTGAGAAATTTTAATAGTTAAAGATAAGCGGGAAATTCAATCCTTACAACGAAGAATTCCTCTTATACAAGTGAATTCCTAGGCAAAAAATAAGCCGAAGAGGTTTTCTTCGGCTTATTTTTGATTAATTAATAATTAACCTCCTCGTTTCCCGGATTGTATTGCTGGAGATTTTCACGATAAATACTCCCTTGGAAAACAATTGCGTACTAAAAGAATATGTCTGGTTTAAGGTTCCCGGATATTCAATTTCTTGCACCACTGCTCCAGTGCTAGAGATCACTAGTATAGTCACATCCTCAAAATCAGGCAAATTGAATGCTAAATTAAATACTTCGCGGGCAGGATTAGGATAAAGCACTGACATGCCTACTGCTGGAATTACTGGCTCTGGATTGGCATTCAAGAAAAGCTCAATATTATCAAGATAAATAGGAGAGTCGGACGTAGTTCCATTTTCTACCACAAAGGCAAGCCGAACTGAAGTTTTATCTGAACCAGCAAACTCTGTCAGATTTATGAATTTTCTAACGTAGTCGCCTGGGGAATTTGGATTTGCTTCACCTACAGAAACTGTAGATAATTCTGCTCCACTAGCTGTCCATACTTCTGCATAATCGTTTCCTCCATTTGCGCTTGCGAGCACTTTCAAGGTAGTGGAAGCATTCACTTGACCTGCTGCCAAATCAAAGAAAATACTCGCTTGTCGGCTTACGGACAAATCGAAGATCGGGGTGCCTAACCAGTAGGACTGACCAGAATTACTCGTAGTAAGTTTGGCTACTCTATTAGGTCCCTCGCCAGAAGTAATAGAAGTAAGGACCCAAGGCAGGGCATCTTTTTCAGGGTTGATAGTTTGCCACGGAGTGAATGAGCCGGAGTTATTGAAGTTTTGTCTCCAGGGAACCGTAATAGTGGTCGAATCTACTAGTACGTATTTAGAGAGACTGTCAGAATTGTTTCCATTCTGGTCAAAATTCGGAGCAGAAGTAATGAACTTAATTACATTTTTACCGGATGAAGTAGAGATTGGAGTGCTCACGTTAAAAGTCTCCCCAGGTGCTACAGATGCTCCATTTGCCACGAAGGTCTGAGATCCGGAATTATTGGTTGACCTCGTGAAGAGGAAACTTGAAATAGGAAGGTTCCCAGTATTTGTCAATGTAATTACCTCCTCTTCGGCAGTACCGTCAGAGATTGGCGTAGGAACCAGAATCTCATCCACTCTCATGTCATATTTAAATTCTTCGTTTGGAAGAATTCTAATGTTCTTGATATAAATGTTGTTCCCATAGCTATTCTCAGTTATGAAGGCTAAACGTACTGATCCTAAATCGGAAAATTCAGAAAGGTTGACCAGTTCGGTTCTGAACTGATTATTATTTGTTGGGATAAATTCGTCCAACGTAGCAGCTGAAGTCTCCAAAGATTGGCCTGACTTATTATACGAGGCGTTTGCGATATCAAATATGTTTCCGCAATCCTGCGAAACCGCTACGATTAATTTATCTGAATATCCAGCTTGATCGTACTGTGCATAAGCCATTTCAAATACAAGTTGTGCATTTGGATATTTCGTAAGATCAATAATTGGAGAAGTGTAATAATCCAATTGGCCCGGGGCTTCATAATCAAAGTGCCTAACATACACCACATCCTGTGCTGTGCCAGAAATTGTAAGTGTTTTCTTCTCCCAGGTAAGCAAATCATCAGGATTGGTGACAGTCCACGGGGTAGGGAAGGTAGAGAGGTTGGTCGTATAAGGTAACTCAATCGCCTCTTCCTGAATAGGATTGACAACTCTGCTATTATTCGTGGTGATTACATCAGCCACATCGTTCGTCTGCGTAATCTTGAATTCTACTCTGTTGCTAGTTGGTAAAAGTGTGAATTCATTGAAGTTAACCACAATACTTTCACCTGTTTTTAGGTTAAAAGTAAATCGCTTGGATTCTAGTAATGTACCATTTCTTCGAAGTTCAACCCTACCTGAAGTCAACGTGTTTTTGCCTGCATTCAATAGCTCAATGGTTGGATTGATCGTTGGGTCACAAACAAAGTCACCAGGCTCGATCACACGTGAGATAGCCAAATCGTTTTCTGCAAGTTCAGGTTCCTGAGTAGCTCTGTTGTTGATTAGTGTAACTCTTCTAGGGCTATTGGCTAGCACTACTTCAAATCGCTCCACCTGGCCTTTGGTAAAAATATTCATACACGCATCAGGAGTATAATCCATGAAATTCTGGATCATATCATTTGAGTCACAGCTGAAACGAGTTGCGTTTGCGCTACAATTTGAATTTGAATTATCCTGTAAAGGTGTATCCGCTACAAAATCGTCTACTCCGCATCCTCCATCTCCCCAAATATGACGTAGGCCAAAGAAATGCCCTACTTCATGCGTAGCAGTTCTGCCTTTCGAAGCTGAAACAGCATTTCCACCTATGCCAAAATACCGATAGTCAATTACTACTCCATCTGTAATAGAGGATGATGGAGCTCCAGAAAGCCCAGGTAAATCAGATATAGGGAAGGATGAATAACCTATGTAGGGACTGATTAATGGAGTCACATAAAGATTCATGTAGATATTTGGATCCCATTGTATTACTTGACCTATGGTGGTTGCATCTACATTAGGGTCATAGGAAGATTTTGGACCTACTGTCCGGGTAATACCATCAGTAGGAAGACCCATCGGATTTTGCTTAGCAAGTACAAATTCAATATTTATCGATCCGGCAACTGGCAGGAATTCTGCAGGAGTGTTTGAAGCATCAGCATTAAGTCGCTGGAAATCTTCATTTAAGATTCTGATCTGCTCCTGTATCTGAGAAAGCGGAACATTTGCTCCTTGACCTTCAGGAGTTCCATTATGAATAATGTGAACCACAACTGGTATCAGAATAGGATCGACGTTTGTCCTAGAAAATATTTGTGGTTGGTAAGTTTTGTCTTGAATCTTATCATCGATCCATTTTTCAAAAAATGGTTTTGAGCCAAAATAACCCATTTCCTTCTCCATTTTTTGTTCCAAAATCACATGACCACATTTCTCGCGGTGTGTATGAGTAGAATTCTGAATGAGTTGATCTGTGATATCAAAAGTTTGGAATTGCTGCGCAAAGCCTGATGAAAACACAAAAAACGCTCCGAGTAGGAGCATAGTGGCTTTGTCAATAACCCGTAAACCTATTTTCATTCAAATGATAATTAAGCAACGGTTAGGTTAACAGCTTCAACTCGTGTGATTTCAGGAATTGCACGCTTGATAGCTTCTTCTACACCTGCTTTCAAAGTCATAGTTGACATTGGGCAAGAGCCACATGAGCCAAGTAATTCTAGCTTTAGAACCATGTCGTCGGTAAGTTCTACTATCCTCACATTTCCTCCATCTGCTTCCAGATATGGGCGAATTGTATCAAGTGCAAATTCTATTTGTTCTCTAAGTTCTGGTTGCATATTCTTAAGCTTTTATTTCTACTACCTCAGTTTTATTTTGAGAAGCATTTCTAATGGCAATTTGTCTGGCTATTTCCTCTGCCAGGTTCATATATGATTGTTGGGTGATTCCATTCTTTAGCACTGCTGGATAGCCTGAGTCCCCACTTTCTCTGATACTCTGCACGATTGGAATTTCTCCCAAAAATGGCACATCATATTTCTCAGCCAGCTTTTTTCCACCTTCCTTACCAAATAGGTAATACTTATTATCCGGTAACTCTTCGGGTGTAAAATAAGCCATATTTTCAATAACACCTAAGATGGGTACGTTAATTTGTGGCTGTCTGAACATCGATAATCCCTTATTAGCATCTGCCAAAGCGACTTTCTGAGGAGTTGTCACGATCACCGCGCCAGTCACTGGGACAGTTTGTACCATAGTCAGGTGTATGTCGGAGGTTCCTGGAGGTAAATCAATCAACAGGTAATCCAGCTCACCCCATTCTACATCAGAGATAAACTGCTTCAAAGCAGAACTAGCCATCGGACCTCTCCAGACTACTGCACTATCTACAGGAGTCAGAAAACCTATAGACATCAGTTTCACTCCGTATTGCTCGATAGGAACGATAATATTCTTATCACCTACTTTTTTTACTGCAGGTTGCTCTGCTTCCACATTGAACATAGTAGGGATCGAAGGACCTGATATATCCGCATCGATCAATCCAACTTTTGCTCCTGATTTTGCCAAGGAAACTGCAAGATTAACAGCGGTGGTAGATTTACCCACTCCGCCTTTTCCTGAAGCTATTGCGATTATATTTTTGACTTGAGGTAGAACGGGGGCAGCATCTCTGATGGTAGTCACCTGAGAAGTCATGAATAAATCCCACTTAGGTTCTTTACCAAAATCCTCTTCCAAAGCCTCCAAGCAGTTATTCTTGATGACTTCTTTGAGAGGGCAGGCAGGTGTAGTTAAGACTACATTGAAGCTGACATCAGTACCATTGATTTCTATTTTCTGGATCATTCCCAAAGTCACCAAATCTTTTTTTAGATCTGGATCTTGAACTCGGGAGAGTGTTTTCAGGATATTATCCTTAGTTAACTGCATGAGGTAATCGTTGTTGTAATTTTGCGCAATTTAGAGCTTAAAGACTTCTAAATAAAGAATCGGGTAAATGTATTGTACTAGTGAACTCGATGAGACTGCAGAAAGTTCTAATTTTTTAGATTGAGCGATTAACTTTGCTTCATACATTTTCTTATGGGTATTAGTAAACTTACTACGGACAAGGTCAAAGAACGCATGGACATCGAAGAGGTGATCGGCGACTATTTGCCTATGAAAAAGAAAGGTCAGAATCTCTGGGCCAACTGTCCGTTCCATGGAGAAAAGACTCCTTCATTTTCAATTTCACCAGCCAAACAAATCTATAAATGCTTTGGCTGTGGTAAAGCTGGGGATCCAATCCAGTTCATAATGGATATTGAAGGCATTGGTTTTCAAGAGGCAATTAAACACATAGCCGGGCGGTATGGAATTGAGGTAGAGGAAGATGAAACCCGTACTCCTGAGCAGAATGAAGCTCAAAATGAGCGGGAAAGCTTACTGATCGCCTTGGGATTTACTAGGGACTTTTTTGTCAAAAATCTTCAAACTCAAGAAGGTAAGTCAATTGGGCTGAGCTATTTCAAAGAGCGCGGATTTACTCCTTCCATTATTGAGAAATTCGATTTGGGATATGCTTTGGATGGCTGGGATAACCTCCTCAGTGCTGCTAAATCGGCTGGTTTTAAGGAAGAGATTTTGTTGAAAGCGGGATTGATTCTACAAAAGGAAGGAGATGCATCCCGGGTTTACGATCGCTTTAGGAATCGCGTCATTTTCGCTATTCACAACATTAGCGGGAAGCCGCTGGGTTTCGGAGCTCGGATTCTCACTAAGGATAAAAATCAACCTAAATACATCAATTCCCCTGAGACACCAGTTTATCACAAGAGTGATGTCCTCTACGGGATGTTTCAGGCGAAGAAAGCAATTCGGGAGAAAGACAATTGCTACCTCGTAGAAGGCTATACGGATGTGGTGAGCTTGCATCTTTCGGGAATAGAGAATGTGGTCGCTTCGTCTGGCACTTCATTGACCGAAGGCCAAATCAAACTGATCAAGCGTTTTACAGATCAGGTGACGGTTCTTTATGATGGAGATGCTGCGGGTATCAAAGCTTCTCTTCGTGGGATTGATCTTTTGCTGGAAGGTGGTCTGAATGTCAAAGCGGTCGTTTTTCCAGATGGGGAAGATCCGGATAGCTATTCCCGCAAAGTTGGTTCACAGGCATTTCAAGATTACTTAGAAACTAACAGCCGTGATTTTATTGGCTTTAAAATCGGTCTATATAAAGAGGAGTTTACTAAAAACCCGATCAGAAAAGCGGAAGTAATTCGCGAAGTAGTTCAAAGTATTAGTAAAATTCCTGATCCTATTATTAGATCTGTCTATGCGAAAGAGGCTTCAGGCCTATTAGGTATCGAGGAAGATATCATCCATGCAGAGCTGAACAAAATCCTACTAAAAGGTCAGAAGGAAAACTTCAATAAGCAGAAAGATGACCTTTTTGCAGAGCAGGCAATGGAAGAACTCATTCCGGAGGAGACTGCAACTTCATTTTCTGAAATCCTCAGAATTCAAGAACGCGAGATGGTTCGGATTTTGGTGAATTATGGTTGGCAGAAACTTGGTGATGAGGAAATGCATTTGTGCCAGTATTTACTTTCTGAAACTGAAGATCTGGAGTTTACTACGCCTATCTACAACAGGATTTTGGATTTGTATCGAAATAGCCTTGCTCAAGGAGAAATACCTACTTCCGAGTATTTTATTGGGCTAGGAGATCAGGAAGTTCAAAAAGAAGTGATAGACTTAGTCACTGTTAGACATGAAGTATCGCATCACTGGGCTGATACCCATCAAATTATTATCAATACAGAATCGGACGATCTCACTTTAACGGGCTTTAAATCAATTTTGAGGCTTAAAAGAAAGATGGTTCAAAAGCTGATGGAAGAAGCAAAAGTGAAAATAAAGAATGCTGAATCTGAACATCTGAATGATGAGCAAGTTCATGAGTTTCAGGTGATCTACTTTGAACTCAAAAAAGTGCAACTTGAAATAGACAAAGAGCTAGGGATTGTCATTGGCTAAATCCAAACTTTATTTGGTTACCTTCTGTTTAAGATTCGAAAGCGTGTAAATTTGCCTTTCTAAGTACTAATCCAAACACAAATTTCGTGGAAAAATATATTCTTGATCCAATTGAAGATGCTATTGTAGCCATCAAAAATGGAGAGGTGATCATCGTAGTGGACGATGAGGATAGAGAAAATGAAGGTGATTTCGTATGTGCCGCGGAGACGGTGACTCCAGAAATCATCAATTTTATGGCGACTCACGGTCGTGGACTGATATGTGCGCCTTTGGTCGAAGATCGTTGCGAAAAACTGGGGTTGGAAATGATGGTGGGCAATAATACAGCCGCCTATGAGACTCCCTTTACAGTTTCGGTTGATTTGATAGGACATGGCTGTACCACCGGGATTTCTACTTCTGATAGAGCAAAAACGATCAAAGCACTTGTAGATGATTCTATCGATCCGAGTGAACTTGGCAAGCCCGGGCATATTTTTCCATTGAAAGCTAAAAGAGGCGGAGTGCTAAGAAGAGCTGGGCATACTGAAGCTGCTATTGATTTGGCTCGCTTGGCTGGATTTTCGCCTGCTGGAGTTTTGGTAGAGATAATGAATGAAGATGGAACGATGGCGCGACTTCCAGATTTGGTTGATGTTGCTAAGAAGTTTAATCTGAAATTGATTTCAATCAAGGATTTGATCGCTTATCGTCTCAAGCACGAGTCTCTGATCCAACGTGAAATTGGTGTGGATTTGCCCACTGATTTTGGTGATTTTGAATTGATTGCTTTTAGACAGACTAATACTCAGGAGCTTCACTTGGCGCTAATCAAGGGCAAATGGGAAAGGGATGAGCCGGTTTTAGTTAGGGTGCACTCTTCCTGTATGACTGGGGACATTTTCGGATCATGCAGGTGTGATTGCGGCCCACAGCTTCATGGAGCCATGCAAATGGTTCAGAAGGAAGGCAAAGGAGTAATCTTGTACATGAATCAGGAAGGCAGAGGAATTGGCTTGATCAATAAACTGAAAGCATACAAGCTTCAGGAAGAAGGGATGGATACTGTACAGGCAAATCTTGCGCTAGGTCTTCCTTCTGATAGTAGAGATTATGGGGTCGGAGCTCAAATTTTAAGAGATTTGGATGTAAGGAAATTACGATTGATTTCAAATAATCCCCAGAAGCGAGTAGGCTTGCTCGGCTATGGATTAGAGATCGTGGAGCAAGTTCCTATTGAAATACCTGCGAACGTACACAACGAGAAATATCTTAAGACCAAAAGGGACAAAATGGGGCACAATATTATGAAGTGATCTAATGTTCTTATCTTGATATTTGTCAATAAGTATTATCACTATTCAACCTGATTCAAAATTATTGCGTTAATAAAACCATGATGAAAATTATGAAAAAGGCGATATTTTTACTTAGCTTCTTATTTCTGAGCATTGCTGCTTCATTTGCACAGAACCAATTTCCTTCTCAGATGTGGCATAAGGGTAATATTCATACCACAGACGGTCAAGTTTATGGAGGTGAGATCAAATACGATCTAGATAACAACGTAGTTCAACTCCAAAATCAAACGGTTGAAACGTTCTCTGCTACAAATGTGACTTTTTTTGAATTGTTTGATGAAGTATATGGAGGTGTACGGAAGTTTTACAGTTTACCATATGCATTAGGGTCTGATTATGCGACACCCATCTTTTTTGAAGTGCTGACTGAAGGAGATGATGTAGCATTGCTATGTAGAGAATACGTGGCCACCGACTCCCGAGGAATGGGAGGCTATGGAATGATGGGTGGGTATGGCATGAATCCATTTTATGGGCCACAATCAATGATGGGATACAAACTGGCGTTCAAATATTATTTCCTGAAGAATGGGAAGATTGAACAATACAGCCAAAAGAAAAAAGATCTTTTTGAAATGCTTCCTGGGCACGATGATGAGATATTACTTTTTATGAGAAAAAATCGCCTGGATTATGACAAGAGAGGCGACTTACTTCGAATTACCGCTTATTACAACGATCTGAATTAAATCTAACATGTCCAAGCCATTAATACTCGTCTCTAATGACGATGGGATCACATCCAAAGGGATACGTGTACTCGTATCTGTCATGAAAAAACTTGGAGATGTGGTCGTGGTAGCTCCTGATAGTCCGCAGTCGGGCATGGGACATGCCATTACTATTGGAGAAACACTTCGCCTGGAAGAGGAGGAGATATTTGACGACGTCAAAGCTTATAAATCAAGTGGTACTCCTGCTGATTGTGTAAAGTTAGCTAAGCACTACGTAATGAAGGACAGGAGTCCAGATTTGATTGTTAGTGGGATTAACCATGGCTCGAATACATCTATTTCAGTATTGTACTCAGGTACCATGTCTGCTGCGATTGAAGGGGCGATGGAAGGATATCCTTCTATAGGTTTTAGTTTATGTGATTTTTCTTCCAAAGCTGATTTTTCTCATGTAGAAGAATGGGTTGAGAAAATAGCAAGGCAAGTCCTTGAAAATGGAATGCCAAAAGGAGTTGCATTGAATGTAAATTTTCCTCCGAAACAGAACGAGGAAATCAAGGGAATAAAGGTGTGCCGCCAAGCTGAAGCTAAATGGCAAGAAGAGTTTGATGAGCGTTTTGACCCCAATGGGCGAAAGTATTTATGGTTGGCAGGAAACTTTGTGAATTTTGACAAAGGAGAAGATAACGATGAATGGGCCATTGCGAACAATTATGTATCCATCGTTCCATGCCAATATGATTTGACTGCTCACCATGCAATCACTCAGATAAACAAAGAATGGGACTGGGAAAAGCTTAAGAAATAACGAGTTATAATCGATTGTTTTTTAGGTGATATAGTGCTTTTAGTTATTTTTACCACTTATTAAAGTATCGATACCGTTTGAAGCTGAAATTTTATTTTTCTTTTCTACTATTCCTGGCTGCTTCTCTTAGGCTGTTTGCTCAAATACCTAACATTGATAGCCTCAAAAATATCCTGCCTACTACCAAGGGAGAAGAAAGGCTAGTTGTACTCAATGAGCTGTCAACTTATCTTCGGGAAATTGAGCAGAATACTGCTTTTGAATTAGCTCAAGAAGCTGAACAGTTGGCTCAATCTCTCAAAAATAAATCTGGTGAAGCCATAGCTAAGGAAAATATTGGCTGGATTTATTATCGTCGGGGACAGTGGCAGAAAACTTTTGATTACTCCAAAGAAGCCTACAATCTCTCAATTGAATCGAACAATCTGAAGGAAGCCGCTCGAGTATTGAATAGTATGGGGGCTTTGTACTATGAGCAGCAAAATTTTATTCTAGCGATAGACCAATTCAAGAAAGCATTTGAGATCAGTAGTAGAGCAGGTGATGTGTATACCATGATCAGAAGTCTTAATAATATTGCCTTTAATTATGTGAATCTCAATGAGCTGGATTCAGCGATTTATTATTCATACAAAGCGATTAACACCAATAAAGATGCAGGATCACCCTACTTGCTTTCCTTTTCAAATCGAATCATTGGTGACGTTTATTTTAAAAGAGATCAATTTGATTCAGCAGAGCTAATTTTTGAACAAGCATTAGTAAATGCAGATCAACAAGGGCTCAATTCGTTAATAGCGAGTATTTTACATCGATTGGGGCATACGTACCTTTTAAATGGAAAACTTGAAAAAGCTAAGCAAATTTTGCTTCAAGGAGTTGAAGTATCTACAGAAAATGGTTTTGTGGATGAATTATCCAAAAATCATAAATACCTCGCTGAATATTATAGACAGGTGGGGGATTACAAAGAAGCTTACGAACAACAATCCAAGTTTGTCATTTTGAATGATTCTTTGGTCAACACATCCAGTAGGGATAGAATTGCATTGATGCAAGGAATGTTTCAGGATGATTTGAACCAATCGGAACTTGAGTTATTGATGGCGCAAAATGAGCATCAGGCAACTAGACTGGAATTGAATAGAAGATTAATCATCTTAGTAGGATTAGGATCAGTTCTTATATTGGGCTTGCTGATTTGGTTGTTCCTTCTCAATCGGAATATCAAAAAATATAATGCTGATTTGATTCTTCAGAAGCAGCAAATACATAAGCAAAATGAAGATTTAGAAGCCAAATCATTGCAGTTGCAGGAAATAAATCAAACCAAAAATAAACTGTTTTCTATCATTGGGCATGACCTAAGAGGTCCAGTAGGGCAAGTCAAATCAATTGTTGATTTGCTGATAGCGGGTCATCTTGATCATGAAGAATTTGATGAGCTGATCAATAATCTAAAAAAAGATGTGGACTCAGTTCACTTCACCTTAAACAACACATTGAAATGGTCATTGGCCCAGATGGAGGGTTTCAAGCTGAATAAAGTGGTTTTTAATCTTTATCAGCTGATACGTGCTAATATTATGCTGATCATGCCACAGCTGAGAGAGAAATCTCTCGAAATAGATGAATCATCCCTGTATGAAGATTTGCAAATCTATGCAGATCGAGATTTGATGGAAGTAGTAATCCGTAACATCCTGAATAATGCGGTCAAGTTCTCTAAAACTGGCGATGTGATAAAACTTTCTGTGAGAACTGAAGATGATATGATCGTCCTATGTATTAAGGATCATGGAATAGGCATGAATGAAGACCAAATCACTGACCTGCTTTCAGAAGAATATGTGATTTCTGACTCGAAGCTAGGAACAAAAATGGAAAAAGGATCTGGGCTGGGACTTCAGATTTCAAAAGAATTTACCAGAATGAATGGAGGTGATATTCAAATCATCAGTAAGGTAGGTGAGGGAACCAAAGTATGTGTAACTATTCCATTGGGAGTAGTATTAGTCGATAATTAAAAGTTTTTCCAGTAGCAAGAAATCTTCCAGCGGTACTATATCAGAAATTATTCCTAGCTCTTTCATAGTCGTCATAGATTTGTCTAACTGTGACTTCGAAATCTCAGAGTTTAACGCCCAGCTTGTTTGAGCGAACCATGCTTTTACATCGGCAGCATTCAGCTCATATTTTTCTGAAATAGCTTCAATCGCTGTTGCACTAGTTTGCAGGCTTAGGGATTCTTGATACACCATATCCCTCAATCTGATAATCAGGTCTCCGAATTCAGCTAAGGCTTTATTCGTAGCAATAATCGCAAAGCAAGGCCAAGGACTAGGAACCTCACCAATTCGTTTCATTTCGTTGGAATCCACCCAGGGTTTAGTCGTGTATTTTTCCCATAGAAACATCTCAGGCTTCTCCGCTTGCATCACCTCTAAGGCTCCAGGAAGGTTATTCACTATTTTGAAGTCTAGGTTTTCAGTATTCCACCCTTCTCTTTTTGCCAAAACATAGCTCATCAACTGAGAGCCAGACCCTACTCTGCTGATAAGAAAAGTAGGGTCTATTATTTCGCCCAAGGAATTTACAGGTGATTTTCCAGAAATATGAATTCCCCAAATCAGTGGAGAAATGATATGAAAACCTATCATTTTGGAAGGATTTCCATCTTCGAAATCTTTCAAAAAACTCTCCGTCAACACAATTGCAAGTTCAGTCTTATCTTCTCGAAGGTCACTATTCATTTGCCCAGAACCTCGTGACTCATCCATCCATTGTAGTGTAATCCCTTCTTTCTCAAAGGGCTGTGCTGCTACTACTTTTTTCCAAGGGAAATTAAAATGCTCAGGAACTCCGGTGATTCTTAGGGTTTTCATAGGTGCGATTTTGACTTGGACAAAAATAAGAAAGCCAGTTTCAAATGAAACTGGCTTGCCTAATTATATCTCTATAAATTAATCATGTGTCACTTTTCTGTCGGTGATCATGAGATTGCAAAATCCTGCCAAGATCAGCATGGTGCCAGCAAGAAACATAGTATTGATCACGGCTTCGCCAAAAAGCAACTTATACAGAAAATTGATACCTCCCAAAGCTGCAATGATTTGTGGGATTACGATGAACATGTTGAAAATCCCCATGTATAAGCCCATTTTTTTTGGTTCCACAGAACTTGAAAGCATGGCATAAGGCATGGATAAGATGCTAGCCCAAGCGATTCCCACCAAGGCAAAGCAGATATGCAGCATCCAAAGTTCAGTGATAAAATAGATCAGGATAAAGCCAAATCCTCCTAATATCAAACTTCCCATGTGTACAAATCTTCTATTGATTTTAATCCTGCTAGAAACAAAGGTAAGAACCAGGGCATACACCATGGAGATCAATCCATACGTACCTAGGTAATTCCCTACACTATCAGCAGCATCATTATAAGCAGCCGAGCTCGTATCTGTAGCTCCATAGATATGCTCTGTGATAGCTGGAGTGGCAAAACTCCACATTGTAAAAAAAGCAAACCAGGAGAAAAATTGAACCAATCCGAGCTTCTTCATCACAGTGGGCATGGTCGAGATGTTATGAAATACCTCGACCATGCCTGAGAAAAATCCTTTGTTCGCCGCTTTTTCCCTTTCAAATTCGTCCATGTCCTCAGGAGGATATTCTTCTGTTTTTAGAATAGTAAACAGGATAGAACTGAAAAGTACAAAGGCCCCAATTGCAAAGGCATATTTCACCGAATCTGGCACTACTCCTTCAGGAGCTGTATTGGGTACTCCAAGTTTGGTCATCAGCCAGGGTAGGTTTGATGCCACCCAAGTTCCTATTCCTATGATTAAAGTCTGAACTACAAAGCCATATGATCGCTGAGAATCCGGAAGTTTATCTGCGACTAATGCACGAAATGGCTCCATGCTGATATTGATAGAAGCATCCAGAATCCAAAGTGCTCCAGCTGCCATCCAAAGGGTAGAAGAGTAGGGTGCAAAGAACAGTGCTATAGTGCTGAAAACTGCCCCTATGAAGAAAAAGGGCTTCCTCCTTCCGAATTTTGGATGCCATGTACGATCACTTAAGTAACCGATTATGGGCTGAACGAGCAAACCTGTAAGAGGTGCTGCTATCCATAGGAAAGGAATTGCATCTTTGTCCGCGCCCAACGTTTGGAAGATTCTGGACATGAAACCACCTTGTAAGGCAAAACCGAATTGTATCCCCAAAAAACCGAAACTCATGTTCCAGATTTGCCAGAAATCTAACTTCTTTTTGCGATTCGTCATTTTGGGCTGGAAATAAAAGTAGGTTTTGGTATGATTAAATTAGGCCGCTGATCTCCATGTCGTTAGGATGCATTGGGATCTCAACGTATTTCAAATCTGGTATGGAATAGTGTGGATAGCTGGCATCTGGCAATGGGTCAAACTCGCTTAATTTTTCAAGAAACGCATAGTTTGTTCTGCTTAAGCTAATAGTTTTTCCTCCGTAAATGATCGTATCTGTATTGAAACCGTGGAAATAAATTCTGAATGTTCCAAACTGAGAAGGGTAATTACCTGTAGCTTCCTTGATAAGTAAGGTTTTGTTATCGGGAAAATAACGGAGAACGCGCTCATGATACTCGCCTGATTCGAAATCAAAGCTGACTCCATCATCCTCATAATGAGTGTATTTGCTTCCTTCAGCTCCTGCGTAAAGATGAATTCTTAGAATTCCATCATTTTGAGCTGAAGTATGTGCTACAGCATTTTGTAAACAGAGAATACTTCCACCCTTTACAAAAACAGGAAGATTATTTAAAGGACAATCCTGGTAAATAACATGGTTGCCTTTGTGTAATTGGTCTGTTAAAAAATAGTACCAATCGCCTTTGGGTAAATAGACTTTAGTGATCTCTTTTTCGCTTTCTACGGGTGCAATTAGTAAAGAATCGCAGAATAGATATTGATTTTGAAAGGCTGGGAGATATACATACGGGTCATAGGAGTATGCTATCGCCAAACTTGCCGCAATTGGCAGGCCTGTTTGACTGCTATGTCGAAATTTGCTATAAATAGTAGGAAGCAATTTGTAGCGTAACTTCATGTAAGTTCTGGAGATTTCTTCTACTTCTTCTCCAAAGGCCCACGGCTCAGCATCCATAGAATTGATCATGGTATGCGCTCGAAATAACGGTGAAAAAGTAGCAATACTGATCCATCTTGCATAGAGAGATTTGCTGGCTTCTCCTGCAAAACCACCCAAATCATATCCTGAAAAAGGAATTCCGCTAAGTCCAAGACTATTCACCAATCTGACTCCTGCTAGCATATGCTGTTCCGTAGAGACATTGTCTCCCGTCCAAACGGCTGCGTAACGCTGTACACCAGCAAAACCAGATCTTGTGAGGACAAATGGGCGCTGCTTTGGTAAGTTCGCAGCGGAGCCTTCTTGTGTGCTTTTGGCCATTTGCATGCCGTAAATATTTCTTGCTTTGCGATGGGATGCAGTATTCCCGTCATAATCAAATTCGATCAAATTCGGTGTAAACTGACCCCAGGAAGCAGGTTCGTTCATATCTGTCCAGAAGCCATCTACTCCGGCCTCAGTATAGAAGGCCATTTTTTCCATCCACCATGTGCGGGTTTTAGAATTTGTGAAATCCGGAAATGCACACCAGCCAGGCCAAACCTGAGCTACGTATTCTTTTCCGTCAGGGTAATTTACATAGAGTCCCAGTGACTTTCCTTCATCATAAGGCTGGTAGCCAGGTTCTGTTTTTATCCCTGGATCCAAAATCACAATTACGCGAAATCCTTTCTCCTTAAGTTTTGTGATTAAGCCTTTTGGGTCAGGGAATTTTTCTCCATCAAATGTAAAAACCTTGTATTTTTCCATATGATGAATGTCTAGATAGATTACATCTGCGGGCATTTTTTTGTCGCGGAATGTACTTGCCAAAGTCAATACTTCCTTGTCAGGATAATAGGAATAGCGGCACTGCTGATAACCGAGAGCCCATTTGGGTGGCATTTTCATTTTCCCTGTGAGCTCAGAATAACTCTTGATGATCTCTGCTACACTTGGCTCGTGGATGAAATAATAGTCCATATCACCATCTTCAGCATTGAAATAGGTAAATCTCTCAGTAGATGCGCCAAAATTGAAGACACTTTTGTGCGTGTTGTCCAAGTAGATGCCGTAGGCATTTGCACTTAATAAACCGATGTAAAAAGGGATACTCGCATAAAGTGGATCATCAAAGATTCCATAGCCGAAGTAATCAGTGTTCCAGTTGGTGTACGCTCTTCCTGCTCTATTTAAATCACCTGTTTTTTCACCAAGCCCAATAAACTTTTCGTGTGGTTGAGATTCTTTGTAGCAGGTGACTTCTGAGCCTATCCATGAAATCCCAAGCGAGTCATCCTTGTTCAGGAGCGTTCCACTGATGTCGAAAAACGAACAAATTCCGTTGAGGAAATCAAACTGAAAATGAATCTGTGAAGTCTTGATTAGGATTTCGTTTGACTTTTCTTCTAAAGAAAATTCAACACTTTTTGTATCAGCTACAACAGAATAAGGATTAGGATCAAAGGAAGGGTTTCTCGAAGCTTGAATCCGGATTATACCAGCTCGAACTACGCTAATCTTAACCTGAGCAACGGCACTTTCAGCAACAAATCCATCGAAGGTTTTTGTCCACTTGTCTATTTTTCCGATCGGAAGATAGCGTGATGAAGATTGATTTTGAGCTGTGGTTGTTAAATTCTGAGTCATGGATTTGTCTCGCTTAAATGGTGAGAACCACGACTAATTTAGAACCAAAACTGTATCATAAAAACCCTGAAATAAGCTGATTACCCTGAATTCATCTTTCGAGACAAATGCGATGTGCCTTGAATCTAAAATTTGCCCTATTCAAACGTTTGCAGTTTATTAAGTAAAAAATTTAATTATTTCTTAAAATCTTTTCGATGAAGCCCTTTCAATAAGGTTTGTTTCGAGAACTAAGGAATGTTCCATTGTTTTAGGATCAAGTTTTTTCTCAATAATATCAATCAAAATTTCAGTTGCTTTGGCACCCATCAAAAAGCCAGGCTGATAAACTGACGAAAGCTGAGGCTCCAGCATGGTGCAAAACTGCCAATCACTGAAGCCGACAATACCAACTTCCAATGGAATCTTCAACTTGGCATCTCTGCAGGCCATCATTGCTCCAACTGCGCTGGAATCATTGCAGCAAAAAAATGCATCAGGTCGTTCTGGAAGTGAGGTGAGAATTTCTGACACAATTTTTCTGCTTTCTTCCACCGAACCAAAAGGGCAAGAAATTATATGGGAAGGATTAACTTTCATCCCATTTTTTTTCAATGCATCTCGGTAACCATTTTCTCTGTCCTTACTGAGTTTTAGATTTTCAGGGCCAGAGAGATGAACTATGTGTTGAAAGCCTTGTCCAATGAGGTGAGTAGTTGCATCAAACGCTCCTTGATAATCATCTACCAGTACACTGATAGCATTCGGGATAGTAGGAACTCGGTCAAAAAATACGAGCGGAAAGCCTTCTTCCAATACGTTTGTAAAGTGATCAAAAGTCGTTGTGTCCTTAGAATAACTGACTAAAACGCCATCAATTTGATTGGAAAGCATGGTTTCAATGCTTGAGACTTCCCGCTCCATCTTTTCGTTTGACTGAGTGAGAATGACATTATAGCCTCTCGAATGCGCTATTTCTTCTATTCCGCTCACTACTGTGGAAAAGAAAAAGTGAACCACTTCTGGTATAATTACCCCTATAGTGTAGGATCTACTATTGCGAAGGGATAAAGCAATGGCATTCGGTCTATAATTCAATTTTTCTGCCACTTCCTTTACTTTTCGCTTGGTCTCACTGCTGATTCCTGGATAATCTTTCAATGCGCGTGAGATGGTAGAAGCTGATAGATTTAGCTCTCTTGCAATATCTTTTATAGTAGCTTGTCCTGTTTTCATATAATTATACTATTCCTAGAATTAATTGTCCCTATACTCCTGAGGGATATCCATAAAGCAATCTATTCAATTTTGAGTTGAAATTTCTTAAATAGCTATTTTGGCATTTGAGTATTCAAGAATATGTTTGTGTAAGGATGTAACCATAACCTCATTGGATTAGGCACTTTTTCACTTACTGATCATTTTATATTAATAAAGGGAATTCCGAGCGAATTTTTCTCCATGTACGCTTACAAATCTATCCAATAACGAATAAGGGCCAGTTGACTGATAATTGCTATATGAAATGAGTGGATCAAATTACCGTATTATAGATAGGACTGGCAGGATTTTGAAGGATGGAGTTTCATCCCAAGGAAGTGAAATTTTAGAATTGGATGTAAGGAATATTCAGGCAGGGATTTATATCTTTGAAGCTTACGATACGAAAAGAGTGCTGTTTTAGCGCTTCATTAAGAATTAATCAAATCTATTTACCTATGAAATTTAAGCCTGGAGTAAAATACGGTGAGGAACTTAGAGATCTTTATGCTTACGCTAAAGAGAGTGAGTTTGCTATGCCAGCAGTGAATGTGATCAACACAAACTCTGTGAATGCAGTTTTGGAAACCGCTAAGAAGTTGAATTCACCTGTGATCATTCAATTCTCTAATGGTGGAGCACAATTTTTTGCTGGGAAATCCCTTGCAAATGACAAGCAGCAGGCGAGCATCGCTGGCGGAATCTCTGGCGCTCATCATGTGCATTTGATGGCCGAAGCCTACGGTGTTCCGGTTATTTTGCATACAGATCACGCTGCTAAGAAATTATTGCCTTGGATCGATGGACTTTTGGATGCTGGAAAAGCATACTATGCTACGCATAAAAGACCATTGTATAGCTCTCACATGTTGGATCTTTCTGAAGAGCCTTTGGAAGAAAACGTAGAGATCTCCTGTAACTATTTCAAGGAATTTGAAAAAATTGAAATGGCAATCGAAATCGAACTTGGGGTAACTGGTGGAGAAGAAGATGGCGTCGATAACACAGATATTGATTCTTCAAAGCTTTACACTCAGCCTGAGGAAGTAGCGTATGCTTATGAGCATTTGAAAGAAATCGGTGATCTATTTACAATTGCTGCGGCATTCGGAAACGTGCATGGTGTGTATAAGCCGGGTAATGTGAGCTTGAAGCCAATTATCTTGAAGAACTCACAGGATTTCATCAAAGAAAAACATGGATTGACTGGTAAGCCATTGAACTTTGTGTTCCATGGTGGATCTGGATCAACTGTAGAAGAGATCAGAGAAGCGAATAGCTACGGTTCGATCAAAATGAATATTGATACAGATATGCAATGGGCATTCTGGGAAGGAATTCTTAAGAACTATAAAAACAACGAAGCATATCTACAGACTCAATTGGGTAATCCTGATGGAGCAGATAGCCCAAATAAGAAATATTACGATCCAAGAAACTGGTTGCGTAAAGGCGAAGAGAATTTCGTGAAGCGTCTTGAGATGGCTTTCGAAATGCTAAACGCAGTGAATAGAAATTAATTTCTGTTTTGCCTAACCTAGAAAAAGTCACCTGAGAAGGTGACTTTTTCTTTTTAATTCTTGAAATCTTATAATTCTTCTTCAGACCCACTATCAAGAATTTTTAACTTTTCAATAGCGTTTTCATAAGTAGGTTCTAATTCAACTATTCGTTTGAAAACCTCAATAGCACGAGTTTTTTGCTCATTTTCTAACAGTGCTTCTGCATAGCTATTGAGTACACCAGGAGAATAGGGATAGATTACACTGTTGATCTCAAAGGTGAGTAATGCCTCAGGAAGTCTGTTTGAGTATTTAAATACATTTCCGAGTGTGTTTAATTCACGTTCTTTTCCTAACATTCTATAGACGTTATTGAAATGCGTGTGGACATTTTGGTAGATAGAGTCTAGTGGCTCAGTATCAAAAAGCTCTAGCAAGTAGGTTGCGGCGCGGTAATTTGGCTCAGAAGAATAGCCAAGTGCAATTTGGGCTAAATCGGTTTCTAGGTCATTTACAGGGGATTCTACAATTCTAGCAAATTCTTCTCCTTCATTGTTGAAAATGAAGGTAGGTACCCGATGGATTAATTTTCTTTTTTCTTCACCATTTGGGCCTTGCTTATATAGCTCCTTGCCATCATGTAGTGCTGTGAATTTTAGTTGCTCTTCATCAAGTCCCAGCTCATTCCAGAGTTTTACAAACTGAGGAACCCAGCGTTAGCTATCTCCACACCAAGTGCCTAAAAAGATCTCAACTTCAGAATTTTCAAAAGCCTTTTTCCAATCGGTGTTTTTTCCTGATAGCTCAAATACTGCGGCATTCTCCTCAAACCAAGTTTGATAAGTAGTATCTGTTCTCAAAATATCGAGCTGAAACTTGCCCGCTAGGTGGGTTTCACCTGCTTCATTTAAATAAGTTTGGGTTGTTTGAGCGAGTAGGTGACCGGCGAACAAAGAAAAAATAAGGAATAGGAAATAATGTTTCATAGCATGAAGTTGAATTAAAGAATATAAGCTTAGGTCGAATTAAACGAAAAAGTCCAAGCTTTTGGGCTTGGACTTTGAATTAAGATGTCTTTAAGAATTTTTAAGTAGATAAAATCTTTGCTACTCTGAAATCATCCTCGTCTACAGACTTGTCATCAACTATTGCTTTTTTGATCGGGGTATAAACCACTTTGTTATTGATCAAACCTGCCATTACATCGTATTTGCCCTGAAGTAATCCTTCAACGGCTGCCACTCCAAGTTTGGAAGCAATGAGTCGATCGAAAGAACTAGGAGAGCCTCCGCGCTGTAGGTGGCCAAGAATGGTCACTTTGATATCATAATAGGGCAGATGCTTTGAAACTAAGGAAGCTATTTCAGTAGCTCCACCACTTTTCCCACCTTCAGCTACAATCACAATATTGGATGCTTTTTTTGCTTTGGTTCTGATTCTTAATTTATCTACCAGATGCTCAATCGGCATCTTTTTCTCAGGAATCAAAATGGCTGCTGCAGCACTCCCTATCCCTGCATTGATTGCGATAAATCCGGCATCTCTACCCATTACTTCTACAAAGAAAAGTCTATCGTGAGAGGTAGCAGTGTCCCGAATCTTATCAATTGCTTCTATAGCAGTGTTACATGCTGTGTCAAATCCGATAGTAGAATCTGTACCAGAAAGATCATTGTCAATGGTGCCAGGAAGTCCAATTGCCGGCACACCGAATTCTTTGTAGAATAAGTGAGCTCCTGTCAACGAACCATCCCCTCCGATCACTACTAATGCATCTATTCCGTGGGATTTGAGGTTGTTATAGGCGGTTTGTCTACCTTCTGGCGTGCGGAATTCTGCACTTCTCGCAGACTTCAGGAATGTTCCGCCTCGCTCAAGCACATGAGTGATGTGCTTGGATTCTAGTTTTTTGATGTCGTTTTGGATCATACCCTCGTAGCCACGGTAGATTCCATACATTTCTATTTCGTAGTATAATCCTGCACGGACTACGGCACGGATTGCTGCATTCATTCCTGGAGAATCTCCTCCAGATGTTAAAACGCCAATTTTTTTTATGGTTTTAGGTTCCATTTTCTAGGTTTGGGTGAAGGCTTTAAACATAAGTTCGGCCGAAGCCGGATTAGTAGCCAATGGGATATTGTGCACATCACATATTCTCATCAACATTTGCACATCCGGTTCATGCGGATGTTTATCTAGTGGGTCTCTGAAGAAAACAACCATAGCCAACTCTTTCTGAGCAGCCATTGCAGCGATTTGAGCGTCTCCCCCAATTGGTCCTGAGAGCAGTTTTTCAACTTTAAATCCGGCTTTTTCTATGTGAGAACCTGTGGTGCCTGTTGCAACCAAAGCCACATCTGCTTGCTGCAATCTTTCGCGGAATCCACTTAAAAAATGAACCATGTCGGCTTTTTTGCCATCATGTGCTATCAGAGCTATTTTCATTAGGTATCTGTAATAGGTTTGCTCCAAAGTTAGGGAAAAAGTCTTTCCCTGAAACCTTGGTTTGGGTTATTTAAAGGCTTCTTAATACTGTGTTCAAATCAATTTTTCCAAATAAAATAGGAATGTGTATTCCAAAGCCATCTCTTTGAGAGAATTGAATCTTCCTGAAGCACCTCCATGGCCTGCATCCATATTAGTGTGGAGGAAAAGCAGATTTGAATCAGTTTTCAGTTCTCTGAGTTTTGCGACCCACTTGGTAGGCTCCCAATATTGCACTTGGCTGTCATGAAGTCCAGAGGTGATGAGAAGATTCGGATATTCCTTGGCTTCTACGTTGTCATAAGGAGAGTAGGAGAGCATGTAATCGTAATATTCTTTGTTTTTAGGATTGCCCCATTCCTGAAACTCGCCCGTAGTAAGGGGAATACTCTCATCAAGCATAGTCGTCACGACATCCACAAATGGCACAGCTGCAATAAGTCCATTGAATAAATCCGGGCGTAAATTCATCACTGCACCCATTAATAATCCACCTGCGCTTCCGCCCATTGCATACAAATGCTGAGGAGATGTGTACTTTTCCGAGATCAGATGCTCTGCACAGGCAATGTAATCGGTGAATGTATTTCGCTTTTTAAGCATTTTTCCGTCTTCGTACCAGATTCTTCCCAAATCCTCACCACCGCGAATATGTGCTATAGCAAAGACAAATCCTCTATCCAATAAACTCAAACGGCTACTGGAGAAATAAGCATCCATACTGTAACCGTAGGAGCCATAGGAATATAGGAGAAGCGGATTTGAACCGTCTGGTGAAAATTTATCGATTTTGTAAACCAATGAAATTGGTATCATGATGCCATCAGGAGCTTGAGCCCAGATTCTAGCAGAGGTATATTCTGAAGCATCATAGCCACCTACGATTTCCTGCTGTTTCAGCAAGGTTTTCTCTTTGGTGACCATGTGGTAATCAAAGGTACTTGGAGGAGTGACTAGTGAGTTGTATCCAAAACGCAGGATGGAAGTGTCAAATTCGGGATTGGTGCTGATCCAAGCAGTGTAGGTCTCATCGTCAAATTCAAGAGAGTGGGAGATCGTCCCATCCCAAGGATTAATGTTGATTTTGCAAAGCCCGTTTGACCTTTCTTGGACTACAAGAAAGTCTGCGAAAATGTCAAAATCTTCCAAAAGAACAGTTTCTCGGTGAGGAATTACAGTTTCCCAGTTTTCCAGTTGCGGTGCAGATATTGGTGCCTTTACTAATTTGAAATTCTGAGCATTATGATTTGTTCTGATCCAGAAATGATCCTGATAATGATCTGTAGCATATTCTAAGTGCGGAATTCTAGCTTGAAGTAAGGTGAATTCTCCAGTTGGATTGGCAGCGTCCAAAAACCTCATTTCCGATGAAATAGTGCTTTCAGAATGAATCAGAATAAATTTTTCAGATTTTGTTTTGTGAACCACACAGGAGAATTCTTCATCTTTTTCTTCATAAATCAAGATGTCATCAGAAGTTGATGTTCCTAACTTATGAGAAAAGATTTGAAAGGATCGCAGTGTGTCAGGATCTTGCTTAGAATAAAATAACGTTTGATTATCAGTGGACCAAGCAAAATTGCCGGTGATCGAAGGAATGTGATCCGGAAGGATTTCGCCAGTTTCGAGATTTTTGAAATGAATTTCATAAATCCTTCTGCCCACTTCATCTGCTGCAAAGGCGAGTGTTTTTAAGTCAGGAGTAGCGGCTGTACCGCCTACTTGATAGTAGGATTTTCCTTCAGCTAATACATTTACATCTAGGAATATCTCTTCGGGAGCTTCTAAACTGCCTTTTTTGCGGCAGTATAAAGGGTACTCTCCACCAGTTTCGTATTTCACATACCAGAAATAACCAGATTTGAGGTAAGGGACACTTTCATCATCCTCCTTGATTCTGCCCTTCATTTCCTGAAATAATTTCTCCTGAAATTCTTCAGTAGACTTAAGGCTGGATTTTAGGTATTCGTTCTCTGCATTTAAGTATTCTATAACTTCAGGATTTTCTCTATCGCGCATCCAATAATAATTGTCTGTACGCTGATGACCATGGATTTCTAAGAGCTGAGCTATCTTTTTGGCTTTGGGTGCCTGCATTTTCTAATCGATTTAAGGGTGCAATGTTAAGGAAAAAATTGGCCTTAAAGTTCTTCTCATGGATAGAAAATAGGAGGTAAACTGCAGTTTTGTCTAATTAAAATCTATTTGAATTAGACGTAGCTCTTGGATTGGAGATTAATTTTTGAAATATTCAACAAATAA
>TARA_R110002020_G_scaffold443766_1_pt1 | contig 43842 bp, 43 predicted proteins | sample TARA_R110002020 | Tara Oceans TARA_R110002020 (sample SAMEA4396489) | marine metagenome | biome: Westerlies Biome; feature: [MES] marine water layer (ENVO:01000295) within the mesopelagic zone...; material: water (ENVO:00002006), including particulate matter (ENVO:01000060) such... | reverse complement strand
AATGGAGATGTCTCCAAGACAAATATGGTCTAGATTTGTTATGATGGAAATGAACTGGTCTGAAGAAGAGCTTAAAAGCCACTACTTAGCAGGTAAAAATGGTATGCAAGAAAGATTTAAATGGTTAACAGTTGATTATTCAGCATGTTATCCTAATGAGTTGGAGAAAAGAATCTTAATGCAAGCTGTTAAACCTGAAGTTGTTATTGTTGATCATATGGGCTTACTAAAGTCTAAGTATGAAGATAATAATAGAAAAGTAGAGGAAGCATCACAAGCGTTAATGGAACTAGCTGTTAAACACAATATAATAGTATTTGCTGTAAGTGAAATATCTAAACAAGCTTTTAATGAGGGTATGAATATGGCCTCTGCTAAGGGTTCATTTAGAGTTGCTTATAATGCTAATAAACTATTATCTATAAAGCCATTTAAGAATGAGAAAGGTTTAATAGAAATGTTACATATAACTAGTACTAAAAACAGAGAAAAAGAACAGCTTAATGTTAAGCTAAAAGTAGATAACGTGAGGATAAATAAAACCTATGAATAAAAGTCACTATGATAAATTGTCTAAAGTATTCATAAATGAAGTTACTAAAACTAGAGATGCAGGACAAAAAGAATACGCTCATGATAAAGATAATGTATTTGCAAACTTTGAAAGAGTAGCAGAATCATTAGACATATCAAGAGAAAAAGCTTTAATGACCTATTTATTAAAACATATAGATGGAATAAAAGCGTATGTAAAAGGTCACACATCTCAAAGAGAATCTGTTAAAGGTCGAATAACAGATGCAATAGTATACTTATTATTACTTTGGGCAATGGTAGAGGAGAATGAATATGTATTACAACACAAACAACGAGACAGGGGAAACTCTGGAAAACTCAAGAAGTAGAGCTTTATCACAAGAAGATGTTATATATAATTTCTTTATGGATAACCCTAGAGAAGAATTAACAGCATTTGAGGTAAAAGCAAAACTAAGAATGAGATCACCTATAACAAGTATTAGAAGAGCTATTACTGAACTTACATCTAAAGGTAAGCTTACAAAGCTTGATAGAATGAAAAAAGGTGAATATGGAAAGAACTGTCATTGCTGGCAGTTAAAAGCGTAAATTTAAGGGGGAGTGTGAGTTTAGAAATTGCTCAGTCGGACGCTCCCCTTTAAACAACCTGGAGATTAATGGATAAAAAGTATATGAAGTTAGTAGATTATTTAACCAAAGTTTACGGAGAGTTTAAATATGTTGGAATTAAAGGTGAAGAAGAAATCAAAAAAAGAGTTAAAGAAATTAGAGACAATCATTATAAGAAAAAATAGGTCTTCACATAAAGGACAATATCATGACCCTGTAAGGGGTACAATAGCACCTTTATGGCAAGGTTGGCATAAAATAGATAATAAAGACTATTATATAAAAGCCTGGCCTAATTTAAGTGATTATGGAACTCGTAACTTAGAAATAGAGATATGCATCGAAAAAGATGTAGACCCATTTTAGGAGAATAAAATGTATAAAGAATACAAAGATAGATTAGACGAAGTAGCTAAGTATATACATCATTTAGAAGAAACTATTTTGAATTATGAAAGTAAATTACAAGATATGGAATTAAATGATATTATAGAACCAAACTTTGAACATCAAACAGAGGAAGAATGGGCAAATTCCAAGACCCATGGTAACAGTGCGGATGCAAGACGTGAAGCCCTTGCTAAATGTGCCAAAAGATCTGAGCTGGAATTAAAAAGGCTTGACTCATTGGAATAAAATGTAGTAATATTCTTGGTAACATAACTGGAGAGAAGTATGTTTACTAAAGAAATACTACAACGTATCGCCCGCCTTATAGTGTGGGCTCGTCACTCTAAACCTGGAGATGATGTAAATGCAACTCCCCATGACCTAACACAATACAACATTCTACAAGTAGCAGATGAATTAGATTCTTGGCTAAAGCAGAATAAGGAGAAATTTAATGAATCCAAGATCAAGTAAAGCTAAAGGTAGAAGATTACAAAACGCTTTAAGAGATTTGCTTAGAATAGCATTTCCTAGTCTTGAAGAAGATGATATTAAAGGACAGACTATGGGTATGCCTGGAGAAGATATAGTACTATCTCCGTTAGCTAAAAGAACAATACCTTATTCGTTTGAATGTAAAAATGTTGAAAAGCTTAATATATGGAATGCACTGGAGCAAGCAGAAACAAATTGCGAAGATAGATGTCCAGTATTAGTCTTTACTAAAAATAGGAAAGCTACATATGCGGCTATTCCTTTAGATAATTTAATAAGATTAATTAAGGAGAGTAAAATTGATAAAGAAGAATTATAACAACAACCAACAAAAGCTAAGTCCATTAGCAGATAAAGTAGTAACGTTATTATATAATACTATAAATACTATTAAACAGAATGATAACGAAAAAACTATATATAATATATTAGCAACATCTATAACTTTGCTTACAAATGTATTAAAACCGTATCTTGATAAAACTATTATTGAAAATCACGAAATAGATACTACTTACAAAAACTAAATCTACTTCACCCTATTAGGTTTAACACGATTCCTATTCACATTTCTAGCTCTTGATAATGGGTTACGTCTATTACTAGGTTCTTCCATACCTATAGTATTCCTAGCCCATTTAAAGTATTCTCTAGATTGTTTTTGCGTATCATAATCTGTGTATAAACCTGTTTCAGTCATTATAGCCTTCCACCAGTTTTGATTCATTATAGCAGGAAAAGTATGAAACTTAAATCTTGCTGCTGCTATATTACCTAGACGTGCTAATTTATACTGATAGTCTTCATCTTCTAAATCTTTAGGTCTACTATGTTCAAGCATAGGAAGAACACTATTCATGTCAACAGACCACCAATGAGCCATCTCACCTATTTCTAATATAGTACCTACTGCAGGTCCAAGATCTCCCCAAGTACCTACACCATATGTAGCTTGTTCAGCTTGTCTTAAACCATCTTCAGTTAAGTTACCCTCTGAATCTCTTTCAGCTGTTAAAAATAACCATTTGTTTTTAGCCCACTCATAATTATCATTAGAAAGTATATTAGATATACCTACTCCTGTAAGAGCTGTTATACCGTTTATCATTCCATATGTCATAAACATTCTCATTGCTTCTCTAGCACCTTTGCCATTAAAATCTCCTGATTTAAGGTCTCTGTAACCTCTTTTCATTATATTATGTTGCATATTTGCAAGTGAGAATCTATAATGTTGGAACTGACCTAATATAGCTCCACCTCCTTCTTGAAATGCTTGAGGTTTAAATACTTTACCATATTCAAAATGTATATCACTAGTTAAAGAGTATGCTATTCTACCTGACATTCTACCTACCCAGGCTTGTCTCTGTTCAAATGTAGAACTTTCAACACCCATTTCTTGATTAATCCACCAGTCAGGCTGTTTACTTAGATTTTTATGAGCTGTAGCAAAACCTACTCTATAAGTACCAAATCTATTCATATTTTCAACCATAGTATGCATAGTTGAACCCTTTTGAGCAATACCTTCTACAAATCTTAGAAATTTATCAGCTGCGCTTTGGTCTACTAATTTAACAGTACGAGTACCATCAGCATTTACTGTTTCCATTAAGCCAGGAAGTAATGATCTTTCTTCTATAGAACCTTTAGTACCTTCTGAACCTTGTTTTAACCAGGATTTATTTAGTTTGTCTAGAAAAGATGAATCTTGAGACCATATAATTCCGTGGTTACCAGCTTCTCTATTCATTAAGTTCTTAATGTTAATATCAGACTCTAAATATCTTTTAGCTTCACCTTGAACTAAGTAGCCTACTTTTATACGTTCTAATAATCTTTGTCCTGCATTTCTTAAAGCAGACCTACTATTAAAACCCATAGTTCTAATAAACATTAATCCAGTAGTAAACTTTTGTATTTTACCAGTAACACCGTCTGGGTCAACTCCTTGACCTAATAAATTGTCTGATATTTGATTCATAAGATTTTCAGATTGTTCTACAAACTTATTAACAGCATCTTGATCACCCATATTTTTGCCGTTTCTACCAAAGTTAACAAACATATTATGAACACCTATCATTGCTTCTTTCATACTATTAGAATGATTATAACTAGATACTTCATGCATGTATCTGCTTAAAAATAAAAAAGGATTCTTAGAATAGTATTCTTGATTAACATCTTGTCTAGATTTTACTCTATTTATAACACCTCCTTGACCTTCCCATAAAGCAACCTGATCACTAAAAACTTCAAATGCTGTTCTCTTGTCATTAGTTTGATTAACAGCCCAGTCTTGAAACTTTTTTAAATCTGTGGCTACAGAAAGAACATAATGAGGCATATAGCCTAAATCATCATTCATTTTGTATTTAATTCTATCATTTAAACCAAATTCTCTTATTTCTTCACCTTTTAAATTATACCTTCTTCCTTCAGGAGTATTACCATCTGTTTTCTGAAATTCTAATGTAGTAATATAACTTTCAAGTTTGTCAAGATATTTTGTAAGTTCTCTTCTACCCATTTCATTTCTATCTGTTTGAGATACAATTCTTTTTTCTGCTCTTATAGCATTTAATAATACCCCAACTAAATCTTTTCTCATTGCAAACCAATTTCTTTGTATTTCTTTAAATTGAGTCTGATGTTTACTACTCCACGGTATTGTTGCATCGGGATTATTAGGGTCTCTTCTTCTTAATTGATCAACAGGTGTGTTTTCTAAGACATCTCTAACACTTAAAAATAAATCACCAGCAAGTTCTCTTGGTACATCGCTATCATAACCACCTAAATACTTATCTAAAGCTTGTTCTGATTTGCTAATTTCAAGTTTATTGCCGCCTTCATATGCTGATTGTAGATTTGCTTCTAATTCAGATAATACTTCTACTTTAACTCCTAAATCTTTAGCAATCTTACCAACATTTTCATTTATTCTTGTTATTTTATTATTATTATCTCTAGTATGCTGTCTGTGATAAGCAGATATTCTAGCTATATCATTGTATAAACCATCTCCACCAGGTATTCTTTTTAAATTAGCTTGAAGAACTTTAAATCCTGACGCTGTACCATCAAACCCCTGGTTTATCCAAGACTCTCTATCTTGCATTTCCCATTTAAACTTTTTAAAATCAGCATTAGTAACTTCATGTAAGTCAATATTTTTACCTGTAGCAGCATAAAATATATCTTTTAAATAACTCATATCTTTATTAATGCCTAATTTAGAAAAAACTCTATTTGATTGAAAAATACTTGCTATCTTCATTCGTCTATCAGAAGATTCATCAAATTCTTTTTGAGGTAAATTAACTTCTACTTCACAATCACTTGAATTTAAAACATAATTTAAATAACTTCCTGCCATAGCTCTCCTTATTTTCCACAATCTCGTTGTTTTCTTTTTCTACCATTTAAATCTCTCATATATACTTCTGGAGTAACTTCAGCAGTATTGCCAAAACTCCTTACTTTTCTTTTAGGTACTTTATTCATTGCAGTTCCTGTAGGATTAAATATATTCTCACCACTTTTACTTACATGTTGAGATAATTTACCCATTTCAAATGGTGTAAGCAATCTATCTCCACTTAAAAAGTCATTAATTATAACTAATGCTCTTTCTGAATTTTCTCCTATCATACTATTAGCTTCTAAATCACCTATAGTTTTTTTACTAAGCTCAATTTTAAGGTCTTTATTTCTTTTTGAGTTAAAAGAACCGTAGTCTGTATCTATAACTACATCTAAATGATGATTAGTAGCTCCTAAAAAACCTAATGTTTGTCTTGCTATAATTTCTTTTATGTAACTATTTGCTTCATCAGAAGTTAATACATTATCAGCAACAAAAGCCTCTTTATTTGATATATCCATTAATAAAGCCCACATAGGCTTAGAGTTAGGATTTTCAAACATGTATAAACTATTAACATTCTTTCCTTCTACATTAAAATAAGAAACTTTAGAATTGTCTAATTTAGGCCTCATAAGAGTCCATATAAAAGCTTTTCTTAACATAGGGCTATCTAACCTTGGGTCATTTAAAGCTCTATTAATATAGGCTTTTCTTTGAACTGAAAATTCAGCAGGAGTAATCTTTTGTCTTGTAAACTGGTCTCTTATAATATTAAGACCTTGGTCAAGACTATACATAACAGGATCAACTTTGTCGTGATATACTTTACTATCTAAAAATTCCATACTGCTTGAATTAGTTTCAAAAGGCATAGATGAAAATACTCTAAACTTAACATCTAAAGATTTTTGTTGATCAGGATTGCTAAATTTAAACATTCTAGGGTTATCTATTGCTACCCAATCAGAATTAATAGCTACAGGATTTTTTTCACCAGCTCTTAAAACAAGCCTTTGATTACCTTTACTATCCCAAAAAACTATATCTGAAGATGCTCTTAATTCTCCAGGCTTTTTGTATCCAGGCTTAAATGTTGTTTTAGTTTTATTATCATATTCATATTGACCACCAATCCTTAATTCAATATCATGTCTTATTTGTTCATATTCTTCTACTTTATCAGCCAGTTCTTTAATTTCTTGTTTATCTGTATATTTACTTCTTTTTAATGAAGATAACTGTTTTTTAAGACCTTCTACTTTATAATGTAATTGTTGAAGACCTATAAAATCAAAGTCTTGTCTAACATAATTGTATAAAGCATCACTAATACTAGTTCTATCAAACTTTGCATCACCTATTCCTGATTGTTGCATTAATATTCCACTTTCAGCTTGTAATAGAATCTTTTCTATTTCAGAATATTTTCTTTGATTATTCTTGCCTGTCATAGTTTCCATATAAAAAGAGTTTAAACTTCTCATAGCAACATCAAAAGGATTTTGACTTGCTGCTATTGAAGGAGTATCACCCCAGCCACCTATTATATAATTAGATAAAGATTGAACTCCTTTTCTAATATTTAAAGAAAAATCAGCTCTATTTCCTATAGACAGTTTATTGTTATTATCATACAAGTAAGTATTGTCAAAGGCTGCTCTTAGTTCATTAAACCCAACTGCTAAATCTTTTAACTTTAATGAGTTAGATTCACCCATTTGGCCTTCTGTCATACCTCTATTAAACCTTAAGTATTTACTTATAGGGCTTATTATAGTTTTACTAATAACTGCCCTTAAATCATCAAATCTGCCATCTATATATTTATGTTTTTCTTTAGTATTGCCAACAGGTTTAAGTTCAAAAAGACCTTCATAATGTCTATTTCCATCAGTTCCTTTTTCTCTAGAACCAAACATAATATCATTTATTATATCATCAATTCTACCTAAATCAGTAGGATTCTTATAGTTATCAATAAATATTTTAGCCCAATTAGATATGTTGTCTACTGTATTAAAGTAATCAGATTCAGCTTTCATTCGTATTTCATACCTATCATTTCCTTCTGCATATACACCAAGAACACCATCTTTACTTAATCCTTCTTTTACATAACTTACTATATTGTGAAGTTTTACTATTCTTCCTCTTAAAGATGCAGAGTTTTCAACTATAGCTAAATGTCTTCTCATTGCAGAACCACTTGTTAAGTCAACATCTAATTTAGCAAAGAATTTTTCAGCAAAAGAATAAGAATCATCTCTTAATCCATAACCTGCTTTTCTTGCAACTTCTTTAACAAATGATCCAGGAGCTGAAACATAAGAACTTGATTTATCATAATCGTAATCTGAATCTTGAGTTTCTATAGCGTCTACAAAGTTTTGTTCAGATTTATTACCCTCAACTTCTAAATGAGAGCTTCTTATTTTATTAATAACAACATCATTAATTAAGTTTCTAGGTTGCCTGTTGTTTAATGCTCCTAAGTAATAACCTTCATGATTTAATGCTAAGTAATCAACAACATCCTGATTTTTTAACCCTCTATCATTATCTTGTTTAGATTGTAAGTCTAAATATATTTTATTAGCTTCATCAGTTATTGTTTTATATACTAATTGATTATGGTCAGATTCATTAGAATCTAACTTTATTTCTTTGCCACTATCACGATTTAAATCTATAAGTTTATTTCCGTTTAACTCATATCCTGCTGCAACTATAGACCAAGTTTGTTTGCCATCTTTTTTAGATTGCATAGGAGAAATTACAGCATCTACTTCTATATCTTCCCCAGGTAATTTTATTTTTATTCTTCTTACAAAGAAAGCACCTTCATTAGGATTTTTAACATTTCCTCCATATACAGTGTTTTCTCTTCCATTAAAAGAGAACTCTTGTTGCATATGGAAATGGTCAGGAGTAAAGTCTCCTATAGAAATTTGTCTTCCTATTTTAACACCATCAACAACATCATAATATCTTAATCCTAAATCAATCTTATTCATATCCATATGTATTGGTGGAGCCATAGGAGTTATAGAGCTATTACCAACAGCTCCTGTAGCTACTTTATTTCCTTCAAAGAAAAATGAAAATAATTTATCTGCAACAACATCTCCCATCCAACCATCAATAATTAAACCACCTTCTCCCATTATTCTTTCCATAGGTAGTTTATCTAAACCAAGATCACCTTTAGAGGCTTTATACCCCATTAAGTCTTTAGCAATAGATGTAAGAGCATACTCAGAGTTCATAGCAGAGTTCATCATATCTCTAAACTGGTCTACTCTAGTAGAAAGATTCATCCATTCAAGCATAGCTCTATCATTTCCGTGATGAACAGACATATTAGCCCCTGCTTTAGCAGTGTGCTCTTTGGATATATTAGTAACATTATATGTATCTAAAGGTAAATATATAACATCAGTATCTACAGAACTATCCACTACTTTGTTAATATCAGCATAGACAGTATTATCATATATCTCTGAACCATCTGATTGCATTCTTCTTACTCCAAAATCTCCAGACTTTTCACTTTCTGTATATCTATCAACTAATTCACCTTTAGCAATTCTTTCTTTATTAATTTTATTACCACTTTTAAAAGCTAAACCGTCTAATTGCTTACTAACTAAAAGATCAGATATTAAAGGGTCATAAAAGAAAGCAGTTTTATTATAGAATACTTTAATAGTACCATCATCGCCAACAGATGTATGAACTCCTTTAGGTTTAATTGCACCTGATTTAAATCCAATTACTTCATTATTATCATTTAGTATTAACCAATCTTTTCTCATACCTAATTGAGAAAGATGCAATAAGAAAGAATCTTTTGTTAAATAAGTACCTGCATCAACTAAAGATTTACCATCTCCATGTTGTGATAGTATTTGTTGTTTTTGTTCAGGAGTCCAATTATGATTACCTTGGGCTTCTCTTTCAGCCATATAAGCTTCTAATCTAAGTTTACTACTAAAAACACTACTAACACTTTCATCATCTACAGATATAAATTTCATATCTCTATATGTTTGATCAGGATTCTTAAAAGAATTATAGGCCTTAACAACGTCTCTTAACCATGGTTGTTTTCCACCTTCAACTGTATAGTAATCTTGTAAAAATTTCAACACATCTGGAGTAAATAATTTACCTTTACTAAATTCAGGCATTTTTAATCTTTTCCAAGTGTCAGCAAGGTCAGCTACATTTAACGATAAAGATGCGTCTAAAAGCATATGAGGAGCATCTACCATCATTCTAGTAACTAATACTGCTTCTTTTAATATTTCAACATTATTAAGATTGTTAGGGTCTCTAAATTTCTTTAAAATTGTTTTCATTTTAGACTCTAACTTAGTTCCTTCAAATATTTTTGATAATTCAAGAGCTGCAATCCCACCTTCTGTAAAAGCAGATTCAACTGATTTTCTTAAATGGGTTCTAGGTATAACAACTCTTATTCCTTCATCCAAAGATACATGTACATAAGATTCTCCTTTAGTAGTCTGGTCTATTATTTCGCCAGTATTCCCTTTTAATAGAGCCATTTTACCTTCAGGGTTATCTATAAATATACCATTCTGCCCTTTTCCTCCAACTTCTATTAAACTATCAAACACAGACCAATCTCCTGGATCAGGTGTTCTTGTTCTAACAAAATCTCCATCTGAATTATACGTTATTAATTCTTTATCAAGTATATAAAAATTGTCAACTTTTTGGTCAGAAACTCCTAAAAGTTTCATAGTTCCTAATACACCATTATTATCTTGATTAGTTAAGTAGGATTTAGATATAACAAAATGATCACCCATCCACTTAAGTTTATTTACTTGTCTAGTTGTCATTGCAGTAAGGACTGTTTGTAAAACATCAGTACTTAATACATCATTATCTTTAGCCTTACCTTGAAGTCTGCTAATCTCATTGTTCTTAGTAGCAGTTTCTAACAATAAATCGTATGCTACTTTATAATGTTGTAAATCGCCAGTATTAGCGTACATTTTCTTAGAAGGGTCAATAATAGACTTTACTTGAGATACAGATAAATTATATCTTTTTTCAAATTGTGTTGGAGTAATAGAAACATCCATCTCATCTGTTTTCATATCATTAGGTAAATTCTTTTGATATAGTTTCATTTGGTCTTCTACAAATTTAGAATAATTTTCTAAGTTTATTTCACCATACTCTTTATTTAAAAAGTTATCAGCGCTAGCAATTGCTTCAGTTAATTTAAGTTTCCATTCATTAGTTATATCTCCTTGAGTATCTAATGGAGCTATATCATTAAACATTTGCAACTCATTAAAGAATTTATCATATTCTATTTTATCTTTAGTTAAAGATGCTAGCATTTGATAATCTCTATTATTCATAGCTATTTGTATAAGTCTTACAAGTTTACCTGTTTTTGTGTGCAAGTCAGATAAGGAAGCAAATACAGAATCATCTGTAGATATTTTACTACCTTGTATTAAACTATCGCTAGTTTTAGATATATCTGATTGACTTGTTTCTAAATGACTTGTTTTCATAATTAAATCATTCATACTGGCTTTATCAGATGCTATTTTAGCATTATTTAAATGTTCTATTATTTTACTTGCACCCATTTGATTTATAACAGCATCAATATCTCCCGTATTTTTAGTAAAATGTACTAAATTACCTGATTCTGAAGCTATGTCTTGAACAGATTTATAAAAAATATCTATTTCTTTTTCAGTCATTAAGTCTATTTTATCAGGAGCTAATGTTCTTAATTTAGGTAGTAAAACATCTGCATCTGGCAAAAATATGCCGTCATTCGTTCTTATAGCGAACTTTTGTATAAATCCATGTTTAGTATCAGGTGAAGTTAAATCTCCATTAATAAGGTACTTTAAGGCTGCCGCAGTAGAAAATGGAGCAGCAGTTTCATTTAACTTTAATTGATCTATAAAATAATCAGTAGATTCATCAGTGATTCTTTTAAAGATTTTAGGATTAGTTAAAGCATCACCTGTCACACTCATTATTTCTCTTCTTAAACCTGCTATATCTCCAATTGAAATTTCTGCATCTCCTGGAGTTGATTTAGGGTTTAAAGTTTTATACAATGAGTTTAATTTTGAAAAGAAAGCTTCAGCATCTTTAAATTCTGATGAGTTTATGTCAACTTGTTTACCATTATCTGAAGCTGAAAGAACTATATTATCATATTGAAATCCAAGTTTTTTCATCATTCCAACTATTCGTTCTCTAGTACCTTCAGGCAATGTATGATATATTTCAGACTGACTGTAGTTCTTGCCTGACAATAAACTTATAAGATTTCTTGATTGTTCAGCATTATTTATACTAACAGAACTACTATTCATACCTATATCATAAAGAACAGATTCAGATGCTGCTATAGCACCTTTAGGTAAACCACCTTCAGCATAAGCTCCTTTAAGCACTGCTTCTCTACCATATATATGACTAAGCATAGCTTCTTTTGATTTTTCAAAACTTTGAATAAATTTAGTATAATTATCAGTGCTTTCAACAGTAGTAGATTGTCCAGCTTTAATTAACCAACCATCTTCTGCACCTTGCTTTATTACTTCTATTAAATTGTGTCTTGCTCCCCTTAATTTTGGACCATCAACAACTTGACTTCTAGTATTAGATAATCCAAATTTATTGTATTCTATATCAGGTATTACAAGTCTACCAGAAGGATCCATTACTGGTCTACCTAAGCCCATAGATTCTAATGTGTTTTGAACAAACTCCATTCTTAATGATTTATACAATTCGTTAGCTTTAACTGCTCCAGCTAATCTTGCATTAGTCAATGTTAATCCTACATTTTGAGAATTTGCAATATCAGAAATACCATTTATATCTTTAACTAATTGGAATATTTCTTGTTTACCAGTAGTTCTAAACATTTTATTTATTTCAGGCACTGTATTATCATAAGTCTCTATTACTTGTTCAAATATTTTATACTCTTCCATTGCCATATCATGTTCTTTACTACCAGGAAGTATATCTTTGTCTTTTAAAAACTCTAAATAAGATTCTTTTGCAGGCTTTCTTGTATCTGGGTCTTGAACATTAACAGTTCTATCTACATAAAAGTTGTCTGTTAAATCAAATATTTGCCTAAATAAAGGTTGACCTTTCATAAAACCTCTATGAGATTCATATACAGCAGAAGGAAGGTCTAATCCTAAATCAGTAACATCAACACCCAAAATTTCTAAACCATGCCTCATAGCATGTATATCGTTTAAATTAGATGCATAGTATTTACGCATGTCACCATATTGCAAATAATTGTTTTCAGGGATTTCTGTTCTTAAACCTGTCCTAGCATCCTTGCCTTTATGACTAAAAGATCTACCACTTTTAGAAAAAGCCATACCCATTATTATATTAGAAGCTATTTCATTTCCATCTTCACCAAAATGTTGCCACCAATGTTCGGGTTTATATGGACCTTCTGGAGTAAAAAACATTCTATATATACCTTCAGAGTTCATAGCCACTGTACCAGCTATCATTCTTGGAACTGATGATTGAAGTCCTTTGCCTGCTCTTAAACCTGTAATATCAGAAAGAACATTTATATCAGAAAGAAACTCGTCTTTCATAAACTTAAACCATCCATTTTTACCAAAAGTAAATTCTTTTCTTACTTGTTTTAAAAGTCCTAAGGCAGCGTCATCTGTAAGTTCATGTATAGCTACGCCAACTAAACCATCAAATTTTGAATGTAACATACCATCAGAAGCTAAATCAATCATTTGTAAATTAACTCTGGCTTGGTCTCCACTCATTCTTTTTATAGGTTTCCATGCTTTTCCAATAACACCTAAACCTTCTTTTAATGCTCCTGCTAAACCTTGCCCCCCATATGTACTACCACCTTTTACAAACCTTGTAGGTCCCATAAGACCCATAAATACAGAAGAAGTTGCTAAAGTTCCAAGACTTTCTGTAAGTGTCATTGTACCATGAATAGCTGCAGCTCCTCGTTTGTCCATTCTAGATAAAACGTCTTCTCTGCTTTCATTCATATATGCTGCTGTACTGTTAACAGCTATATTACTTAACGCTGATTGTGCTCCAAACATTGTAGCTCCTTGCACAAAATCAGACATAAAAGCACCCATAGTTTCTACAGCGGTAGTATTTTTATTTATTATAGGCATTTTAGTAAATAATGCTTCAGACATTCTATTAAAACTGTTAGCAGAATGATGAGCAGCTTCATCTATTAATTTGGAAGCTAAACTTCTACTTTCTGCCTTACTAATTCTTGGAGCTAATCCTAAAATATGATCGCCTAATTCTTCAACTCCTTCTTTAAGCATTTTTTGACTACCATTAATAATACTTCTATATGAAGGAGTATGTATTAGATTCCATGCATCGTCAAATAATGTATTGTAACCTTTTTTAAATGTGTCTGTGCCAGCACCTAATCCTGTTTTAGATGTACCGCCACCTATACGATTAATAGCAGATACTAAGTTATCAACCCCCTCTTGTTTTAAATACTTAGATTGAAAGCCTCTTCTAGCTTGAGTTTGCATTGTTTTAGCAGTCCATCCAAAATTAGTAGTTGCTCCCCTAGAAAGCATTGTAAGGCCTTTACCTGCAATTTTAAATGGATTAATCATACCTACACCAAAGCCTAAACTTCTTCCAAATTTACCTGCCCCACCTTCATCTTCCCATTTATCATATGCACCAAAAGAAGTTATTTCTCTAAGCCAACTAGTGTCTGAGTGACCAGATGCAATCATCATATCATCAATCATTCCAGGAATACCAAATAAAGCAGAATCAATAAAGCCTCCAACAAGATTACCAGTAAAGTTTCCTACACCCATAATAGCATCAACAAAACCTCCTGATGAATCTGATGTACCTCCAGATGCTGCACCGTATTGTCCAGGACGAAGGTTATTACCTTTTCTTACTCCTGAACTTATATTAGTGTTATATTCGTATTCTTTATTAATAAATTTAGAACTATCAACCAAGTCTTGCATACCATTAGTATATAGACCTGTAGTATCCAATGTTGAATTATATAGCGTTGATGTTTGTAGTCTGTCTTTTAATCCAGCCAATTAATTATCTCCTTAATATTTAGGTCCAGTTGTAAACTCAAATGGGTTTTTAGCTCTTCTATATGACTCAGTTTGTTTTGGTCTAACTTCTTTTTGATGCACTTGATCTAAATCTAAATAGCTATAATAGCCTATATTAACATCATTAAGAACTGCGCTGTAGCTATCTGGAACACTCATAGAACAAATTCCCAAAACAGAGTTATATACAGCACCTTCACTGCAAGCAACTGATTTTTGTATAGTTGCACCATTAACAAAAGCTTCAAGTTCAGCTTCTAAAGTCGAAGTTTCGTTTATAGCACCTTGAAGTCCTTCAAAACCTTTTCCAGTACCTAATATAAATTTCTTCATTTGTTCTTCATACTGCATATACTGGTCTCTTAATTTAAAAATACTTCCATCTAATATATCCCCATCAACTCCGTTTAGAGCTCCCATATCATTTATTAAATCATTTACTAAACTATTATAATCATTAGTAGTAGAATATTCTTTTAAATATCCATTTAATAATTCAGGTTGCACAGCAAATACTTGGTCTAATACACTTCTATTATCTATTTTCATAAGGTCTAAAACACTCATATTATCTACTCCAATACCAAGACCACTTATATCAATTAAATCTCTAATTTTAGTACTTACATCTATTTGAGAGTAAGCACCATTTCCTATTGATGTTTTTAATTTATTACCATAATCATTATAGTACATTTTTTCTTGATCTGTTGCTGATTGGTCCCATATAATATTGTTACCATTTTTCTTTATAATCCTTTTATCTTCAATATTTAAGTATGTATTAAACTGACTAGTTCCTTTTGCTAAAAGATTTAAAAAAGCCATTTCATTTAATAACTCTTCACCAAATACATAATCAAGTTCATCAATATTAAAAAGCATATTAATACCACTTTTTTTATACATCTTAGTAGTAGCTGCCCAGTTTAAATAATCCTTAGCACCTTGAATACCAAAACGTTCATATTTAGTTTTTCCAGAAATAAACCCTATCTGTTTTGCTTCTTCAAAAATATACTTTGCATCATCTTCATTTCTTATTTGGCTATCTATATTATCTGTAACTAATTTGTATTCATTATAAGCAGTTAATACTTTAGTATGAATATTTCTAAAAGCAGGAAGACCCATTAATGCTTTAGAATTTGTTTCCATAATTTCTAATTGTTTGGCAATTTGTCTTGAATATATAGCATTATCACTTGCTTCTCCTGTTGCAACAGCCATTTGAACTTTATGTGTAAGATTACCAAGTTCTTGTGTTTTTATATCTGTATCCATTGCAAGATATTTCTTAGTTATTTCATGTAAAGCTAAGTCTCCAGGTTGAGAAACTCTATCAGTATAATCTTTTACATAAGATTTCCACTCACCATTATCATCTAAATGATTTTGATTTTTTGATTTAAAGGAATCTTTCTGCATTATATCTGCAATCATAGTTTCATACTCATTAGCGTTCCATGTAGGAACTTGTGTTCTATTTTCTAGAACATCATTTGGGTCTGAACTTACATAAGCATCTTGGTCTCCTGCTATTTCTTGATTTAAACTAATCATAAAATCAGCTCTTGATTTAGCAGAACTTATTTGAGATTGATTTTCTACTAATAAACTTTCTAAAACTTTAATATCTTCTTTTACAAACGCTAAAGGACTTGCTGAATTTTTATCTAGCATATCAATATAACTTGTAGTTCTTTCTTTTTTATTAATACCCTGAACTCCCATTTGATTTGCTTCAAGGTCTTGTATTATAGTATCAAGCTCTACATATTTAGCATCAAGTTTTTTCTGTACATCAGTGTGTAAGTTTTTATATAATGAGTTGAAATAATTTTTATCAATAATTTCTAATTGATTTTGTTTTTGTTGTTCACGAAGTTTATCGTCTCTAATTATATCTTTAGCTCTTGATTGAGCATCTAAATTAGCTTTAATATAAGTACCTATAAGTTCAGGTATTTGTTGAACAAACATCTGCATATAGTTATTACTCATATCTATTCGTTTCATTCTACTCATAATTTGGTTCCTCAGGTTTCATAATTTAATTAAAATTCTTATTAATTGCAAAAGATACTTGTGCCGCTTTCTGTATTAGGTGGACATGTAACCCAGTAAGGAACAGCATTGTCTCCAGTATAATTACTGCAGTGACAAAAAGCAGGTTCATAATTAGCACTATCAGCACCACCTACTTCTGTACTTAAAAATCCTTGAATCCAGTTTGTGCATTCACCAAAAGTATTAAACTCAACACACCATGAATCTTGTTGCTGTCCTTCGGGGTCTAACTGATCATCAACAAAAGCTCCCATAGAAGCCATTTCACTTAAATGTCTATACATATCAACTTCATAATCTTCTCTTAAATCATGTATTCTTGCTTTTAAATCTAAATCCATATTTAATTTTCTTTGATTTAAAGTAGTTTCTTTAGCTATTGCTTGACTATCTTTATTTGCTTGAAGTCTTGCTGCTGATAAATCTGTAGATGTCTCCATTTCATTTAATACAGCTTTTAATTTTGTATTAGCAAAACCTCTTTCTCCATAATGATCAGTAAGTATTTTGTTTACAGTATCTTCCATCTTTTCATTTGCTTTATCATCTCCAGTAGATTCTACACCTGCTCGTTGTGCTAAAAAATCACCTTTTTCTTTTTCTACTGAAAGCATTGTCTCTTTTAACTTTAAATTATCTGTTTCATTTTTATATTTTTCTTGAGTTTCATACATAAGTTTATTTTGCTCAAGCATTGCTTGGTCTCTTTGCATTTTTCTATCTATAATACCTTGAGCAGTTAAGTCCCAAGTCTCAAAATTACTATCTAAATTACTTTGTAATGATGCGTTTTCTCCAGTATAAAAAAGTTCTGTAAATTGGTCATACCCTACAAAAGTATCCATTAAATCTTGCGCTTCATCCCAATCTATATAAGAAACAGGGTCACCATCTGGAGTATCAAAACCTTCATAACCTAAAATTTCATTACCCCAATTTGAAGCTCCACCAACTGCATTTTGTTCAAACCAATTTTCAAACTGATATTGTCCAAAGTGAGCCATGCCTTCTAACCCGTAATCAGGGTCTAAAGCAGTTTCGCAATCAGGTCCTATACAATTACCACTACTGCAACTTATTTCTTCTCCACTTAGATTATAACAGTTAGCCATTAATATTTCCCCTTTTTGTTAGAAACTTTTATTGGTTTATTCTTATAATAATTCCTATCATTTTTTAAGTTATGCATCATTTTAGGATATGGTATAAAACTAGTTTTTTTATACATATTATTATCCATGGGTTCTAAATACCCTTCAATATATTTACTTCTATCTCTAAATATTTCATCATCTTTATACCACTTATCTGCATATATATAGCCGTTTGTTTTAGTTTTCTCGCCTGTTTTTTTATAGTTATCAGCCATTTTATCAAAGTTGTACATATTTTCTTCATCTGTAAATCCAATGTCTGCTAAGAAGTCATTTTTGACTAAACTGTTTTCTAGTGAATTAACAGTTATTTCTTCCATTTGTTCGCTTGATATACCGTTAGGAGAATGAACCAAAAAGTCCACATCCATAGTATCAGGATTATTAGGGAAAGAACCCCATAAATAAATGTCAAAATCGTTCCACACATTTTCATTATCCTTTAAAAAGTTTTGTATTTTATCCATTGAAGGTTTATCTTGAGCACCTTGTCCTTCAAATTTTCCTATTTTCCAATTGTTCATTTTAACTCCATCCTTGATCAAGGTCCCAATTCTCATCATCATATATATCTTCATTTGGATCAAAATCATTTCCAGTATCTAAATCGTCATCAGGAGTATCATCAAGAAAATCATCATCAGAGTGTTGCTGTTCTGTAGTCATATTACAAACCAATTCTGGATCTTCTCCTTGATTGTAACATGAACTACCTTGTTGAGCAGCATCTGTACCTGGAGGACAAGCAAGTTGACCAGCTAAATAGCAAGCAGAATGGTCTTCATACCAGGCTAAAGTTTCTTCATCATTCAAACCACTACCTTGTTCATCAGGCTCACAATTAGGGTCATTATAACATTCAAACCAATGATTAAAATCAAATTCAGGATGTGGAAAAATACAATCAGGATGGTATTGATTTTCTGAATCCATACAGTTAATTTCTTCTTGAGAATTATTATCAGGATTATAGTCATCACCACCACCTCCTCCAGTTCCTCCTCCAGTGTTACCACCTGTTCCATCACCTGTTCCATCATCATCATTGTTGCTATCTGTATCAGTGGCGCAACCACTTAAGTATTCAGAACATGAACCATCAGGGCATACTACTCCAAAATTACCATCACCTGTTATACAACCACCTTCTTCATTCGCCCACCAATTTCCAAGATTACCTAAATTTGACCATCCTGTTTCACCTGTAGGAGGAGTTATAGCTCCTGCATTTGCTAATCCACCAAGCATTGCAAGTATATCAGCTTCAGCTTGATCACTAAATCCTGATGCTACTTGTTCATTATAAGTTGACATTGCATTATTTAATTCTGTTAATAAAACATCAAAATTTACACCTGCTTCATCTTGCCAATCTGAAAATGTTCCTTCCATATAATCATCCCATTGTTGGGAAAGTAATTCTTGTTGCATACCTTCAAGTTCTGTTGCTCCTTCTTGTCCTGATTCTAATGCATCTATTTGTGCATTTAATATTTCTAAATCTATTCCCCCTCCAAAAGAACTTCTTCCAGCACTAGTAAGACCTGTAGCTTGTTCTCTTGTCCTAACTGCTTCAGCAGTATCTTGATATGTTTCTTGTAAATTATCAGCGTTAGTTTGAAATTGTTCTGATTGATTAAGTAAAGCATCAGTATATGATTGAGATGTTTGGTTTTGAATGTCTTCTTGAGATTGCTCTGACTCAACTAAAGCCATCCACTGATCATATCCATATGTATTAATATATGATTGTATTAAACCTCCTTCACCATCTTCACCTCCAGATATAGTGGCAGTTAAATCATCAAAAGCGCCTGAAAGTACACTTTGGTCAAACATTGATGTTCCTGATATGTCACTTCCATATGATTGCGCCCAATATGCTGCTACTTCATCTACATCAAAATTATCACTAATTATAATATCATTACCACTTTGATTCCATTCAGTTACAAAAGCTGCTTGACTATCATAAGGAGCCGTTGCCCATAATGTTTGAAAAAGTTCTTCTGCAAAATCTTCATCTGTAAAACCTTCGTTTTCTTGAGTATAATTATACATATGAGCCATTACTACATCAGCAGTATCACCAGCAAACAATGTATCCCAAGTCATTAGTTGATCTACTTGGTCGTATTGACCACCCCAATAATCACTTGCCTGATTAGACAATTCTTCTGGGGCATCTATACCATTATCAATAAGCCATTGTTCTATATCATAATCGGGCATTAAGCATCTCCGTCAGTTAAATCTTCTAAATAATCTAAATCATCTATTCTTTGAGAGTATGAAACTCCTCCAGGAGTTGTAGGCATTGCACCTTCATTACCGCTAGATGGGTCAAAACCTAAATTTGCATAAACTGTGTCCCAATCTACTACATCATCTTCAGATTCGCTATCATCATCATCACTAATATTAGCTGAGCTTGAAGATCCCATACCATCTGTTTCTCCATCCATAGCTACTATACCTGCACCTGCGGCTAATCCAATTCCTCCAAGTGTAGCCCAATTTACCCCTCCTGGGTCTGGTATGGATGCTTTAAAGTCAGCACTTGAATTAATATTATTAGTTGTATCTGCTATTTGAGTTGCCATTTCAGCATTTTGAGCTATTACTTGAGGACCAAAATAAGTTAAAGCCTGAGTAAAAGGCTCAATAAGGTGTCCCATATCAATATCATCTTCTATTTGATCTAAATCAGTTTTTAATTGATCATAACCTTCAGTCAATGTTTGTTGCTGCTCTTGTCTTTTTAATTTTCTATATTTAGTACTTTTTAATTGAGGAGCAGTAGGAGCTTTTAAATCTCCAAAACTTTGGTCTCCTATAACTCGAGCAACAGTTCCAGATAATGCTGCCATACCACCTTGAGCTATTAATGATGCAAACCCAAAAGGATTTGTAAACGCTACAGCTGCAGTAACTAATGTTCCTAAAAAACTTAAAAATCCACTTTTCTTTTTAGCTTTTGCTTGAGCTCTTGCTACTGCTTCATTATAATCATCTACTTTTTTTCTAAAATCTAAAGTACCTGCCATATCATCTATACCTACGGCTTTTGCCATATTAAAATCTAATCTTGCTTTTCTTGCTTGTCCTGACATAATAACCCCTTATTTGTTGTTAACTCTATTTTGCATAAAAAATGCATACTTCCCTACTGAAAAACCTGTAGTTGAAGGAGCATATCCCTCTATTGCAATTAAATCACCCGCTTTTAATGAAAGTTTTACTGGGTATGAATACTGAACTCCTTTTTCAGGAGCAAAATTAATTGTATTAGTCCATATTATTTCATGGTTAGCTTTAGTCGTCATACCACCTTTATTCTTCTTATATTTCCATATCCTTAATCCCCAATCACCTGATGTATTATTATCTACCATCCATTTTACTTCATGTACATACGTGTCTTCAGGAATAAACTTTAATTGTGTAGCTGTAAAAGAAAGTGCTGAAATAAAGGTTCTTGTGTTATCTAATCCTGCGTTAAATGTAAGCCAAGCATCTTTAGCGTGAGTAGTAGGCCAGGTCATATGTTCTATCATATAATAACCAGACTCTCTATTTACAGCAGACAAAACATCTCTACTGCTGTCTAATTTAGCAAAATAATCTGACACTCCTGAGTTAATTTTTAATAAAGCACCATTTTTATTAGTTTCTACAGAAATATCACCTTTTATAGATTTAGAATAATTTTTAGAAATTTTATTAGATTCTCTTTGTAGCTTACTAGATAAATTATTTGTTCTCATTAAGTAGCCACTCCTTTCAATCTATATACTATACTAATACTGTCTAATTCAAATTTTGAACTTACTAAATTACTTGAACCATGACTTGCTACAATTGCAAGAGTTTTAATGTTTTTAAATTCTGATGGCGTTGCTGGGGTCATTTCTTGAACAAGCCATTTTCCTTCAATATGCAATGTTGCTCCATCGAAGTTTTGTAAATGATTAAGTCTATTTGTAGCAGCTAATGATGAATCAAATTCTTTTACGCTTGTATAATCTCCATTAATTACAGCTTGTATTTTAATACCTCTATTAGTATCTACTCCAATTGCCGCTGCAGATCTATATTTAAAAATAACTCTATAAACATGTTTATCTAAACCTACATCACCAAAATCTATTTCTTTAGTTTTAAAAGCTAATTGTTTATTTGCACTGTATGTTATTAATTCGCTCGGATTTAGCTGCATAAGGGCCCTTGCACCTGAAGATGGATATATACCATCATCTGCGCTGTTTCTTAAGAATAAGACCCCTTTATCTTCGTTATTTACTATATTAGTAAAAGAATGTCCTGCAGAACTATTATAAGCAAAGTTTTCCATTAAAGTCCAATCTTGAGTATCAAAGTCATAGGCCCAAGCATTATTTGTCCAATTCCCAGTTTGAAAAGAACCTGAACTATAATTAACATTAGCATTTTGAACATCAGGTATAAATAATAAAAGTTTTTCATGAGGGACAAAAGCTAAGACAGGTTTATCTTTGCTTGTAACTCCTGTACTAGTCCCAGTAATATTTGTTAAATCTGAACCTAAATCAGGTAGACTTAAATGTTTTTCTGAAAGATTCTTAACACTTTGTCCATCATAATGTAATATACCCATATTATGAGCAAACCAAGTAATACCATAGTCTGATTCTACTATAGATGAAGGACATAATACTCCATAATATTCATACTCTCCTTCTATAAATATATCGTTAGTATTAGTAGCATTGTATATATAAAAATTCTTTTCTTTGTATATTAATAATTTATCAGCAAATGATTTTAAAGCTACTATAGATTGACCATCTGATTGTGCAGCATCATAACTATAATCTTCAGGAAATACGTCTATAGTTCCTGGAGCAGATACCATAATTCTATCATTATAGCTTACTCCATTTTTAAGTATATTGCCTATAACAGACCTACCGTTTACTATTGTTGAGCATTTCCATTTAACTTTAGTATCTTCATTTGAATTGTATAATAAAGATGTTGAATAGGTAGCACCAAATGTAGTAGGCACTTCTTCAGAATTATAAGTACCATCATGAGCAAATTCATCTCCAGTGTAATAAGCTGTAAAATCTAAACCTTTATCTGAAGAATTAGTTCTATGTTCTTTTAAATCTCTCCATTGTTTATCATAAGTATGATTTTTATACTGCTTAGATACTAAATCAACCTCCATAGCTGGAAGCCAAGGAACATCTTCACCTTGAGATAAATCTTCTGCAGAATACATAAAGATTAAGAAACCTGTTATTCTAGGATCTCTATAATTAGCATTTCCACCTAAATAACTACTAAGTTTGTCACCAATTGCATTAGCGTATAAATAACCACCAATATCTGATGCAAATGATGGAGGAAATATATTCTCTTTAAAAGCTAATTCAAATCTAGGGTTTTGAGTGTAAGTAGAAATATCTGATAAATCTATTTCAAAATCTATATGAGCATTACTTGCATAAACAAATCCAGCTTCATCAATTGCTGCACTACCACCCATCTGAACACCATCTATTTCAAAAGCTTCTTTATTTTGAACAGTAGGAGTACCTGTTTGTTTTACCTCAGTTAATATACCATTTTTCATTGTTAAATCAACATTAGTTATATCAGCAGAAGCGCCAGGCATTGTAACTGTTTTACCAGTTTCAATACCATGAGTTCTTGTTAAATCATAAGAATTACCTTTTATTTCAAACCCTATTAATTTACCATCTACCCCAGATATACAATGCGTTCCACCTTCTTGTACATTTGTATATGAACTACTGCCATCATTTAATTTATATGCTATTCCAAATTTCCATACTTTTCTCCAACCATCTTTCATATCTGTTCCATTAGCAGATGGTTTAGTTATAAATAAAGCTACTTTTCCTCTTGATACTTCTTCAGCAGCTAAATTCACAGCTCTATTAGTAGTATTATTATAGCATTCTAAAGTTCTGTTTAATTTAGAAGTCCCGCATAAAGTTTCTGAAGTTAATATAGAGTTAGGGTCTTGACATCCAAAATAAAATTGTCTTGATTGAGCATGAGAAATAGCTTGGTATCTATCATTACCAGTTGTTTCAGTACTTGAGACAGTTCTTATTGTACTCCCTATACCACCTAAATTGTGTTTATTTGCTTTTATTATAGGTCCAAATATCTTAGGTTCTGATTCTCTTAAAAATCCCCCTTCAGACATTCTAGTTAATTCTCCTGATTGAAAAAAGTTTATAAGACTAGTATCATCACCCTCAGTTATATCACTATCTGTAGTATTATGAGAATTATCATAACTTTTTGAAAACATACTTCCTACAGTTTTTGAAGATGCTCCACCTGGTTGTAATTTATCAAGATCTGATTCGCAATGAAAAAAGTTACCATTACTATCATTCATATTACCATACTCTGAAGTTAAATCTTTATTCCAAGGTAATTGCTGATAGTCTATATTAATTAAAGTCCAGGTAGGCATACCAACTGCAGTAACTCCATTAGGATGTCCAAGAATATATAAATAACCTGAATTAGTATCTCCACATAGTTTAGGAGGAGTTTTAATTAAAGTATCAACTATAACTCTTTTCTGAGTAACACTAGTACATGCAGCTGAAAAATTAGTTAAAGTTCCAGATGCATTACCCTTGACATATATACCACCTCTATTACCTACATAACTTTTAGGTTCCATATGATATTTTGAAATCCAACCTGCCCCATTAGGAGCATCAGAAGATATTGCTAGTTCTATTTCTCCATTCCAAGCAACACAAGTACCTGAAGAAACAGCAAAAACCATTTGTATTCTATACCAACTTCCTGACTTCCAGTCACTTTTATAATGAAGTTTTGTATATGCGTCACCCCAAGTAGCACTACCAGCTGCAAAATGTATGCCTTCGTTTTGTGTTGCAACTATACTAGTACCACTAGCATTACCTGAAGTTACAACATGAGAAGCTGAACTAAAATCCCAAGTTCTAGAAGAATCATCATACCAAAAATAATCAGATTTAGGATATACAGAACCATAAGCAGGTATAAATTTATTATTAAATAAAGCAGCACCTACAGTACTTGTTTCAAAACCTGCTCTAAGTTTTCCTCCTTTATCAGCTCTTAAATTTTGAAGCAATACAGATTCAGAATCATCTAAATAACTTGTATGCTTTTGTAAATTCATACCTCCACTAAAATCTTTTATTATGTAATTTTTTTTAGGCAATTTACAATTTCTCTAGCATTGCATTTTTAACTACATCTTCAATAGAATCATAGATTGCATTTAAAATCTTCTCTTCTGTTTTTTCAGATATAATAGGAATATCAACATGTTCATTTAATTTAGTAACAATTTTTTCTTGAAGTTCATCATCAAATATCTTATTAATAATCTCTTCTTTATGTTCACTTATCATATTCTTTAAAAAACTCATTTCTTTTGCTCCTTTTTGGTTTTAGATATTTTACAACCACATTTACCACAACAAATGTATTCTTGAGGTGGATGTGCTACTTTTTCTAACTTCTTAATTCTTTTTTCATGACCACTAGCAATTTCTTTATCATCTGCTTTTGCAATGGCTCTCATAACAGCTTTAATAATAGTTTTTAATAATAACGCTTGTATCATTCTTTATCCTTTTTTTCTAATGTTCTCATAAACTTGTGCTTTAATCCATTGCCTGATAAAGCGGCTATAATTTCTACTAAAGCCTCAAAACTTCTTTTAATACCTTTTTGCTCAATTTGCATCTTCTTTTGTTGATTAATTAAATTGATAACAATGCCTTCAAGTCTTTCAAATGACTCTCTTAATTCTTTTTGAAGTTCTTCTTGTATAAATTTATTTTGCTTTTGAATAAACATCCAAAAAGCTACTACTCCAACAAGAGGTAATCCATACTGTTCTAATATTTGTAACCAATCCATATCTAATTCCCATTTATTAATTCGCCCCAAACTATCGCTTTTCCATCTATAATTTGAACTACATCTACAGTAAACGTACCATTGTCAAAAAAATCTATAATAGAGAATGCATGTGACCAATTTATAGGTCTTCCTCCTAACCAAGCATTCTTTTCAGTTGACATGTCTTTTAAGCATCCTATACTCCAAGCAGATTTCTGACCATCTATATGTGTGGCTGAATGTTGCTGTATGTCGTGCCAATGTCCGTACATTACATTACCACCTAATTTTCTAAGATGGTTAGCTGCATGGTATTGACCGCCATAATGATGGCCATGGTAAAAGTTAAGTTTTCCAATCTTAAGGTAATCTCCCATAGGCGAGTAATGATACCCTCTATCGTCAAGATTCACAGCATTTTTAAATAAATACTGAGGCAAGTAAGGGTGTTGTCCTACCACGATATTCAACCAATTATCATGATTGCCCTCTGTTATATACTTTTCTTTACAATTAACCTTATCTAGAGCTTCGTCAATAATGTCCATACCTATATTAACATCCCTTACATCTTGATCAAAATCTTTAACCAAGTATTCTAAAGGAGGAGCTGTTTTTCTTTTCCATTTATGAGAGGAAAAAGCCTCCCATTCTCCAACATCTCCTAAGTCTACATAAATAGTAGGCTTTACTAACTTAATAACCTTGCATAAAACATTAATCGCAGCTGTATCAGCTAACGGAAAATGTTTATCTGGTGTTACTACTGCTCTTTTTACTGTTACCATATCTTATCTCTCTCCATATTTTAATTAACATGTAAACTAGCGTAGCAAATGCCGCCAATGAACTAAACAAAGGCGGCACCCACTCAATCCAATACAAAGAACTTCCTGTTACTCCTAGACTAGCTGTTCTAAGTGAATCAATCATTATCCACCATACTTTCCAGTACCTGAACCAGGTTTACCAGCTTTGCCGCCAGCTCCTGTACCACTTCCTGGTGCACCTTTTTTACCACCAGCACCTTTTCCTGGGCCTGGAAGTTTAGGAGGATCTTTTTTAGGAGGATCCTTCTTAGGTGGGTCTTTTTTAGGAGGATTTTTACCCTCTTCAGCTTTCTTTTTAGCAGCTTCTTCTGCAGCCTTTTTAGCAGCTGCCTCTTTAGCAGCCTTTTCTGCAGCTTCTTGTGCAGCTTTCTCTTTTGCAGCTTTTTCCGCTGCAGCTTTATCTGCTGCATCTTTAGCCGCTTTTTCCTTAGCTGCTTTTTCAGCGGCTTCTTTAGCTGCCTTTGCTGCTGCGGCTTCTTCAGCTGCTTTCTTAGCTGCCGCTTCTGCCTCTGCTTTAGCTTGAGCCTCTTTTTCAGCCTTAGCTTTTGCTGCTGCCTCTGCTGCAGCCTTTGCCTTAGCGGCTGCTTCTGCTTTTAATTTTTCAATATGTTTTTGCCCAGAAGCATGTTTAATGTCTTTCTTACCTTTAACCCTACTAGTAATAGGGGTTATAGGTTTTGGTTTTGGTTTTACTTTATCGTTTGCTCTAGGTCCTGCTTTTGGTGTTCCTTTTGTAGATGTAACTTGTTCATGAACAGCGCTACTATCACTAGAGGATTTTCCAAAAGCTTGGTTGACTAGATCATTTATTGCTGGTCCTCCACTCATTTTATTCTCCTTTATCCCCTAGTTAAATAGAGGCATTCGCTATGTGTTGAAGGGTCTGTAACTAATTGCACCTTAAAGAAAGCACCGTATATAGATGTTCCTACAGGTATAAATACACTAATATCTGTGTATGTGCTAGCCCCTTGTTTTAATTGAAATGTAACCTGGCATCCCAATGATGCTGGTTTTCCTAATACAGTTATTTGAGTCCATTGTTTAATTGCTGTGCAATCAAATGCTGCTCCACCTATTAAAGATGTAGTACCATCTTCTCCTGCTGTAACCATATCATTTACTGCTGTTAGCACATCTACGCCAGATTGGCCTAGGACAATATTACCAGTCTCATCACCTTCATATTCCCTTATGCCTTTATGATCATAGATATGTTTGTCCATGTTTAATGCCATACTATTCTCCTATTATCTTTTAAGTGCAAACGGGCCAGATGAAACCATTCTAGGTCCTGACACATATGCTGTTTCTTGTTGTGCGAGTTTACGTTTAAACTCTTTATCATAGTACATTTTCATTTCCATATTACCTGTTTCTAAAGCAACTTGTCCTCTTATATAGCACATCATAGCCATAGCTTGTAATTCAGTAATAGGAAGTCTATAATCTTCTTTATTTGTGTATAATGAACTAATTTGAGATATTACAAAAGATTCTCTTCCGTTGTACATACTCCAAGCAGGCATTATTCCTCCACCTGTGCTTGGATGATCAACATCTGTAATACCTTTCATATCAACATCTAATGTTTCTGGTCCTTGTCCATCATAAAATTGTATTGGTCTTCTTATGCCTAACATACCTTTTTGCCAAGCATGAGTAGCGCCATCATCTCCACCTAATTTTGTAATTTCCCACAATCCTGAAAATATACCTGCATCTTCTAAGTATATCCAACTACCCACAGGATAAACTGAAGCCCAAGTAGAATCAACATCTGTAAAATCAGCTACATTTTGATGTTCAAATTTTTGAGTTGCTAGATTAAAAAAATTTTCTTCTACAAGAACTACCCATTCTGCATTAATAAAATTTCCTGCACTACTTATGGCTTGATAATTAGAAGTAGCGTGAAAAAGACCTCTTATTCTATGAGCTGTTTGATGTTGTCTGCTTGAAGTTGTAGTGGGAGCTGATTTACCTGTTAAAGCTACTTTATTAAAAGCATATACAGGATTATAAGCAAATACTACTTTAATACCACCTATATTATTAACAGCTGGAGTTCTCCAAGAATAGTCAGACTTATTGTAAGCATTTGAATCATTCATAATATCAGCATTAGGATCTTGATGTAATGATTTTGCTACTATAGCAAGTTTATCTCCTTTAATATAATATCCGTATTCTTGAGCTACATTACCATCATCAGTTTCTGGGTTAGGAATTTGTTCATATAAATCTGTTTCATTAAATGCTGTAAAATCTTGTATTCTATTTAAATCAGAGTAATTTTTATAACTTGAACCTTTATCCATTGGTTCATTTATAAGTCTTGGTATAGACCTAAATTCACCCTTACCATTCATATGGTTTCTAACTTGTATGTCCATTATTTTTACAGCCTCACCAGGCATATGATAAAATCTTTGACCTTTTAAAACACTCATACTAATTTCTCTTTGCCAAGGAGCTTGAGCTATATTCATTTCTGTCATAGATTCTTCAATATAGGCTCTAGCTATACCAAATGTAGACATTCCTGTTCTTTCCATTAATTCTCTAACGAGCACGTTTACCTCCTTGTTCTTGACTTGGAGGTTGAACCCTTGAAGTCATAAAGCTTATAAATTTTTGATAATACATTTGTGATGCATCTTTATATGCTGCTATCTCAGCAGAATGTTTTTGCAGTAACGATGTAACTTCACTTGTTTGATTTATTACATCTTGAGCATAAGTCTGTACATTAGTTTGATACCTTCCTACTTCATTTTGATAATTAGATATTAAAGCTTGTAAATCTCCATCTGCGTCTTTAAGTTGATGTTGAACATTAAGTTCCCACACTTTAGCTTCTTTTGTGTATTCTCCCAATTCATTTTGAATATCTTGTGAATATTGTTGAATTTGTTGACTAAACTTTTGAACAGCAACACTTGCTAATTCAGAATCATCATCATCTAAAAAAGCATCAAGCCTTGTAGCATCTGGAGCAACAGTTGGTTTAGTAAATGACGGTGGGCTTCCTACTATTCCAGTTAACCCATAAGCTAAAGCTGGAGCTGCATCTGCTAATCTAGATACTGAAGCTGGTTCATTATACTGAACAGCTGTTAAATCAAAAAGCATTTTACTTGCTAATTTTGTAGCTGCTTCAGATGTGCAATAATAATATAAAGGTGTCCAATACATTCTAGGCCAATGTTTATCTATTCCTGTAGTGCTTACATTGTATGTATCAGGATCAGTAGTGTTTACTATAGTTTGTATAGGTAATCCAAACACTCTTACTTGCTCTTGACTACTAGGATTAGGCTTAACATTTATTTCTCCCGTAATGCTATCTCTCCAATATATAGGACTTCTTTCAGTAGCATACTCTATTGAAGACGGGTCTGATGCTTTATGAATATCTTGTATTCCCATTTCTCTAGCAGCATACCAATTTCCTGAAACACCTTCTTTTGTATAAGTATTATTAGTTTCTACAGAGTATCTTTGAACTAAGTAATATCTGTTATCTGCAAATAAATTATCTAAGCCTGAAATTGGATTTACTGAAAAGTTTGTTTTTAAATTTGTTTTATATATTTTAGAACCTACTGCTATTTGTGCTGAAGGTAAATATATAGCATTTAATGTAAAAGTAGTAGTTGTAGGACAAGTTTTAACTATTTGAGTAGTTTCGTTTAATTCTGTTGCTGCTGCCCAATTTTCAAGATATACTTTATCTCCTACTTGAAGTTTGTGAGGAGCTGTACTTGTAAATACAGATAAGTTAGCAGGGTATCCTGTACTAACAGCACCTGTAGTATTTGAAATTGAATGTGGAGTTTCTTTAGCTGTAACAAATAATCTTATTTCATCTATAGAACCTTGTTTTAAAAGAATTTTATAAATTTCATGAACACCGTTTTCTATAAATCTATCGTAGTCATTTGCTGTTACTACTCCACTAGTGTTTAAAAGTCCATCTACATAATTTTTAACTGTATCCAATATTATTCCTCATTTTTAGGATTGGGTGCCACGCGGGGAGAGAAGTCTCTAGGTGACACCCGCACCATTTTTGTTACTCGGTTACGATTCCATGAGCACGTAACGCAGCAAGTATAAGGTTTACTGCAGCCTTATTATTTGCAGCATTAGCTGTATCTACATCTGCTATTGCAGCTGCAGGGTCTGCAGCAATCTTCTTAGCTTGAGCGCTAGTCACACTGCTACTTGGTTCGTTTCCGATCCAGTATTTACCTGCCATTATCTACCCCCTAGTCTTTCTTTGATGCAGCATATAAAGCAATTACATATGATACACCGTTGATTGTAATAGGGATAGCAGCATCAGCTACAACATTAGCATTACCTAACTTACCTGATCCAGCTGGCATAGCAGTATCAATATTAGCGCTTGCACTAGCCAAAGCGTCAAGTAGCTCATCAGCTTTATTACTTCCATATAATGGATTTGCCATAATTAATACCTCCTATGATTTCCAGATAGCATGAGCTTCAGGCATTTGCCATTCCATTCCTGCTTCTGTTAAGATTAAGTCCACACGTCTATCAATACCACTATTTTCTAGAGTTTGAACACCAACATATACTGAAGTGTCTCTGTTTAGACCGTTACCAACTAGAGGTCTGTATGCAGCATACTTCATATCAATAGCAAGTATACTTATATCAGTACCATCTAAGTGGATGTTTCTAGCTACATTCATATCACCATAAGGTGTCGTGATTGTAGTTATGTCTACACCAAACACTTTCTTCTTACCTGTAATCGCCATATCAGCTCTAAAATTAGAAGAAATTTCAAGATTGTTCTTGAAGTATCCACCTAATTTATGTAACCAATTAAATACAGCAGTTGAACAGAAAAATACTGTTGAACCTCCACCACCGTATCTTGGGTCCATATAAGCAGACATATCATCTAAGAAATCATCAGCAGTGTAAGTTGCAATACTAAAACCACTAAATATATTAGCTTTATTTAGAATCCAATCTACAGCACCTTGAGTGTAGTTGATACCATCTTTGCTTTGTTGAGAACCAAATAGAAGCGATTGCTCCATATCAAACTTATGCTCAATAAGTTTTTCTTTCCAAACACGAGACCACTCACTTGAATCATATCTTAAAGCAGTTGCTCTAGCAGTATTAGTCATTGCCATTGCAGTCTTCCAGATTTGAGTTTGTCCATAGCTTGTAGAGTAAGGCTGATCTTTCCAAGTTTCTGGATAACCAGAACCTTCTTCGTGAGCATTACCAACAACATAACATTTCTTAGGCTCTAATGCTGCTTGAGATGAGTCTGCTAAATCATTTAATGCTACTCCTGAAATAGTTGTAGTTGCATCTTTAAATGAACATAATTCATTATTAGTTGCAGTATTAAGTGTTTTAACAACCTTACCTTCTAAGATTTGAGCTTGACCACTAACTGTAGTGTTTACTACTCTAACTAAGATATAGTCATTAGCTGCTGAAGATGTTAATGAAGGAGATGTGCTGTTAAAGTTAATTTTAACAACTTGATTCTTCATAAAGAAGCCAGGTAAAGTGCCTGCAGCACCTACTACTACTTGACTATTAGAATTACCATAAACAGATGTAATATTACCACTGTTTTTATAGTCAGCTTCCATTTTGAAGAAGTATGTATCATCTACTTCTATATCACTAGCAGTTACTGTTGCATTACCTGCGGTTGAAACTGCTACAGAAGTACCGTGAGCAGTTACATAAGCATATCTTTTATGAAAAGAATGCCTTTTTTCAGTGAACTTGAAATTTGGGTCATCAGTAGGTTTTTTAGAAACCTTACTTAAGAACCTAAAAAAAGGGTCTTGAGCAATTGACAACTCAGAAACACGATCACCAAAGTTATACTTTCGTCTCAGATCACCAGTATCTGGATTCCCTGGGCCTGCCGATGGAAGACCTGGAGAAGTAATCCCAGTACTCGAACCTGGCGAAAGATCACCAGTTTTAAATATATCAGACATTTTAATGTCCTCCTATGTTACGAGTTACATTCGGATTGCCTGATAAACAACTTATAGGCTACCCGAACAGATTATCTACATTCTCATCCTGACCTAATAATGTATCGAATACACTATCAGTAGGATTCTCCTGAACGTCGGCACTATTTGTTTGACTCGCACTTTGAGGAATATTTCTAACATTTTCCATTTGTTGAACAACTTCTTTTCTGACATTATTGGCAATATTGTTAGATGCCTGATTTCTATTTAACAAGAAATAAGAGTCTTCAAGACTCAACTTACTATTGTAAGCTTTTTTTAATACTTCTTTCATCATCTCAGGGTCCACATTATTATCTTTTTGAAATGCGTTAGCATTATCAACCATCTGTTTTTGTGCATTAACTTTTTTAATTTCAGTATCTTTAGCTTTCAAAGTTTGATCAACTTTTTCTTTTACAGCTCTATCAACCTGTGCATTAAAAACTTTTGCTGAATCAGAAGTTGGATCTTCAAGTGCCTCATTTTGGTCATAATGAAAATCTTCCCTTAAACCTAATTCTTCTTTAACAGACTTGTCAGGCTTTCCGCCATCTTTTAAATAGTCCTTAATATGCGTTACTAGTCCTTCATCTTTGCGCATAACGTTCAATAAAGGTTCAAATGGTGTCAGCTTTTTAACTTTGGCCGAAAGTTTTTGAGCTTCTCTACTTGAATCTTTGTATCGTTTTTGCCAATCGATTGTCGAGTTACTATTGCCCTGTAAATTTTCTTGAGAGGTTACCGTTTCTGGGCTCTCAAAGGTAGCAGGGGATTCATTTCCCGTATCTATGGTTTGTTGAACCATGTTGTTAACTAGGTCGTCATTGACCGCTCCGTTAACTTCATTTTCCAACTTGTCAAAGAACTCTGACGAAGAGCCAAACACTTGATCATTTGCTGCTTTGTTATCGGCAGGCATTTGATCGTTTGGGTTACTTTTATCTTGTTCCATTATTATCTCTCCTGTTTAAATGTTGTTAATTTAACTATCTTTTTTGTTAGATGCAACTTCTTTTTCTTTATTAGCCGCTGCTTCTTTCATTCTTTTGTCTACATCGGCTATACTAGCACCTAATTTTCTTTGCTGGGTATTAACATTTTGCTTAACTCCCTGTAAAAGCATATCAGTAGCAGAAGTCATTTTATCTTTTTGAGCTTTACTCTTATCTTGAACTTGGTCTGTAGCTCTTTGGATTTTTCCTTTAGCTTCTTCTTTCTTTTTAAAGATTTCCATTTGTCCTTGCATAACTTTCATTTTTATTCCTGCTTGGACTACTTGTCTTTCAAGGGTTTCTATTGTTCCAGCCTGGTCTTTTATTTTAGATTGAGCTCCAGATACTTGACCTTGTAATTGAGAATATAGACTTTTTCTTTTAGCTATAGCCTCTTTATCTTTAAGGTCTGTTTCTGCTAACAGAGCTATATCATCTATAACTCCTAATTGAAGCATTGATTTTAACTCATCTAAGTATGCCCATCTATTAACAGGCATTGTAGAACCAGCTATAATTCTTATATCAAATTTTGCTGTAGACACATCTAGTGATTTGCCTATAGAGTCTCCTTTATCATTGTATAAAGGTATATTGATTTCTACTTTTTTAGCATCTTGTAAAGCACTAGGTTGAACTATTCTAAATACTTTATTTGCAGTATAAACAGATTGAGCATATTGCATTACAACAACACCAACTTGTTTTAATGAAGGCTCAATACTATTTTTTAACCATTGTTTAATTCTTCGTGTTCCATACTCATCTGTTGCTAACATACCTCTATATGTTTCATGTTGACCACCTTGGTCTCCCATCATAGAAGAATATATTCCTGCTAGATATTCCATATCTTGTTTAGAGTTTTGAACTATTGAATAAAAAGCATTGTTAAGTGGTGCAGGTTGAACAGGTGTTGGAGGAGCAGCTCCAGGTCTAATTGGAAGTAACGCTCCTGGAGAACTAGAATACTTTTCCCAGTAATCAGTATCAACTGAACCTTCTTCAAACATCCATCTTAAACTACTTCCTAATGAAGCATTATGAACCATTAATTGGTGAGATTTATTAATCTCTTGTTGCTTACCTACTAATGGAGACACAGCACTCATAGGAAATGGTGTTCCTGTCCATTTAAAATGTATAGGTATTATAGGAAATTCAGTAATTTTTTCAGGTAATATTGTTTCATACATTAAAGAGTCTCCAACTATACATGTTTGTTGAACTCTTTGTTGAAAGAAAAATACTACGTTATATACATTTTCTAAAAACTCTGCTTTATTCTTAACTAAAACATCGTACTCTTTTCTAGAAATAACAACATTGGCTGTTTTTTCATGTTCTCTTTGTAAAGCACTTTGCATTTCTATAGCCATCTTTTGAATAGACTCTTGATGCTGTTTTTGTAATTTTTCAATTTCAAGTTTCATTCTATCAGGAATCATATCTCCTGATTGAACAGCTTGTTGCATTTTCATAGCTCTTTCTTGAAGTTCTACTTGCTGTTCTTTTTGCATTTCTTGAACTCTGATTTGAACTTGTTGCTGTATTTTTTTTAACTTTTCTTCATCTACAGGAACTTTATAAAATACATTAGCATACTCAATACTAATCTTTTCAAACAATTCAAATAGTTCTAATAAATCATCTTTCTCACCCGTTTCATTATCATAAGATTCTGAATGTATATCTTTATAAGTAAAATCAATTCTTTCTGAACCCATATCTTTTTCAGAGTAAGAAAATTCACTTTGTTGATCACTAGAAGCTTTTTTAATTTTATTTTTATATTGAGGGAATAATTCTTTTAAATGAGTTCTTGGTACAATTTTTCTAACTATTATATAAGCAGCATCTTTAAAAAGCATGTCTCTAGATTTAGGGTCTACAAATACATCAAATGGTTCTGGTTGTTTTAATATAACTTCACCCATACCTTGATCTTGATTGGCATCTACATCTACTTGTAAGTAACCTATAGATTTAGTAATACAATCATTTATAGCATTAGCATATATACAACCACCTTCTGAATTATACCATATGTAATCTGCTAAATCTGAAATAACTCCTGCAACATCAGTATCACTTCCTTCTGTACCAATAGCTTGCCATCTAGGATTATTTGCAGTAGCATAAAAGTTTAACATTTCTACTACTGGAGATATTCTATTAATTGTAAAAGTAGGCATTCCTTGTTCTTCAAGGGCTACCCTTTCTTCGTTTGTTAATTGATTATCATTTGCAAAATCATAAGCCTTTTGATTAGTAGCTTCCCATTGTACTCGAGTAGCTCCATTTACATTTTTAAATAACTGATGTACTCTATCTACTTTTTTCTTTGACATTATCCTCTCCAATTTCCCTGTTTTTGTTTACCTTGTCCAGGCATATCTCCCTCTACCATTTTCATCTTTTGTAATTCTTTTTCTCCAGAATCAACATCTACAGTACCGTCTTGTATTTTAGATATAATATCATTTGTATCTACATTCATTTCATTCATTAAAACATCTTCTTGAGAAAGATTTTTAGATTTAATTTGAGAAAGTAAACTTGCTTGAAGGTTTTTCATGTTTTTTTCTGAAGGCTTGGAATTTTTATTTTGAATATAAGCTTGTCTTACTACTTCCCAGTTTTGCATAGTTCCAGATTCAATCAAAGACATCATTTTAAATAATTGAATCATTTCAGGATCATCAAAGGATGATAAATCTTTAGGTAAAGGAGGGGCATTATTAATTCTTTCGCCCGTCATATTTGCTAATTTTTTATTTTGTTTTTTTTGTTCAGCTACTGTTTTCATTTTTTTTCTCCTACAAATCTAAAGGCTGCATGGAAACTTCTGTTTTGACCTTTTGTTTGAGAAAGCTCGTTCCACTCATAATGAGACCTTGTAACTGGTCTTTTGTTTCCAAAAAGTGGAGCTCCTTGGTCATGAATAATATCAACTCCAGTATACATACTTTCAACTAAACCTTGATTGTTCATATTTCCATTAACCTTAGTAACAAAAGTAGCATGAAGTCCGCCTTCTCCATTTTTAACAATTAAAACATCTCCTGTTTTTAAATTACTAGGATTAACAATAGGACTCCATTTATCAGCATCTTTATATACTTCTTTTTTAATACTTTTCTTTTTAGTCTTTTTGTCTGTATGCCATAATTCTACAACATAACCTTTAAAAGCATCCATTAAAGTTACAACAGAATTAGTATTAGGAAAAGGAATTTTTGCTTCATTAAATATATTACCTACACATTTAGCACATACGTTTTTATAATTATCAGGATTTTTGCCTGAATGCAAAAAAGTATCCTTCTTTGTATCAACATGCATTTCTGCTACATTTACAGCTTGTTCTATAGTTCCATCTTCTTGTAAAAGTTCTTTATCTGCTAAATTATTATCAAAAAAATTATTTGTATTCATTATCTTACCTCGAAATGTGGAAAGTCATCAAAACTATTGTCTTTCACTTTAAAGTTCATATTCCAGTCTCCTCCCCAGCGAAGAGTAATACCCATCCTACTAGCCACCCCAAGGACATACCCAGCAAAAAGCGTGAAACGTTCTCTATCATTCCAGTCAACAGGGTAAGGAGCAACATCAACAGCGCGAGAAGGCTTAGCATTATGCCTACCTTTTGGGTAACGTACTTTAGACTTTCCTTCTTCTTGTAATTTGTTCTGTCTTTCTTCACCTCTATGTCCTTCAAGTATTGAGCAATCAATATCTTTAATTACTTCGTTAAATACATCTTGTAATCTTTTATCACAAGTAGATAATCTTTCTTTAGATCTTTTACCAAATTTTGCCATTATTACTCCTTATGCTGTTATCCAACCTTTTGCTTTCGGTTTATGTTTATACCAAACGCCTTTTTTATCTTCTTTTACAGTCTTTGAAGGATATGCATACTTACACGAATAAGCGAGTGCATCAATGGTATCATCATGACCCATTCGTGGACCAAAAGTAATAATCTCGTGTTGCAAATCATACATATCCTTTTTTAAATGCACTGACTTTATTGCGAATCTTTGTGCCAAAATTTCCTGGATTCTATCACGCTTTGACATCCTTGTCCCAGGTTTCTCAGCCACGTACTTAACTCCGAAGTCATTCCTACGACGCATCTCTGCATTGAGAGATTGAAAGATAGGCTTTGACATAGTCGTATCTTCAACAACGAATAAATTCGGGTGATAAATACTGTTAAGCTCGAACATATGATCAACAATCCCTTTCTTGGCCTCTCCAGGTATGCCCAAGACAGGAAGAGAGCGCATACGTGTATAGTGTAAAACATAAACATTGTTATTAGTATCGACCCCAATAATAAGCAATACGCTAAAATCGCTATCCCTACGAACACTGTCAGTAGCAGGGTCAACCCCAGCGAATACATTGATTGGAATAGTTCCCTTTTCTTTATTATCGATATACGAGATGTTAGTCTCTTCATCATACTTATATTCCCCCTCCCAATAAGTTATATGATCTCTAGTAAATATAGAGTTGTCAGCAGACTGAACTTCCATCATATATTCTTGATAGAACTTTTGTGGTTGTCCAGAATCTGTGTAAAACTTTTTCTTTCTTGCCATCTCCTTTTCACCAAACCATCCAGGCCATAAAGGAGTGCCATCATCTTGAATGGCTTTATGTGTTACTAATTTCCAGCTAAAATCTTTTCCTGCACTTTTTGCTTTATCGTGTGCAACGAGGATGTTATTAATAAATGAGTCGTAGTGAACGGGAGTACCATTAATACGAAGCCTACCTGTACCAGGCTCAAGAGCAGGGAAGACAACAGCCGTAACAAGGTTAGAAATTTTACTCCTAGACTCAGCCGTAATGGTATTATTCTCGTCTTCAAAGTCGTCCAAGACGATAAGGTCATATCTTTTATGAAGTTTAGCTCCTCCTCTAATACCTGATAAGTTTGATTTGCTGATAAGCTTAGAGCCGTTTTTAAACTCGATGTCATCTTCTGTCCACTTTTTTCCTTTTTGTTCACCAAAGTAATATAATATCCTTTCATTAAACTCTATATGATACTTAATATAATCAAGATTTGGAACACTTATCTTGCTACTTGCAGCTACCCATCCATAAAACAAGGGTTCTTTTGTAAAGCATAAATCCTGCATAATGTTACACTTAGTTAATACTGTTTTTCCATGACCCCTTGGTAAAATAATTGCAGACTGTTTATATTGTTGGTCTGATATTACGTCAGCAACTTGATAATGAAAGAATGGAGTCTCAGACCTCATAAAATCATCTGGTAAAAACAACTTACCAAATGCAATCATATCTTTTCTAGCTAATTCAAGTTCGTTTTCTGCTTTAGAAACGTTTCTTGAATTTATATTAAACGTTTTTTCCATCAACATTGATTAATGGATTATCTTTAGTAGCTAATTTACTCTTAGTTTCCTTAGGAAGTTTTGTATATAGTAAAGAAAATGTTTGTAAAGTCTTAGGTCCTAAAACTCCATCAACTTTTAAATCTATTGAATTTTTACCTTGTCCCCCTAAACTTAATCTATTTAATAAATTTAAAGCTGTTTGAGCTTCCTTAACATCATCTTCAGACATATTTCCATTAACCATATCAAAAGAATCATCAGCTATAGCCTCATCCATAAACATATCTTCTGCTTTATTAGATTCTATTCTTTCCTGGGCTTGTGACTCAGTTTCATTGTCATATTTTTCATACCTTGGCATTATTTCTCCTTTACCATTTACCTATAGGGCAACTAGAGCCTTTAATTCTTACTTTAGCTTTCATCATACACCCACATTTTTTACATTGACTAGAGTTTTTTAGAAAAGGACATTCTAGACAGACATTATACCTCTTTAAAGATGATTCTTTATCTAGTAAACCATTAGTAGCTGCATCAATAGATCCTTTTAATAGACCCATCCAGTCCCAATTTTCTATACTATTCATTTTTTTCTACAATTTCTTTAGGTCTTTCAGCCACTTCTAACATATCTCTGTCAAAACCTCCGAACTGAACTCCTGTTAATTGTGTTACTTGTGTAGAAGACTTATCCTCTAAGTCTAAAATATCAGATAACTTAAATAAAGCTCTAAGTTTAACGTCTTCTTTTTCAGCCAATTCAGCCGTATTCTTAATTCCTTTTAGTATATACTCATCAGTAATACCTAATTCTTCTAGTACTGGTTTTAATTCTTCTTTCACTGCTGTAATTACCCTCTTTGTTTGTATAAGTGTAGAAGCTTTATCGTTAGCATACCTTCTATTACTAGTAGGGAATGCTTTTAAATAGGCTTCTTCAGGGCTAAGTTTTTCTTTAGACAAGTAAAAAACAAACAATTCTTCCTTTTTAGTAAGCTTTCTACCATCATTAGTATCCTTAAAGCCAGAAAAAGAATATATATTCTCTCTCCTAGAAGTATCCATCTTATTATTTTTACCTGTTATAAATGTACCTGTGCAAGTACCTACGTAATATACTACTCTTTCCTTGCCTTTAGATTTAAGCATCTTACCTTTTCTAAGTATTTGAACAATACAGTCGTCATCTGCTTTAACCCAATCACCAACGTCACCATCTTTCCATTTAATAACATTAATATCTCCTGGCACTTCCTCTAAATCTTCAAAAACCCTGTGTTGAATACCATTTACTTTGTATAAACGCACTATTTTCCTTCTATATACTTACCGTTTCCAACTCTAATTTCAGTTGACTCCCAATGAGAAGACCCCTTAGGGGCCTTTTTATGCCTTTTCCCGACGGGATGTGGCTTACCTTCATGAGGTCATATATGGGTTTTACCCTTGTGAACAGTTTTATTTGCTTGTTGCATCTTTAGTTACCTTAGATTTTGTTTTAACTTTTGGTGGACTACTCATTTCTTCTAGTTTGTCCTCCATCATATATATTTTAGTTGCAAGAGCACCTATTATATCATAGTGTTTCTTTACTTCCCCATCTAAACGCTCAATTTCTTTATTGAGACTCCAACTATCCATAGCCATAATTCTCTCCTGTTATTTTTGCGCGAGCGAAGCGAGTAAGACAATTGCGAAGCAATTGATAATTAAGCCTCTCCAACCTCACCGCTATAATTTACATCCCAATAATCCTCATCTATTTCTACTTCAGTAGGCATTGGAAGAAAAGCTGGAGGCTCTGTACCGCTAACAAACTCTTGAATGCTTTCTATTTCCTCTTTAATATCATCATATATGATCTCTAGAGTATAAGTTTTAACAGCCATAAGCACCTCCTTTTAAATACAATTTAGTACACTAGTTTACTAGTTTTAAAATTAATATACAACACTTTTTTTAACACTCGTAACTAACCTAATATAATATACTTAGAGCTATTTTGCAAAAATAGTCTTTTGCAAAATTCGGACTGGTAAGCCAATCCTAATCCTTTTTAGCAGTTTCTTTATTAAGCTTGTCAGTTTCTTTTACTATATGGTCTTTAAACTTAGTATCGTCTTTTTTAAACTTAATATACAAGTCAAATGCCTTTATATAGTTAGATATAATGTTTTCAAGATAGTGAATCTTCTGATTTAAGAACGCTAATTCCTGCACTATCTGTTTGTTTGTCGGTTTGTTTCTTTTTGTCATCTTTTCTCTCCTTTTGTGGGCCATCCTGGCTTGAAACTTCTGATCATCCTCCTTCAAATCCACACATACTACACCTATACTTGCAGTTTACTGCATAAGCAATACTACCACAACCCAGACATGTTACTTTTATAGTGGGCATTATTTAGATAGTTTGCGTAGGCTTATATTATTAACTAGGGGATGTTCTAAGATTAGATTGACTTCCTTCATTATTTCTGTGATCTCATTATCAGTCAGAGGTTTTTCAAAATCAACTTCGAAAGTCATGTTCATTGATATGTGTTTTTTATTATTCATAGTTCTCAAATTTATTGTAAAACTTTTAAAAATACAAGGATTTTGTTATACACCCTTATTTCTATGTGTACACCCCTTACGGGGATGTTTTGCTATCGCTTTTTAGTTATTTTTGATTGTGTTTTTTGTAGTTTATTTTGATGTTTACTTTAATTGATTAATATAAGGAGATACTAGACTTCGTAAGAAAACCTAGATCAGGCTTCAGTACTGTTAATCTTGAAAAGAACCAAGTGTTGACCACTGGGCTGTATGATAGTATTATGATACAAGCACAGGATGCTATAAGATTCTTACCTGCAGAGGATAAGTTGAATCTAGCACTAGCCGTTACAACTGCACCTAAGGTTGATGATGACTCATGCGTTATGCAAACAGTCGTTGAACTTAAAGATGCGTTGACAACAGCTAATGATACAATTGCTGCTCTTCAAGCTAAAGTACATGCCAATGGTACAAATGTGAATCCGTAAATGCTCGGTAATATTTGTTGAGGATTTGGGGGAACACCTTGTCCTAATTACCAACGTTCCCCCGTTTTACCTAATTATTATTATTAGTATTATTATTGTTGTAGTAGTTGAGATATAGAGTTCGTTTTTAATGTTTATTAACTGGATAAGGAGAAAAGATATGAGTTATCTTGGATTATCAGAAGACCATTGGATGTTTTGTAGTAGCAGTGGCAGTGTTTATGGAGTTCCATTAAGTAAAGCCTTAAGTTATGGAGATGCATATGAACAAGCATTCTCTCACTTCTTTGGGTAATATATATATGGACTTATACCAGACCTATACCTTTGATTTAGAGGATAATCAGGGGTATTTGTCAAGCTTGTGTGCACTATACAGACCACCTCGGGTTTGCATAATAGAGGCTAAGATATAGTGGTAACGACACTGACTTACGTTAGCAAAGGAGAAACAGGACGTACCTGAGATCCAAGCAGCCGTATTTGCACACAAAGTATTTATGCGGGATGGAGGAGTTGGTACCTCGCTTGGCTCATAACCAAGAGGTTGGCAGTTCGAATCTGTCTCCCGCAACTAACTGAGAAGAGGAGTAACATGAAAGATATACCTTGGAGTAGTAACTATAATATGATTGAGGTTAACCCTGATGATATTAAAAAGCTAAAAGATATAGCAGAAACACAGGATTTTAAGAATATAGCGTTTGATATAAATATAGAGCACGATACTATCAATAATCGTTACTTAATTAATATGCCTGATGGATTACCTGGATCAATAGCTGATAAGATATGGAAGTTCCTAAAACCTAAGAATATAGGGATGATATATCATTTGTAAGTAAAGAATTACGTAAGTAATCGGCAGTGTCATGTCGTTAGGATAAGCATAGCAATATGCCCAAAGTGACTCACCTACGACAGGGTGATAGCGCCAGTAATGGTCTAGAGATACAAGCGTCTATGTGGTGACTCTGTGTGCAACAGATAAACTATACATCAAATGGTAATGATGTTGACTATGGTAACATAGAATAAGATAAGGCGTAGGACATTAAGCTGAGTTGTGGTGATAAGGCTGTTGTCCAGTATTAAGGTTAATCCTATAGTGATATAGGGCGACACCTGAAATACAATAATATACGGTCACCAGCTGTATGTTGTAGTAATGAGCGTAGTATTCATTAACTCGAAAGAGATAGTGATCTACTCTGTGAGCGACTCATTACATTTACTAGATTGTCAAAAAAACAATGTAGCCTGAAACATGGCAAGAGAAACAGCCACAGCGATTAGGAGCATAGGGCTCTAAATACTTAAATCTCTTGTAATATCAGAGAGCATTCTTGGCCTCAAACTAAGCGTGTGTTGTGACAAAAGCACTGTACAGGTGGGCACATTTGTATAGCTGTAAGTAGTTGCTGAAACAGCCTAATCGATAAGAGTGATAGTCTATAACTATTGAGCTTGGAAGGATACTACTGGCAACGGTAGTGGATACGGATAAAACCTGCTGAAGAGTGGGAACATAGTCCTAAAGACCTTCTTGATTACAGGGTAATCTCACCTTGTTTTCACAACTTAAAACACAATTTAGGAGGACTAAGTATGTTTGCTAGACCTAGGATTAAATGTAACGATGGATTCTCAATGTCTGTACAAGATGGAGAGCAACATTATGCTGTACCAGGAGAGACATCTGAAGTAGGATTTCCGTCTGAAATAGAAGAGCTATTAATGCCTTATGTTGAAGATCATGAAAACCCATTAGATACTGTATACCCACATGTACCTAATAATATTGTTGATAAAATAATAGAAAAACATGGAGGA
>TARA_R110002020_G_scaffold367683_3_pt1 | contig 43954 bp, 40 predicted proteins | sample TARA_R110002020 | Tara Oceans TARA_R110002020 (sample SAMEA4396489) | marine metagenome | biome: Westerlies Biome; feature: [MES] marine water layer (ENVO:01000295) within the mesopelagic zone...; material: water (ENVO:00002006), including particulate matter (ENVO:01000060) such... | reverse complement strand
GGGGGGGGGGGTAGTTGGATTTATGGGGGATCCCCGGTGTGAGATACTACTGCAGCACATCACTACGAAAATTTGGGGAACCCAAAATATATAATATTTAATAATCCCCTATGGATTATCTTTAATAATACCCAAAGATAATGGCTGTTTGATTATCCTTAATAATCCCGATGGGGAACCAAGGATTGGAACCAGGGAGTGGGATCTCAGGATTATTAAAGATAATGGGAGAAGATAATGATTTAATATATTATATAGATAATAAGCCTAAAAAATATAAGATAATATTATCTATAATCAGTTTCTAATTAGCGTGATAATATATTCAAGATAATATTTATGATATTATCTCTTTTGATTATCTTTATTAATGTTGATTGGGGTTTCAGCCCAGTGGAGATAGAATCCTTTAGGATTTTATAATACCTTCGCCCGTCCGTCTTTTCTCTTAGATAAAAAGAAAAGGCAGAAGATGGCTTGTCCATTCTAAGGGGAATGGGGCGGGGCGGAATGAGGGGAACATAGTAGGGAGGATGAATCTTGTCTATCCCCCTCGGAAGATTTTTGGGAAACCCAGCGTTCCCAAGGGTTAGTGGAAGGTGGGGTCCACCATTCCGGACATCGGGATCTCATAGTACCCCGTCTCGGTTGATCCGAAGAGGATCAGGGTGGCCTCGTAAAGATCGTCCACTGGATCCCCCTCATCATCAAATCCCGAAACAATCGGTAGGGATCTTCCGTCCGTCAGGACCACGAGCCAGGCCGTCATGTCTATGGCTGTGCACCGGAGACCCCTCGAACAGATCTTCCTCTGGATCCCCAGCCGCATCTTCCCAACAATGGGGAGATTTCTCCTGGAGCCGGGATCACGCTCCAGTCGCTTGGTGGCCGTGCATAGGATCTCGCCCTAGTCGGTTCCCGCGGAAAAAATTAGACCACCCATTCCTGGTTCCTCCCCTGAAAGTGGAATGTGACGCGTCATGATTATCTTGATAATGGTCACAGCGATTATCTTCATAATGACGGAGACGATCATTATCAAAGTTAATCCAATTTGATTATCTAGATAATCCCCTCTTGAACCTCCGATTTTTCATCAATCTTTCCCTGGGGTTACCCCCTACAGCTAACAATTCAGGGCAGGACAGGGTCGTGAACAGGCTTCACCCCAAAAACGCTGCTTGCGATATCAAGCTGTGCCCATTTAGATTAGGACCACTATATGGGCCGGATGGATTGAAACGCACACACGTTCCATAGAACCCTGATCAACCGATGGACAACGAGGAACGTGAAGAATGTGGCATGCGGGTTATGTTTCGGAAATCGAATACACACATGGCTATTATCAGGAACTGGCACCGCACCGGTTGAGGCTGGCAGCACTGATCGCCGGTCAGAAAACATCTGTCGGTGTTGCTCCCACCTATCTGGAGCTGGGATTCGGCCAGGGTCATTCGGTCAACATTAATGCCGCCAGCAATCCGGGCAGCTACTGGGCCACAGACTTCAATGCCGCCCAGGCAGCTAGCGCCCAGGAGCTTGCACAGGCTTCCGGTGCCGACATTCAACTGATGGACTCCGCATTCGCCGAACTCGCCGCTCGGGATGATCTGCCTGATTTCGATATCATCGCCCTGCACGGCATCTGGACATGGATTTCGGACGAGAACCGCGCAATCATTGTTGAACTTGCGCGGCGCAAGCTCAAACCGGGTGGTATCTTCTACATTTCCTACAACGTGACGCCGGGATGGTCTCCAGCAATGCCCCTGCGCCACCTTATGAAGGAACATTCCAAGCGGGCATCAACTGGTTCCCTACCGCACAAGATCGACGAAGCCTTGGGCTTCATGGAGAAAATGGTTGAAGCCGGCGCCAACTATTTCAAGGCGAATCCTGCAGTCACCGAGCGGCTCAAGAAGCTGAAGGATCAGAGCCGCAACTACCTTGCGCACGAGTATCTCAACGCCAGCTGGGACGTGATGCCCTTTTCACAGGTGGCCGACCAGTTGGCGGCGGCGAAACTTACCTTTGCCTGTTCCGCTCACCTGCATGATCTTGTCGACGACATCAATCTGACGGCTGAAGCACGGGCCTTGCTGGGCGGGCTCGACGATGTCGTGTTGCGCCAGACGGTGCGTGATTATTTTGTTAATCAGCAATTTCGCCGAGATATTTTCATCAAGGGTGCGCGATCACTGCCGGGAGCCGAGCAGGCGCGAGCGTTGCGTGAACAGCCATTCATGCTTTTGGTCCAACCGGCTGACCGGCCAGAGAAAGTCGTCGGATCTCTGGGGGAAGCAGGGTTAACCGCTGAAATCTACGAGCCCATTATGACGGCTTTGGCGGAGAATGATTTCCGCCCCAAGACCATTGCCGAGCTTTCTGGCATGGCGGGTTGCGAGAAATTGTCATTGGCCCAGTTTGCCCAGGCACTCACCATCCTTTGCGGCGCAGGCGCTGTCGCACCTGCCCATGACGATAAAGTGTTTGCAGCCGTAACTCCGGCCTCAAAAGCGCTCAACACCGAATTATGCCGCCGTGCCGAATATTCCTCTGACATCAACTATCTGGCTTCACCGTTGACCGGCACGGCAATTGGGGCAAACCGGTTTGAGCAATTGTTCCTGCGTGCGTTCGGCCAAGGTCATGCCGACCCTGCGGCCTGGGTCTGGTCCGTGCTCAAGGCGCAAGGCCAGAAACTTGTAATGGACGGCAAGGCAATCGAGACAGATGAAGATAATCTGGCGGAATTGCGCAAGCGCTATCAGGATTTCAAGACCAAGCGTTTGCCCATCCTTAAGAGCCTCGGCATTGCCTGAATTCAGGCTGGAATGCCTTTGGATCGCCTGCGCACTATCCCATGATCATGGATTGGGCACCAAATGAATCCGCCTATGGGATTATCTCGCCTTTCTGATGTAATCGTGCCAAATTCTGCTGAAAAGCGGTTGCGCAAATTTGGGGCTCAACATTTTTATCTTCGTCGCCAATGAGAGAACCACTGACGAATTTTCAAGTGAAGCGTCCGTCGTTGGTGCGGACGGAATCTCGGTCGGCGGTGAGGCTGGCATCTGTGCAGGAGCCGAAATCGTTCGCTCAGGGAAATTTCGGTCTTTTCCGTTCCGAGCGGTAAATAGGTTTACATAACGGGCATCAAGATTGCCTGCGAATTTGCCAACTGGTTCTTCCTCCTGGTCAACGGGTATCATCGCATTGACACCATGATAACGGGAAACCGAATAGAACTGATAATGCTCCAGCAGCGCTATCAGATATTCATGCGTAAACGGGCTCTCCAGAGTGCCATATCTACGCATTTCGTCTTCCCAGAATTCCTCCTGTTCCCTAAAGCCTGGAATCCAGTTGGAGTCGCCGAGAATGCAAAGCACCCCATCCGGCTTGAGTACATTGCGTATCTGCGCAACTGCTACTTCTTCATCGATAATATGATGAAAGCTCTCAAAAAACAAAACGGCATCAGCCGAATTTTCTTCCAGGTTCTCCTCTTCAAATGTGTTGCATATATATTTTACAGAACCAATCAGTTCAGGCATTTCATGAGATCTCAAAAAATCTGTAACCCGCCGCTTTGCCGTCTCCAACATGATGTCTGAAGGCTCGATACAGATCACTTTGTATTTAAGGCTAGCGAGAACTTCTGTGGCCCAACCAGCCCCGGACCCGACCTCGACGATCGTCGCGCCTGGTTCCAGTTTCATCGCATCAATCCCATTCAGGAGTTGGTACATGTTACCCAAAAAATTGGGATGCCCCTTGCTCCAGTCGAATGGTTTTTGCCTGAAACCAAGTTTCTCGGTGTCGCTCAAAAGACGGGGATAGGAATGTGCCGTTTCCCGATAAAGTGCAAAATCACCTACTGCGCTTCCCTTGAAGCGCTTGGCGCCCTCGTAATTCATAATCCAGCTCCATTAGATCCAAGTCTCAATTAGCCAAGTTCGTGTAGAGTTTCCATGTCTTTAGTCGCATGAGGGCGACCAGAAAACCCCCAGTTGCCGAAGCGGTGAAGGTGGCTACCCAAGCAGCCTGACCCCATCACAACCCATATACAGGCAACACGAGCACCCGCATCCGGAATACCCTCCTCTCCCACCCATTGTGAACAGACCATGGATATGGCATATATGACCAGTTAAATAGTCAGGAGGACATTATGGCCGATGTGAACTTGGCAGATGCCAAAGCCCGTTTCAGCGAACTCGTTAATCAGGCTGCAGCTGGAGAAACGGTGCGGATCATCAAACGTGGAAAGCCGGTAGCGAAGTTGACTGGGGCAAACGCGCCCCGACGCCCCGTTGATCTCACGGCACTTAAAAAGTTGACGTCAACTATGCCACGTCAGACGCAGTCAGCCGGTGACTTCATCCGCAGCATGCGCGACGAGGATCGCTATTGACCCTATATCTGGACACGTCTCTGCTCGTTGCTGCCATGACGAATGAGGAGCAGACAGAGCGGATCCAAATCTGGCTCTCGAGCCAGAGTGAACAAGCTTTGATTATCAGTGAGTGGGGGGCGACCGAGTTCTCCTCGGCCCTGTCGATCAAGGTAAGGACGGGGCAAATCGACGCGAAGGATCGTACCGCTGCTTTGGCTGTGTTCCGGCAGATCGCCTCGCATTCGTTTACGTATGCTCAGGTGACAAGCGAGCATTTCCGCATCGCTGCCCGATTTGCGGAACAGTATGAGCTTGGGTTGCGTGCTGGCGATGCTCTCCATCTTGCCCTCGCTTCCGAACAGGGGGCGACGCTGTGTACGTTGGATCGCAAACTTGCAGCTGCGGGCGTGGCGCTGGCAACCTCTACCCGTTTGATCTAGAGCAGATCCTGTTTAATCCGGGTCATATCCAGCAGCCCTGAAGTAGTTTACGCATTCCGCTGGCGTGAAGCGGGGCATCAATGCGCCGACCGCGTCCAGAGAGCATCGATCTTTCGCTCCGCCCGGGCCCGCAATAGGGCCTTCAGTTTTGAGAAGGCGTTCTCAATGGGATTGAAGTCGGGGCTGTAGGGCGGCAGGAACATAAGCTTCGCACCCCTGCCCTCTATGGCGACGCGCACACCGGCTGTTTTGTGTGCGGGCAAATTGTCCATGACGATAATGTCCCCGGCCTGAAGGGTCGGCAGCAACACTTGTTCGACATAGGCCAGGAAGACGTTGCCGTTCATCGCTCCATCGTAGACAAAGGGCGCGGTCATGCCAGTCAGGCGCAGAACACCCGTGTGAATGTCGTTGTTTTCCAATGGCCGTGCGGCACACCAGCTCGACAGCGCTCGCCCCGAATTGCACGTCCACGCAGTCGTGCCATCTTCGTTGAAAGACCCGTCTCGTCTATGAAGATCAGCTTTTGGGGATCGAGATCGAGCTGGCCATCGAACCAGGCTTGTCGACGCTTCAGGACATCTGGCCGATCCTGCTCCAATGCGTGTGCGGACTTTTCTTAAATGTCTAGCCTCGGCCACGCAGCCATGCACCAAGCGCGCTCCGACTGATGCTGACTTGCCGCTCAGCCGACAGACGCTCGACCATTTCATCGAGCGTCACATCCTTGCTGGCGTCGATCATCGCTACAACAAAAGCCTTGTGTGCATCAAAATGGAGGGCCGTCTCCAACCCTGCGGTCGTGATGTCGGTTCGCCCTCTCTGGCCCATGCAATCCAGCGGATCGCTGTGGAAACGCCAACGCCGAACCGACCGGCAGCCTGGCGCGCGGACATACCGGCAGCAGACGCTATCAATACCCGTATTCGAAGATCATCACTCAGTGCCCGTGCCATCATCAACCTCCCGACCGTGAGACGTTGAATCAGTCTTGGGCGCTCTAGTCACATCACGTTTGATTCATCGATCACAGGATCTGCTCTAGTCTCGTACAGGACGCCCTTCGCCGATCAGAGCGCGTCCGCTACCGCGTCAATTCAACGTCAAGCTGGTCTGCCCTGGTTCAAGCCATTTAGCTTCAATGCGGATGTCCCAGTCGGCTTCCTCGGCCTTGCGGGTGAGCGTATCAAGCACCCTGTGGAGTTCAATGCGACCGATGTCGATGGCGACAATGGGTTGAAACTTCCCGTCCTTCAATACGATCTCAAAGAGCTTCGGCTTAACGCTGATATCGATACGCTGGATGAGAACCGTCTGGATCTGGATCGATTGCTGAGCCACTTGCTGGGAGTCTTTGTCGGGATCCGTATCTACCGGCTCATGTTGACTGCCTGTGTTGCTGATTGCCCCCTGATGCTCCAGGAGGATTACGTCGTTACGCATCTCGGCAGGTGCATGGATCGCGGTCAAGCTCGACTTATGAAGGATGCCTGCCAACCCATTTATCAGCCGCCCAACCATGCGCCGGGTCAGCAGCAGCCCAATCTTCTCGCCCGTGAAAACGTTGGCGAGCACGACCAATCGGTCCTCGGGTTCGCTGTAGGTGAACGTCAGTGAGGTGGCTTTTAAGGGTAATTGCAAAATTTTCTCCGGTTGATTGAATGCGTCATCGAAAGCGCCGGACTGGATTCAAAGTTTTCGGAGTCAGAGCTCTCGACAGGGTCGAAACGATGGCCGTTTTCGTACTCGTCACGCCTCACTTTTCATCGCTATTGAACTGGGACCAATCAACATCAATGTCACCCTGGTTCAGATCAATAAATGAACTTTTTAGAATCCGGTCAGCCTCACCGCGATGTGCGGCACGCGCTTCTGCGAGCTTCCCCAACCCAGCAAGGTGCGGCATCGATAGCATCTGGCAATAGATGATCGGCAGTGTCACGAAGGACTCCGCAGACAAAGCGTTAAGAGCGACCTCGTCGATTTGATGCAATACAGCGAGCTTGCGCTCCTCGGTGTCAGTCTTCAGGGCAATACCCCACGGCTTGATGACGCCAGCCTGTGAGAGAGCGGCGCAGGCGATATTAGTAACCTGTCGGTTGCTCTCTATCGTCAAGAGAAAGTCCAAAACCTGCTTTGTCGGCGCGGCGACTTCGCGTTCCTCGTCGAAGAAGCGCTCGCCCGTGTCTCCTTCAACCAGCAGCCCGTTGTCCTCGTCCACGCACAACAGGAGATCACCTGTGTCATCCGGAATGAGACTAAACGGGTGTGCACGAAGAGCGGACGGGACATAGCTACTGATTCAGCGGCCACAAGCGGAACAACGGCGTTCTTCGCAGCGAAGGAATACGTATCATAGCGCCGCCAACGTTGAATCGTATGGCGATTTCGGGACACGGCTGCATATTGGGGCATCAGAGCTCACAAAAGGAACGATTGAGGAAATATGGGAAGGGAGACCGGACTTCTACCTCGGCAACGTGGGCGAGATCGAGCCAATCAAGGCAGAAGTCTAGTTCTTCGGCAAGGACGCAGCCAGTGTCTGAGCATAGGCATTCCGCGCCGTCTGCAGGATGGCAATTTCCTGCTGCAGATCAGGAATTTGCGGTCCGCAAGGACAGGCTACAAAGCTGGCCTTGGGCAACATCGGACAGGTTGTCCATCACCTAATCCTTACCGTCGATGGCGTCTTTTGGTTCGTCGGTCATCATTCGGGTACTGTATGGGGCAATAAAAGAGAACCCCCGAGTTACCCCGGGGGTTTCGATGTTGGCTAAACTCCACACCTCTGGTGTGACGAGTCTAGAAGAACACTACACGATGAACAGATCACTACCGGCGTTAACACCGATTTCTGTAACACCGGTAATACCCGTAAGTTGAACCACGGTGTCACCAGCGACATCATCGTTGATGAATACGTAGCTGTTTCCAATGTACTGAAAGAGAACTGCTGAATCGAGAGCAGTAACCGCAGCATCGACCTGAGTGATCGCCTGATCAAGTGTTGTCGGACCGGTCCCAAGGAAGGTCACAACACCCTTAGAGATGTCCAAAGCAGCACCCGCAACATCCTCAATACCAACGGTTAGAGCATTAGCATGATCGATGAGATCCGCCACCTTGGTGTCATCAGCCTTCGTGGACGCTGCCTTCTCAAAGCCGACAACACTTTCAATGTTGCCCGTGGTTGCCCCACCATTATCCACGGTTTTGATGATGTCAGTTCCAGAGCCGATTTTTACGGTGCCGCCGTTAAGAATGTCCGCCAGGTCAATAGTGAGACCACCAGTGTGGGCACTGGCATCGACTTCAGCAAGTTTGTTCGCATTGTCAATTGTAAGACCGGTCGCATCCAGGGCTTGACTTCCTGTGACAACGACCTTGGTAAGCAGTGAGTCGCCAGCTTTAACGCTAGAGTCTTTTAGAATCAAAACGTTGTCGGCGTTTGCACCACCTGACTCGACTGTAATAGTCGTTGCAGCTTTTGTCTGCAGATCAATCTGCTGCGTATTACGCAAACCACCTGCAACCTGAGCGTCAAAGCTCGACGAGTCAAACTTTACGGTCGCTGCGGTAGCATCTTCCAGTATTACCTTGACTTCAGCATCGTTACCGGCAGGCGCTCCTGTTTTTGTCGTATCAACATCGAGCGTCACGGTGATCGCACCAGCAGTTTTCTGATCGAGTGTCAAAGCAGCTGCAGTGTTCATGTCCTTAGTAGCACGGAAGTTAACGCCGGCACCTACATTTGTTAGGGTCGAGTTGCCGCCCAGCGGACCCGAACCAATGATCTCTGTCACCGTGTTCTTCGAAGCCAAGATGTCGAGGTCAAGATTACCATTTAGAGCGTTGACATCGAAGACTTCGAAATTAGAGAAGGTTCCAACATTTACTGCTCCAACCAACGTCAGCGCAAGTGTATCAGTTCCCGCACCACCATCAACAGGAGCATCTTTGCTAATTGCGCCTGTACCAATAATGCTGTCGTTACCGTCGCCAAGATTGATCGAAGCACCCTTGTTGACGGCATTAGCGCCGAGGTTAACCATGTCATCACCAGCGCCAGTATTGATGAAGCCCTTATCATTCAGAGCGCCACCAGCTGTGAAAGCATCCTTACCTGCGCCGCCGGTTACTTCTTGGGTGAGAGCGACACCGGTTGCGGTCACGCCACCAGTATTCCCCGATGCATCAAGAGTTTTGGTTGCTGCACCAAGGGTACCAAGATCAGCATTGCCTGTTCCCATAACCTTTGTTGTTGTAACGTTGGCACCAGCGGTGATGTCAAGCTTCAGCATAGCAGCTGCAGTAACATTCAAAGCCGAAGAATTCACAACAGCGCTACCGTTGACGGTAACAGTCTGTGCCGCCCCAGCCGTCACAAGAGAACTACCCGAGATGTTGGTCGTTCCCTTGACGGTTGCGTCAGTCGACGTCAGTGCAGCGGTACCCTTTGCCCCATCGAGAGCCAGGTTAGCAACAGTACCAGCTCCGAAGTTACCAGTCACAGTCGTAGCACCGGTATCGCCCTTAACACCGACCGTCTGCGTTGAGGTAAGACCGTTTACAGCGACGCTCGTTTTGTTGTCGACAATCCAAATCTGTTCAGCATCGACAAACTTAGTGGCATCTACGGTAGCAATTGCACCACCGTTGTTGAGGAAGATCTTTTCTACGCTCTTTGTCGCAAATCCAGCCGGCAGCGCAGTACCCGCACCAGTTCCAAGGATGTTAAGAGTGTCGTTTCCGCCGCGACCATCAACGGTATCGCCGATGTTAACTGTGCTGTCGGTGGTCGCACCAGTCGCAAAGACACCATTGAAGGTATCATTTGCGGAGGTTCCAGCAACGCTCTCACCAATCACATTGGTAAGGGAGAAAGAAGGCCCTTCAGTGGGCGTGACGTCATCGTCGTCGAATTGGGTGCCGTCAGCAGTTTCGAGCGGAGTGAATACAGTACCACTTTCTGGCAGAACTGCGGTGCCGTTGTTCACAGCGGCAACCAGATCGTTGACGGTATCGCCCAGGCCACCGATGTCGTTGTCGACGGCGATCTTAGCAAGGCCGGCATAAGCTACGAGCGCAGCTCCGTTTGGACCAGCAACACCGAGTTCAATTGCCTTGGCTTGATAGAAGGCAGCCTGCGACTTGAAATACGCTAGGCCAGCATCAGTGCGAGCTGCTGTCGGAATGAGGTTGTTATAAACCAGTTCAAGCTTGTCGGAGAGGGTCGCACCGCTGTTGACGATGCCGTCAAAGGCAGTCTTCGCTGCGGCATTGCCCTGGTAGAGCGCATTGAGCGTGTTGATGTAGACGTTCTCGTCGTTAAACGTGGTGCCTGCCCCGGCGCCAAAATTCGAATCGTTATTGGCCTTGATGAGCGCGGAGTAGCCAGCGATGGACGGCGCGCCACCCAAGAGGTTGTAGGCGACAGACAAACCTTTGAACTGTGAAAGGTTCTGCGCCGTCGCATTGACGAGCGTTGTGAGATCAGCGATTGGCATTGGGTATCTCCCGATAAATTTTGAAATCAGCCTGGCTTTATGCCACCACTGAGGATGACACTGCGTCCCCCTATATGCCTCTATTGATTGCCAGTCAACATTACTGTACACCCAATTCGTACGGGGGTCTCGGTGCAGTCTCCGCTCTCGCGGCGATCTGCTTTCTGGTTAAATGTGCTCGAGTTTGAAAAGGGGAAAAAGCGTCATGTACGGCAACTTGCAGAAGACTCACAGCGACTCAGTGCGCGAACTGAGAACGGCTGGCGGGCTCTGGCTCAGGAATCTGCGCGAAGCCTCCGGCCTTTCACAACGTGAATTTGCTGACCAGGTGGGCGTGACCTATTATACATTTATCTCTCAGGTCGAGAATGGTCGCGGTCGCCTGCCTCCGGACCGTTATGAGGTCTGGGCAGATGCCCTCGGCATGGACAGAAAAGTGTTTGTCCGAGAGCTAATGCGCTATTATGATCCTGTGACCCACAAGATCCTCTTTGACTGAGAGATTTGGGGCTCCTCAGGATTCCAACAGGCGCACAACAAGCATGTCAGACACCGATAACGCAAAGACCTCCAGCATGCCACGGGGGCCTCGGCCTTTTGTGCCTGTCTACCAGCCCGCCATTGGTGATCTGGAGAAGGCCTACGTCAACGATTGCCTGGATACCTCATGGATTTCCGCTATCGGCAAATATGTCGAGCGCTTTGAAAGTGAAATCGCCAGGATTTCCGGGGTCCCTCACGGAATAGCGGTGTCAAACGGCACAGTGGCACTGCATCTTGCCCATCACTGCCTGGGCCTTCAGCCGGGCGATGAGGTGCTGGTACCAACCTTTACCTACATCGCGTCGGTGAACACCATCGCCCAGACCGGTGCCAGACCCGTATTTGTCGATAGCTGCAAGGACGACTGGCTGATTGATGTCGAGGATGCACGGTCGAAAATCACACCACGCACCAAGGGTATTGTCGCTGTTCATCTCTATGGCGCCGTCTGCGACATGAAGGCCATCATGGCGCTTGCCAAAGAGCATGGCCTTTATGTCGTCGAGGATTGTGCCGAATCTCTCGGGTCCTATCGCTCCGGTCAACCGACAGGCAGCTTTGGTGACGTCGGCACATTCAGTTTCTTTGGAAACAAGACCATTACCACGGGGGAAGGCGGCATGGTTGTCGCCCGTGATGATGCACTGTCCACCCACCTGCGACTGACCAAGGGGCAAGGGCAGGACCCTAACCGTCGCTATTGGCATGACCGGCTTGGCTTCAACTACCGGATGACCAACATTGCCGCCGCAATCGGCTGTGCACAGCTGGAACGGCTCGAAGCCACACTTGAACGCAAGGCCGAAATTGCCGTCCTGTACAAAACCCGACTTGCTCATGCAGGTGTCGAGTTCCAGAAACTTCCGCCGGATGTGATCAGCTCCAATTGGCTGGTCAGCCTGCTTCTGCCCGAAGGCGTCGACCGGGACCATGTCATGGAGCACATGAAGGCTGCCGGTATCGACAGTCGACCGGTATTTTATTGCAACCATCACATGCCTATGTATGAAGCAGAAGCTGCGCAGACTCCTTCGAACAGCAACGGGTTTCCTGTGGCTGAAAACATTGCCCGCAGGGGGATCAGCTTGCCGTCCTATCCATCCATGAGTGATGAAATGGTTGGCTGGGCATGTGAGGCTCTCATTGATGCCCTAAAGTCCTGTGGCTAGACGTTCCAGTCAGGTTCTGTCCGACAAACCGGCGCGCCAGGACAATCGCTTGTTCGTGGTGGGCGGCGGTGGACATGCAAAGGTAGTCATCGAAATCGCGCGCGCGGCGGGATGGGATGTTGTCGCCGCTTTTGATCCAGGCGTTACCGGAGAGGTGCTAGGGGTACCTGTTCGCGGAAACGATCACGACATCGCAGCATTCGTTCGAGATACCGGTGTTCGCGTAGCCGCCATCGCTATTGGCAACAATCATTTGCGACGTCGGCTTGCTCTCAAGGTGCGCGGATTTGGATGCAACACGCCAGTCCTGCTTCATGAACGTGCATGGGTGTCTCCCACTGCCCTGATCGAACAGGGTGGGGTGGTCATGGCAGGGGCCGTCATAAATGCCGCCGCTCGGATCGGAGAGGACGCGATTGTCAACACCATGGCCATCGTCGAACATGATTGCATCCTCGGCACAGCGGTTCATGCCGCATCACGATCGGTCATGGGCGGAACATGCAACGTCGGCGATGCAACACTTTTCGGTATTGGCGCAACGGCACGGCCGGGGATCACCATTGGCCAGGATGTCATAATCGGTGCCGGATGCGTGGTTGTGACCGATGTAAGGGATAGCATCGTACTGGTCGGCAACCCAGGGGTGCCACTTGCCGGGCGGCAAGGCCAAGCACCGGTGACTTGATCATGATCCGGGCTTTCTGTACTTGCCTTCTCACATCAAAAACAATTGTCCGCTGACAAGCGAACCAAGAACACATAAAGGGTATTCTCGTGACAAAAACGGCGCTTATTACCGGCATCACCGGCCAGGACGGTGCGTACCTTGCGCATTTTCTGCTATCCAAGGGTTACAAAGTTTGCGGGATGGCCCGGCGCTCCAGCACATCCGATGTCAATCTGGGCCGGCTGGAATGGCTTGATATCGACAAAGAAGTCGAAATCATCGACGGTGACCTGCTCGACCTGTCGGGCCTCATCCGCACGATGAAGGCCGTTAAACCCGACGAAATCTACAATCTCGCCGCTCAATCTTTCGTCGCCTCTTCCTGGCAGCAACCTTATCTGACGGGACAAGTCACGGGGCTTGGTGTCACAAATATTCTCGAGGCGATCCGCACGACGAAACCTGACTCGCGTTTCTATCAGGCCTCCTCCTCGGAAATGTACGGCCTTATCCAGGAGTCGATGCAATCGGAAACCACGCCATTCTATCCCCGCTCACCCTACGCTGTAGCCAAGCTCTATGGTCACTGGATCACCGTCAATTACCGGGAAAGCTTTGGACTGCATGCTTCGAGCGGCATCCTGTTCAACCATGAATCACCCCTGCGGGGTATTGAGTTTGTCACTCGCAAGGTCACCAACACCGTCGCTCGCATCAAGCTTGGTCTCGCCAACGAATTGCGCCTTGGCAATACGCTGGCCAAACGTGACTGGGGACACGCCAAGGACTATGTCCAAGCCATGTGGATGATGCTGCAACAGGACGAGGCCGATGATTATGTCGTTGCAACGGGCCGAACCTCGACGGTTCAGGCTATGTGCGAAATTGCCTTCAAGCATGCGGGACTTGACATCGATCAGCATCTCGTCATTGACGAGAGCCTGTTTAGGCCTGCTGAAGTGGATATTCTTCTTGGCAACCCGGCAAAGGCAAAGGCCAAATTGGGCTGGACTGCAACCATCGGCCTTGAAGAAATGATCGTGGAAATGGTCGAGGCTGATTTGCAGCGGCTGAAATAAGTTGCCCGGCTTCAGGTTAGTTTCGATGCCTTCAATGTCATGTTAAAAACCTAAAGGCCGTCTACCATCCTTGCTACCTATGCAACCCTGACCCCCAAGAGCATCATGAGAAAACGCCGTACAGTGATTGTTGGAGCAAGCGGGTTTGTCGGGGGGTACCTGTCCCGCGCCGTTTCAGCCACCGAAACCATGGACCTGATCCCATTTGTCGACCCCCTTGACGGCAACAGGGTGGATTTGCGCCACAGTCAAGCTGTCAGCAGAGCTGTGTCTCATGCAAGACCCGACATTATTTTCCATCTGGCTGGAATGGCAGCGCCCAGGCTGGCCAATGATCAGCCCTTGATGGCATGGCAGACGAATGTAATGGGCACTGCCCACCTGGCTTACGCTGTGCTGGACCATGCACCCGAGGCACATTTCATCTGGGCTGGCAGTTCGGAGGCCTACGGAGATGCGTTCAACCACTCTCCCCATCCGATAGATGAAACCGCCCAGCTGCGTCCGTTGTCATCTTATGGTGCCACCAGGGCGGCTGCGGATATTATGTTGCAGCAAATGGCGTGTCTCGGCTTGCGATCTACGATTTTGCGATCATTCAATCACACCGGTGTCGGGCAAACAGATGCTTATGTGGTCCCGGCTTTTGCGAAACAGATTGCTCTTATCGAAAAAGGGCTTCAGGAACCCATCCTCAAGACCGGCAATCTTAGCGCCAGCCGTGACTTTCTCGATATCGAGGATGTAATATCCGCCTACATGACAATCGCCGGCAGCGACACGATTCATTCCGGAACGGCTTATAATATCTCCACAGGACAACCGATTAGCATACAGGAAATTCTATGTATGCTGTGTCGCATGTCGTCCGCCTCCTTCGATGTCCAGACGGACGAAAGTCGCTACGCCCCTAGCCTGACGCCGATAACATCAGGCAATCCTGCCCGTGCTTTTGCCCATTTTGGATGGAAGGCCACAACGCCATTCTCCGATACACTGGCAAGGGTGATGAACCACTGGCGGGATACGGTCTGAATAAGAGCTTTATAGCCGACTGTTGCTTGCGATAGAAGTCAGCATCCCCATGCGCCCTGGGTCTGCATCTCGTCTGTATCCATACTCGCAAACCGCCCTATTGAGTCCCAATGAAAGTACTGCACGTTTTCAAATCCTACTGGCCTGACACATTTGGCGGTGTCGAACGGGTAATCAACTCAATTGCTGTTGGATGCGCCAAACTTGGCATTCAGTCAGACGTCGTATCACTGAGCGCTGATCCATCCTCCAATACCATTACTTTCAATGGGCAATTTGCACGCAAGGCCAAACTGGATTTCGAGTTGGCATCAACAGGATTCTCACGAGAGCTGTTTTTCAAATTCGACCGGATCTGCCGGGATTACGACATCATCCATTATCAGTTTCCATGGCCATTCATGGACCTGCTCCACCTGAAGTCGTCCGTCAGGAAACCCAGCGTCGTCAGTTATCAATCCGATATAGTCAAGCAAAAGACATTGCTCAGGCTGTATCGGCCATTGATGCACCGCTTCCTTAATTCTGTCGACGCTATCGTGGCGACCTCACCTAACTACGTAGAATCGAGTGATGTCCTGCAGAGGTACAAATCCAGAATCCGGATCATTCCAAACGGCCTTGACGAGGCCGACTACCCTCCCCCACCGCCAACCGTGACCGGAAAATGGTGCTCCAGATTTCCTGATCCATATTTTCTGTTTGTCGGCGTTCTTCGGTACTACAAAGGCCTGCACACCCTCATCGACGCCGCTAAGTCGACCACTGCCGATATCGTCATTGCCGGTGATGGTCCGATGCGACAAGCACTTGCAGCGCAAACCAAGGCGAACAATTTGACGAACGTGCACTTCATAGGTTCGGTCAGTGACGAGGACAAATGTGCGCTTCTGCAGGGATGCTCCGCATTTGTATTCCCCTCACATCTCAGGTCAGAAGCGTTCGGCATGTCCTTGGTAGAGGCAGCGATGTATGGCAAACCGATGATAAGTTGCGAAATCGGAACCGGCACGAGTTTTGTAAATCTGAACCAGAAAACCGGATTGGTCGTGCCACCGGAAAACCCTGAAGCTCTCGCGAAAGCGATGAACCAATTGATCATGAATACCGAACACAAAGACGAGTTCGGCCATAACGCTCGGCATCGGTATGTGGATAAGTTCATGTCTGAGACGATGTGCGCCGAGTACGCTGAATTATACAATCAAATACTCAGATGAGTGGGCTTTTTGCGCCTTTGCCTTTTGGAGAACCGATCACTTGTAGACCCCCAACACGGATGGTAAACGGACGCTCAGCAGCAAGCGATAACGCATGGATGCGTGACCGGATGGCAGCCTTCCCGCCCAGGCACGCCAAGATCAGACCATTTTCAAACCGAAACAGAGAAGCCTGCTTCCATGTCAGTTCCAAATCCTTCAGATGATTTGCCGCGTCAGCCTTTTCTGAACAAGCTGAAGACTGCCCTGAACCTGGGTACTGGAACAATCGCTCACCAGGAGCTTTGGGTTACGCTTGCCCATGTGGATCTGCGCAGTCGTTATCGAGGTTCCCTGCTTGGTCCTCTTTGGCTGACAATCGCCACCGGAATTCTGGTCGTTGGAATCGGGCTCCTGTATGGCGGGCTTTTGGGGCAGCCGCTCGAGTCCTATCTTCCGTATATCGCTATCGGTATTGTTATCTGGTCACTGATTTCCACTACTCTTTCAGAGGCCACTACCCTATTCCCAGGGGAGGGTATCATTCTTAAGCAGTTGCCGGTGCCCGCATCCTTGTTCGTCACAAGACTTCTCTATCGAAACATCCTGATATTTGCACACAACATGATAATTGTAGTAATTGTTGTGTTGATATATCCGCAAAAACTCAGTCTTGCGCTATTTTTCATTCCAGTTGGATTTTTGGTTCTACTGGTCAATCTTTGGTGGATATCGATGATTATAAGCATCATCGGCACTCGCTACCGAGACATCCCACCGATAATACAAAGTGTCCTTCAGATATTGTTCTTCCTGACGCCCGTCCTCTGGCGTGCGGAGGATCTGCCGAACAGGGCAATCTTCGTGGTATCGAACCCGTTCTATCATCTCATCGAGATCGTCCGGGCGCCAATAATCCCCGGTATTGTCCCGTGGACCAGCTTCTCCCTGTGCCTCCTTTCTGGCGCCGCAGGATCCGCTCTTGCGCTTTACGCACTCCGTTGGTCGCGTACCCGCCTGATTTACTGGCTGTGACATAGGTACATAATGACAACCCACATATCGCTAAACGACGTTCATGTCCGATTTCCCATCATTGGTGCAGAGGCTCGCTCTCTCAAGAAGGCTGCTCTGAGCGGCGTTCTCAACATGACGGGCGGTCGCAAGAGAATGGTGGGGGGACATCTTTCCGCCACCGAGACCACGACGGTGGTGAATGCCCTGAACGGGATCTCTCTTGAACTCAATCAGGGTGACAGGGTGGGTCTGGTCGGTCACAACGGTGCAGGCAAAACCACATTGCTCCGCGTCATGGCTGGAATCTACCCACCCAACAGTGGCTCTATCCACACGACAGGACGCATAACGAGTCTTCTCGACATCGGCCTTGGGATAAATCCGGGGGCATCCGGACGCGAAAACATCTATCTGCGGGCGCTTTATATGGGTCGCCCGTACCGAGAGACTGCGACGGTAGTTGATGACATTGCCGAATTTGCCGAGTTGGGGCCCTTCCTCGATATGCCGGTCAGAACCTATTCGTCAGGAATGCTGACACGATTGCTGTTTGCGATTGCAACTGCATTCCGAGCCGACATTCTGCTTTTGGATGAGGGAATTGGAGCTGGTGATGCCGCATTCGCCCAGAAGGCGGAAAACCGTATGCAGGCGTTCATAGACAGTGCGGGTATCCTGGTGGTCGCGACCCACGACACTTCGCTTCTGACTACCTTCTGTCGTGATTTCATCCGGCTAGAGGCCGGCCGGATAGTTGAGCATGCTCCGATTGAACTTTTGGCCAGGTAACGCTGGTATCTGATTATTCTTCCCGCAGCGCCTTGTGGAACGAATCTGTGAGCGGCTTGACAATGTACTGTGCCAGCGTTCTTTCGCCTGTTGGAACAATCACCTCGGCCGGCATTCCAGGCAACAGCTGTCCACGAATTTCCAAAGGGACGTGCTTGTCATCGACTTCAACTCTTGCTTCGTAATATGGCGTTTCTCCTTGCTGCTGTGGTTGAACAACATCCTTGGAGATGACAACGATTTTGCCGAATATTGTGGGTGTGGTTTTGCTTGAAAACGCTGGAAACCGAACCTCGGCAGCTGCACCGGCCGAGATATTGTCGATATCGATCGGATTCACTCTGGCTATGACTACAAGATTGTCATCAATTGGGATGATATCAACAATCGGTTCAGCCGCTCTGATAACACCGTCCGTCGTATGAACTCTTACGTTTTGGACGATTCCTCTCACTGGGCTGCGAATAATTGTGCGGTCAAGAGTGTCAGATGCAAGCCGAAAGCGTTCGTAGACCTCGCTGAGCTGGTCACTGGCGTCCCGCATCTCACCACTGCCACGTTCAATATACTGCTGCCGCGCTTGCACAATCTGCAACTCGGTTTCGGATATTGTCTGCTTCATTTTGCCGATCTCAGCCAGAAGTTCGCCTTGCTTTCCTTCGTACTCCAGCATTTCTCGAGTCATCTGAGAGACGCGGTTGGTGGCCACCGCTCCGGTAGAGTTTCCTTCTTTCAGCCTTGAAATCTCATCATTGACGGACGATAGCTGATTGTTCACGGAATCCAATTGTTTATTCAGTCCCGCGATAATTCCATTCAGCTGTTGTATACGAACCCGCAAGATCGCGATTTCATTGTCTTTGGTATTTTTACGATCTCTAAATAGGGTCTTCTGGAGAGAGACAGCTGAAGCAACGATGGGATCATCCGTATCGAGCATGGCATCGGGAAAATTGATGGTGTCCGCGTCGGTGCTCTCGGCCAAAAGCCTTGCTTCTGTGGCTCGCAACAACGCCAGCCGTGTTTGCATTACGGTATAATTGCCCTGTGCCTGTGTCGGATCGAGTTCGATGAGGACCTGGCCCGCCTCGACCAGCTCTCCTTCCTGAACAAGAATCTTCGATACTATGCCACCTTCCAGATGCTGAACCGTCTTCCGATTGCTTTCTACAGAAACCGTGCCACTCGCAATCACCGCACTTGCCAGTGGCGCTGTCGCAGCCCATGTCCCAAACACGCCGAAAACAGCAAATATGGTCGCGTAACCGGCGACCACGTATCGGCGCGTCGTAAACTCTCGGCTGCTTTTCTTTGGTTTGTTCATCTCGGTATTCCTGATGGCAGACACATGCGGATTGTCCGCGATCAATTGATTTTCATCTCGCTTCGGGTCTGAATCGAGCTAGCTGCGGCCGGAGCAACGACCGTAGATGTCGCCTCCTTTGGCTGCAGCAATTCCTTTGTCGATCCAAATGCCTGCATTTTGCCGCCGTTAACGACCAGCGTCTTATCAGACTGCGCAACCAAGGCTATTTTGTGGGTTACAAATATGACTGTTGTTCCATTCTTCTTGAGATCAGAAACAGCGTGTCCCAACGCTTCTTCGCCCTCGCTGTCCAGATTAGCGTTGGGCTCATCAAGGATGACCACCGATGGCATGCCAAAAACAGCACGTGCCAGTCCAACCCTTTGCCGCTGGCCACCTGACAGTTGCCGGCCTCCAACGCCGATCTGCGTCTCATACCCGTTTGGTAGCGACTGTATCATCGCATGGACACGGGCAAGCTGCGCCGCTGCGATGATATCTTCTGATGAGGCACCTTCCCGAAAGCGGCTAATATTCTCAGCGATCGTTCCAGCGAACAATTCGACATTCTGAGGCAGATAACCCAGGTGACTCCCAAGTTCATTCTGGCTCCAGTGCTGCAATTCCGACCCATCAAGCCGAACGGTCCCTGAAACGGCAGGCCATGCGCCAACCAGTGCCCTAATGAGCGTAGACTTTCCCGCGCCGCTCGGCCCCAGTATTGTAAGCACTTCACCTGGTTCGAGGGTGAATGTGACACCCTGAATGAGCGGCGTGCGGGTTCCTGGCGCCATGACCATCAGCTGTTCTACAGTGACCTTGCCTTTCGGCTTGGGAAGTGCCAGGCGGTCGGTGTCTTCAGGCACGTCGATGAACATTTTCTGGAGCCTGGCATAGGCTTGCCTTGCGCCCACAAACTGCTTCCATTGTCCCACCACCTGATCGACGGGCTGAAGCGCCCTGCCCATCATGATTGACGCCGCAATGATTGCACCGGGTGAAATCAGGTTCTGGATTGCCAGATAACCGCCAGCACCAAGAATGAGGATCTGTAGCGACATTCTCACAAATTTCGAAGCCGAAAGAAGAGCCCCTGCCCGATCACTCGCCAAAGCCTGTGTTTCAAGGGTATCTCTATGAAAGACGTTCCAGCGCGCGCGCAAATCATTTTCCATGCCCAGTGCCCGGATCACCTCGACGTTCTGGAGCGTGGTATTCGAAAAGTGTTGGGCTGACTGGCTATGATTGCTAGCCTGAGACAGCAGCTTCTTTGTCATGAACTCGTTAGCGATGGCTAATGCAAAAATAATTGCGGCACCGCCGACTGCAATCCAGCCGATCAGGGGATGAAAGTAGAAGCAGACGGCAAGAAAGACAGGCATCCATGGCAGATCGCACATTGCTATCAAACCGGAACCGGTAAGAAACTCACGCAACTTGTCGATGTCTGACAATGCGAACTCCGAGCGGGCCTGAGGATTGCGCATGGTCATTGTAATGACGCGTGAAAACACGCCATTGGCGATCATGTCGTCAAATCGAAGTCCTGCCCTCACCAGAACGCGCGATCTCAACCATTCCAGCACGCCGTAGGTCAGCAGCATACCGATAGCAATAAGGGTAAGCATGAGCAGCGTCATTTCGCTTCGGCTATGCAAAACACGATCATACACCTGCAGCATATATAGTGGGCTGACAAACATCAGTATGTTTATGACAGCGCTGAACAGGAGGATTGATATGATTATGGATCGATATGAGGATAATGCTAACTTGAACGGGTTCTTTTCAGCCATTTTTAATTCCGTCTCTCACCAGTTCAGCTTTGTTTTCTGACGATCAGCAAACCCACCCGTACGCCATCTCGCTGGTGTAGCGCAAAGCTACCACACCCACCAGACTTTTGGTAGGGTGTGAACAATACCAGCATCTTCTACGGGTTTTCGGTAAACGGGGCAGCTACCCCTTCGTTGTCGTCATATCGGGTTCGACCACGGTAGCGGGACGCCTATGCATTATTCATGCATCTCCGGCAATCAGTTCAGCCACCGATCTAAGCCGCGATGCATAACGCCGTCTTCCATCGAACACAAGTCCCTTGTAATGTAGGTGGTGTCCAGGCTTGTAATATGTCCATGTTGAACCGCTTGTGTTCCATCCCGTCGCCTGGCTCACCAAACCAGAAAAGAACATTTCAACGAGGGGTTGAGGCTTTACAAGGTTCGTCACGGTAGTTGGAGTCACATAGTCCTAATCAGGAATGCGTCCTAATCACGCCATGTAGGCAGTGATATCATCAATGATATCCAGCGAACCGATGAAGGAAATCTCACTTCCGTCAGCCATCAGATTTGTCCAAAGGCCAACCTCACTATAGAGGCTGTCATCGATTCCGGCCTGCTCCACCAGAAGAATTCCACCGGCGACCTCTATTTCAAAGCCTTTAAACTGAGAGAATATAATTCTCATCATTTCCCCAAGATCGGCATAGTGCAATTTTGTTTCAAAATATTTCTCTACGTTTTCAGAAACATCATCCAAATTTTTTATAGATATGTCACCTACTTTGGAAAGCTCAGCAGGTTCATTTTCCAGCGGAACATCATTGTCGTCAACTGGAGCACTTGGGATATAAGACAGCTTTGCGCTATTGGATTTTACCGTAATGGTGAGACCGTCGACTTCATCAAACCCATAGGATGACAGATATTTAAAGATATTAGAAACAGCGTCTGTTTTAATATTCTTGACTACAAGAGCAATTTCATCACCGTTGCTCGTGTCCTGGGTCTTTTCAGAGTCCAAAGGAGAAACTTCGGCCGGCGGCTGAGCCTCAGCATAGGTTTTAAGCACAGGTACCAAATCAATATTATGGTTTTCAAAAATATCCAGTTTAGGACTCTCTGTGACCATTTTGGTAATGTGGGGAATGTCGTAATTATCTGATAACTCCAAGTTAATGGCCAAACCGTCTTCAGCGATATTAATTATTTCGGATTCAGCGCCGACATAACGATCGCTGTGTGGTTGATGCTCACTAAACTCCGCTACATCGTTTATCGAAATATATGCATTGGTATGAGTGTCACTGGTGGCTGAAAATGAAAAGCTGCTGCCCTCTGATTTTGGTAAGATCTGTTTTGATGCAATTGCACTTGAAATTATAAGCCCAGCCATCATTGCGGCGTGCAATGGGGTATCTATCGTCTCAAAAATCCTATTGATCTGTGTTCGATGAATGGAGGCCGACCGCCATTCATTGTCTATTGCATGCTCAACGTCTAATTGCCCCGATTTTGATTTTTCATCAGGGGTGCTCGCATACGCACGACTGTTCTCAATTTTGAAAAGGAGGAAAACAGCCGCCACAGTTGTTATAATCCGAGCTGCCGGATGAGTTATGACATTGCTGTTCTGTTTGGAACGCGAATCCAGAAGATTTCGAACAGTATATTCAAACTGACGGATTAATGGATCAATCGTTTTTTCTGTAATTTTGATAGAGAGATGCTCACATATCAAAATGCACGTTCCGTCTATGCGGGCGATGTGCAGAAATACATCATGAGTTTCATGATCATAGAAGACGAGCCATGGTTCATTTTCATCAGTGATACCTTGGTCGAGGCCGATAAGGATTCCGTGATCATTCAGCAATTTGTGTGCGCGGTAAAACTCAGCCATGTCGGACTGAGACCAACCGGCTTCAACCGCAGCTACAGCGGCTTTGCGAAAATTTCGAAAATGCAGGATGCTCATGCGTACCTTCGATCAAGCTGGCCTGTCGTTAGTCTTAGCGCAAAAATGAAACTGGTGCTATGCCCAGATACTCCTAAGCGGTTCATTTTTGAAGGTGGGTCAGCGCGTTTTGTCTAGGGCTGTTTCGAGTTGAGCTGAAGACCTGTTGGTGATTGGAGGCAGGATTTGGCATTCGGGATTTCGGTTTCCTTCTGGTCGTATTCGTCGGCTAAGCCATATTTTTTCCGTGCTATCAGGTGGTGATTGCACGCCGCAATTCAGAGCGGGTAGCACGCTTTGTGTTTAATTTTTGTTTTACTTTTTGTTTGGAATTATGGGCGTGCGTCCAACATATTGATTCAAATCTGGAAAATTAACTGAAATCCTTAGCTCTATGTGTGAAGTTCCGAAACCCCATGTGTGAAGTTCCGAAGATTTATGTGTGAAGTTCCGAATCGTGTTTTGGGAAATCGGGGGAAAACTTTAGGGCTTCGGCACTCGAAATTGCCAGGGAAGTGTGTAAAGTTCCGAAGTGCGGAATGTGTGAAGTTCTGAAGATTGATGTGTGTGAAGTTCCGAAGGCCAATGTGTGAAGTTCCGAATTGATGCGATGAGCAATATTGCCGACAAACCCGAGAGAAGCCCACTGCTCCCCGAGCGCCATCCGGAGCCGGATTTTTTCGTGTGCGATATTTTGGACGCTGCTCCGAAGTCGGACATGGCTTCCATGGAGAATCCGCTTTTTACGCTATCCACAAAGCCGGATATGACGCCTCGAGAATTCCGGCGGGGCAACAACTGGCTCAAGTTGCAGCCTTCTGCACTCGGGCTGGCCACCGTCCATGATCGGGACATTTTGATCTATTGTATCTCGCAATGCATGGCTTCACTGAACCAGGGACGCCCCATTGCCAGGACCCTTCGCTTCAATGCGCATGATCTTCTGAAAACCACGAACAGGGCGACGAACAAGAAGGGTTATGACCTGTTCAGGAATGCCCTGAAGAGATTGCAGGGCACGCAGGTTGAAACGAACATAACAACCGGTGGAAAAGAGCAGTGGGAGGTATTCAGCTTCATAGATAGCGCCAAAACAGTCAAAGAGTCGCGGGATGGGCGAATGCAGGCGATCGAGATTACGCTGTCGGATTGGGTGTTCAATGCAATCAATGAAAAGGGAAAAGATATTCTGACGATATCGAGGGATTATTTCAGATTGCGGAAGCCACTTGAGAGGCGCTTGTACGAAATTGCAAGAAAAATGTGTGGTCAAAGTAAGTACTGGCATCTTCGTATAGAGACATTGCGCGTATTGACGGGTTCAACATCATCTCCCGCGGAGTTCAAAAGGCTAATTACGTCAATCATTGATGATAACGAAAAACACCAGCATATCCCGGACTATAATTTCGAGATGGACGATACACTTATAAAGATAAGACCTAAGGGAGAATTCACGGAAGTTTACAAGGAAATCATAAATTCGGATGCAATAGACAAGATTTGTCTCAACTCAGACGTCCATGACTCAGCACGCAAGATTGCGTCGGGATATGACGTGTATTTTCTCGAACAGGAGTGGCGCCTTATGCTGCTGACCAAGAGCGCTATGCCTGATAACCCGGCGGGATCGTTCTTGGGCTATGTAAAATGGTATGTGAGCAAGCACGGAGCGGCTTGATAGGTTTCTATCTGACGCTACATGAGATGATCCATTACGAGCGGGAATCGATAGCCCCTTTCTGATTCGGATATGTCATTGGACTACGACCTGGAAATGCCCGACGTTTGAGTGATGATTGGTCATATTTATCACCACTATGTCGAGCGCATTGAACCAGGTAGCAACATGGCACGGTTTTATTCGCTTGGTGTGCGCCCAACTTTATTCGGTGACTATTCTCTCATGCGTTGTTGGGGACGGATCGGGACACGGGGCCAGTGCAAGGAGCATATCTTCAAGGAAGAAGCCGACGCGATGAACCAGCTTCTGGATTTTCTTAATGCAAAGATAAGGCGCGGCTATAGGGCTCCGATCAGAATGATGCATGTCAGGCACACGGGCTAGCCGCACGCCAAGGTCGCCTCGAAGTTTTCCATTCTCTTTAGGTGTACGTTAGTCTATCAAAAAATTTCGTATATGACCGCTATATGAATGTATTTATTTGTGACATCAAATCGGCTACCTAAGTATTATGAATTCCCTCGCTCTTGACAAAGATATTCATTGTAATTGAATTTCTTTCTAGAGATGTCCATTTGGCTGAAAAGGTAGGTATGTTAATGTCCGAAGTGACTAACGAAGAAGGTGCCGAACTTCTCATCGCATTGACTGCTGAGATCGTAGCCGCATATGTAAGCAACAACGCAATCGCCGCAAACGATCTCGCTAATGTCATTACTCAAGTGCACGCGGCACTGGGCGGGGTGACCACCCCGGTAGAAGAAGTTGTCGAAAAGCCTAAGCCTGCTGTTTCTGTGCGGCGTTCACTCCAGCACGATTACTTGATCTGCCTGGAAGACGGTCAGAAGTTCAAGTCGCTCAAGCGCCACCTGATGACCCATTACGGTCTGACGCCGGAACAGTACCGCGAAAAGTGGGAACTACCGGCTGATTACCCGATGGTTGCTCCGGCCTATGCCGAGGCGCGCTCGCGTCTTGCCAAGGAGATGGGCCTGGGTCAGCAGCGCAAGCGCGGTAAATAAGTGGCCTTAGCGGCCTTGCTCAAATTTACGGCATTGTCAGAGCGTCTGGGCTCTGAGTAATCCAGCATCCTCAAGCGCCTCTATGTCTGGAAGGTCGCGCAACGTTTCCAACCCAAACGCCGACAGAAAATGTTTCGTCGTCACATAGGTATACGGTGCTCCCGGCGTCGGACTGCGTGGTCCAGATGCTATGAACCCGGCGTCTCGCAGAGAGCCGATTGTGTCGCGGCTGACCTCCCTGCCAAAGATCGTTGAAAGTTCACTGCGGGTGATCGGTTGAGAATAGGCAATCGCCATTAGCACCATTGCTTCGAACTCAGACAGAGCCGCAGCCCCGCCACGTGTTGGGGCCTTGGATGCCCGGATTGCGTTCGCGTAAGCCGGGCGGCTTCGGTGCTGCCAGCCGCCGGCAACCGATACCAGTTCATAAGGCCGGGATCGGAGCTCGTCGTGCAGATCGTCGATCAGAAGATCGATGCTGCAATCCTTTCCGACGACACGCGCCAGGGTTTCACGCGTCACTGGCTCGGCCGAGGCAAAAATCACCGCCTCAACACGCAGCATCCATTCCCGCCAGCGCAGATCTGGCGGCAAATCTCCCAGCTCCCGATCAAACAGCCGTTCGGCTGTAGCGTTCGTCTTTTTTCGGGATGGTTTTGCAGCCGGGGCTCCGGTCATCGTCACAATCCATAGATCCGGAAGGACGATCGGCCGGACAGCTCGCGCACCGCGCCAAAACTCTTAAGCCGTTCGAACAGCCGGGTACTGGCCCAACGGGACAGACCACTGCCGGGCGCGGATGCTGCAATCGCGTCTTCTTCGAGCAATGCCCGGATCACCGGTTCGGCACCTTTGGTGCGTAGTTTCGGAGCAACGGCCAGAAGCTGATCGGCTCGGCGGGCGATTTCGCTGGCCGAGCGCAACGCGGCTCCCGCCCCCTCGACCAGGGCAAGACAGATTGCACCGGCGAATGCCGGTTCGCCGGGACGGACCCGCCCCCTTCCCCCGATGGGGCGGAAGGCCGGACCAAACCGTTCCGCCATGAGCAGCGGTACCGGAAACGGCCATCTGAGTTTTTCTGCGATCAGAACATCGGCAAGTGCCCAGGCCAACGGCTCGGCATCCGGACGGGAGGCACAGATCGCTGTCACCAGCTCCGCAGCAGCAAAGGGTGGCGAGCGGCCAAACTGAAGCGCTTCATCGGCCGCAGTCGCCGTAGAGGCCGCAAGCGGCTCATCCCACGCAAGGCCCAAAAGTTCGGCAAGCTCGCCAACGTGTCTTGGTGAAAATCCAGGTTTTCGGTACGAAATCCTTTTGAAGGCCAAAAACACCTTTCCGGCCGGTCCGGGATCATAACCCGCAGCAGTCAGCAGCACCGCGTCACGCAACGCCTGCTCATCCTCGCTGCGGCCCACCAGTCGGGTGGCTGCCACGGCACATTTGAGCGCCTGGCGCGAGCGCCAGCACCCGGCCCATACGGGGTCCAATCGAACCAGATCATCAAGTGATTTCAGGGCGATGCCGACTGCAAACGCCGCATCCGCCTCGACCATGTCACGACCGCGCAGCCGCGCCCAGCCAGGAAGGCTGAACAATCGGATCGGTATTGATGAAGGGGTGGGCGGCAGCAAATCCATTTGAATCACGCTACATCGGATGTGCGGAAAAAGATAGAAAAACAAACTATACCGCACAGCCTGTCGTTAGCATACCATGAATGATAAGATTGCATTATCGCTCATAATAGACACGTCACCGACTCTACGGTAGAAAATGCGATAAGGTAGAATTATGGGGCTTCTCGTGGCGCTTATCGGCCCTGACGGATCGCGCCGTGGCAACGTCGAGGCTGCGAGTGCCCAAAGCGCTCTAAATGAGGTAACCAACTGCGATTCCGTAAGTCGACCTGTGGTCGCTGGATTTCTTCGCTTCTCTCCGTCCACAAACGAATATATATAGCTAGACAGGCTAGCTAGAATGGAACAAACCGATGGAATGGCAATTGCAGGATGCCAAGAACCAGTTTTCGAAAGTGGTTCAGAAGGCACGACACGAAGGTCCCCAGATTGTAACCCTGCGCGGCGAGCGCACGGCCGTCATCCTGTCCGCCCACGACTACGACGTCTTGCGCGCCGGCCGGCCAACACTGGTTGATGATCTGCTTAGCGGCCCCGACTGGGACAATGAGCTCACTGACGCGATCGAAGAGCGCGCCAAGTCCCCGAGCCGGGATGTGGCCTTCTGATGTATCTCGTCGACACCAATATCGTTTCGGAGGCGCGACGCGGCACACCACAGGCGGTGGCTTGGCTGCGCTCGGTCGATCCACTCAGTGTCCACCTGAGTGCATTGACCCTCGGCGAGATCATGCGCGGCATTGCGCTCAAGCAAAAGTCGGATCCAATGACCGCGGCTCACCTCTCCGAATGGCTGCGGAAGCTGCGCCACGACCATGGCGACCGCATCCTGCCGGTCACTGAGAAGATCGCTGTTGAATGGGGACGTATTGCCGCCATCCGGCCGCGTGGTGACGTCGATGGGCTGGTCGCTGCAACTGCAATTGTTCATGACCTGATCCTCGTTACGCGGAACGTCAAGGATTTCCAGGACACTGATGCGTCCGTGATCAACCCCTGGGAAGCGCCGGAATGAGAAGTTCGAAGCCTGGCCCGAAACCGCCAACTCTTGATCATTCCGCGCTGGGTGGTATGGAGCTGGAAACAGGTTCCGGGCGCCCCTCCCCACCTATTGAGATGAACGCGGGTCTTCCAGCACATCTGCAGGATCTGAACGATCGCGCCCGTAGCTATGTCGAGGCCGCAAGTTCCGCCAATACGCGCCGCGCCTATGCCAGCGACTGGAAGCATTTTGCAGCTTGGTGCCGGCGTGAGAACCTGTCTCCCCTCCCCCCGGATCCGCAAGTCGTTGGCCTCTACATCACCGCCTGCGCCTCCGGTGGTGCCTTGGGCATGCGCAATGGAAAGCCCGACAGTGTCTCGACAATCGAGCGTCGCCTCTCGGCTATCGGCTGGAATTGTACCCAGCGCGGCATGACGCTTGATCGCAAGGATCGCGCCATCGCCACTGTGATGGCCGGCATCCGCAACACTCATGCAGCCCCACCCAGGCAGAAGGAAGCGTTGCTGCCGGAAGATCTGATCGCCATGCTTGAGACCCTGGATAGAGGAACCCTGCGCGGCCTGCGCGACCGGGCGATGCTGCTGATCGGCTTCGCCGGCGGATTGCGACGATCAGAGATTACCGGACTCGATCTTGGACGTGACCAAACCGAGGATGGGCGTGGCTGGATCGAAATCCTCGACAAAGGACTTCTCATTACACTGCGCGGCAAAACTGGCTGGCGCGAGGTGGAAATCGGCCGTGGCTCTACCGACGCGACCTGCCCAGTCGTAGCGATCGAGACCTGGATCAAGTTTGCAAAACTCGCCAAGGGGCCCTTGTTCCGCCGTGTGACCGGAAAAGGCAAGAATGTCGGACCGGATAGGCTCAACGATCAGGAAGTTGCGCGCCTTGTGAAACGCGCAGCCCTTGCCGCTGGTGTGCGTGGAGACCTGTCAGAACGTGATCGGGAGAAACTGTTTGGAGGCCATTCGTTGCGCGCCGGCCTTGCCTCCTCGGTGGAAGTCGACGAGCGCTATGTCCAGAAGCAGCTTGGCCATGCCAGCGCAGACATGACGCGGAAATATCAGCGACGACGTGACCGGTTCCGGGTCAATCTGACGAAAGCGGCAGGTCTTTAGGGAAGACAAGTCCCCTCCCCCGCCCAGTCGCGATGCGGAGAGATTTCAAGAAGCTTCAGAAATCCCACGGAGATATGAGATCAAGCCCGGTGGTCTCGAAATCGGTGAGATTGCGAGTTGCCGTGCGGCCGCCATTGACCCGTGCGATAGTCGCAATCATGCCGTCAGGCGCCGACATGGCTCGTCCCTGCCAAACAGCGGCGCCCATAAGCTCCCCGTAGGCAAGCGCCGCTTCCTCTGTCAAACCGAAAATCCGATCCGCGAAACGACGTCGCCAAATCCTCAAGCCCCTGCTCTAGGCGATCAGCACGCTGGTCCGGTCTTTTTTGGATACCATAGGCGATCTCGGCGATCGTCACCGTTGATAAGGCCAGTTCTGCATCGTCTCGGACCAGCCAGGCGATAACGGCCTCGTCAGGCGCTTTCCTCAAGGTTTCGGAAAACGACATTGGTATCTAGAACCAGGTGCGTGGTCGCTCGATTCCTTTCTCCTGCAGACGGTAGCTGCAGTAGAACGCGAAGCTGACTAAGAGCCACATACTGGATTCGCCGATTGCTAGGCGGATGTTGGAATTGGTTAGATTTGTTACCAGAAAGAACACCAGCACAGCGAGATAGCAATGGGCGGCTTCCGGGGCAATCAACGCATGCCTTGCGGCGAAAAACACCTTTCTCACCGCCCAGCCGAAAAGGGATCCATAGAACATAAGACCGAGAATCCCGTATCGAACGCCAAGTTCCAGAAAACCGTTGTGAAGCAGATTATATTTCAACTGGCCGGCTTGAGCGAGTTTTTCCCACTCGGACAACCAGCCAACGCCAGCGCCCAAGATCGGCGAGCTGGACCATATGGTAAGAGCGGCGAGCCAGAGTTCAAGCCGTTCCCGCACGGAAGTGGGAATATCGGGTGAGGCTATGGCGTTCTCCATGCTCCCAATAATGCCCGTCCCGGCCGCAATATCCTTAAGCAAGGACTGCCCGGCCGTGACGGTAGGGCCAGCCACCGTGATCAGGCGGTCCGAAAACAGAGTGGCCACAACGCCGCCGAGCAGCAGGACGAAAATGATGGCCGCGATCCGCGGGCCGGTTCTGCCAGTACGTCCAAGGAAAAGACCGCTCAGGAGGGTAGGCATTGCAATGGTCATCGCCAGCCACACGCCCTTGGAATTCAGGGTCATTATATTGATTAGCGCGAGAAGAATGACCCCCGCGCCCAAAGCGACGAGCAGCCCTTTCTCCGCAGCCTTGCGCCCCGCAGTATTGACAATATGGACGCTGAAGGCGACGGCGCAAATCAGAATCATGCCACTGGCGACAGAAGCGTGGATTGTGTTGTTGTGCGCGAGTGTGATTGCCATGTCCGAAGCGATGCCGGAATAGTCGGTGAAAATCCCGAGGAAGCAGAGGCTGCCCAGCATGAAGGCCAAGACGAGCTGAAATGGTCTGAGGCAGAAGAGCCAAATCGCAAAGCCAACCGTGGAATAAAACAGCGGAAATAGATAGATTCCCTCGGCGCTTCCAGTTCCCGCCTGGGGATGGACTAAGACAGTATAGCCAAACCTCAGCGCCACATAGGAGGCCCAGCCAATACAAGCAATGCCTGCAAGACCGATCAGCGGCTTGTCATAGCGCCACAGGTCGCGGGTAAAATAGACCCAGAGGCCCGAGATCAGCAGCCCAATGCCCGCAAAGCGGTACGCATCGCTCTCTGTCCAGAGCACCGACAGCATCAACAGGACGGCCAACCCTGCTAGTGCCATCATGAGCCGGTTGACGGGCCGTTCGGTTACGGGATGGTAGGCTTTTTGGATCATTCCTGCCGGACCGAGCGCTGCATGATGAAAGCGGTGGCCATGACCGATTGCACGGACATACGCGGTTGGGATTCGTTGAAGGACCGGAAACCTATCATTGTAGCCATCTGGTGCAATGCTCGATTGTGAACGCAATTGGGAGAATTCAAGAATGTTCTTTTCGACTGTCAGACCGTTGATGCCTGTTTCCCAATAGGTTTCTAGCGCAACATCCCATGGCCAGCTCATCTTGTTCAGCGCTTCGACGAGCTGCTTCGCGCCTTTACGGGACACAAGATAGGCTGCGGCAGACCCTTGGGGGCCCGCAAGGGTTCGGCCAATCCTGTCGGCGCGCCAGGTTGCGTCCAGACGGATGAAGCCAACTGCCCGGTGGTTAACCAGCTTGACCATGTCCAATCCGGGGAATGTGTCGATGATCGCCTGCGTTCTGGCCATCATGTCCGCATCGGGCACCACGTCGTCTTCAAGGATGACGCCATAGGCGGCGGAGCTGTCGATGAAGGCCTGAAGCGCCAGGATATGGCTACGATAACAGCCATACTCTCCGGGCAGGATCCGCCGTCCTGTGTTCCTTTCAAAGGCAGCCCTGTCGATATCGGTCCAGTCTTCAGAAGGGATTTTGCGTCCGTCGACCGCTTCAATCCGATGCAGGTGCAGGCCAATTTCGGCCGCCCTGTTTTTCATAAATGCCCAGCGATCACTGCTTGAGGCGAGGTTTACGACAAAAACAAGGACGCTCATAAATTTGGGTTCCACTATCGAACATGTCGCGACCTACTTCTCGTTGGAAGTCCGAGCAGATGGGATATAGACATCCCTGCTTAAACTCCTCTGGTCCGCACAATCAAGTACAACTCCGAGATGCCGTTGAAGTTGCCATGAAAACCGCCCTTTCTCTGCCTAGCGCGAGATAAGCGACTAAAGAGCGCGCGGCATCGCTGCTATCTCGAATGATATCGTGATGGCAATCGGCTATATTTCATGCTAGCTATCAAATAGCCATACACATATCATTCATGATTGCATGATTGCATGATTGCATGATTGCATGCTGTCATGCTATCAAACTAATTCGGAGTGCACACATGCCTGTCATATGCGCGGCAAACCCCAAGGGTGGCGCCGGAAAGTCCACCACAATCCTCGCAATGGCTTCCACGTTGGCCCAGCAAGGCGGCAGCGTGGTGATAATCGACGCCGATCCCAATAAGCCCATAACCGACTGGAAGACGGGAGAGAGCAAACTGCCGATCGAGGTAGTCAGCGACGCAACAGAAGCCAATATACGCGACCTGATAAATACCGCGGCATCGCGGGCACAGTTTGTCTTCATTGACCTGGAGGGAACAGCCAGCCGTCTCGCCTCCCGCGCTATCATACGAGCGGACCTGACCATCATACCTCTTGGCGGCAGTGCACTTGATGCAAAACAGGCCGCTCGCGCGGTCAGTCTGGTGAGAGAGAGCGAGGAGGATACCGGCAGGAAGCTGAACTTTGCCTTGGCGTTCAACCGGACAAGCCCTCCACCCTTCACAAGGCGCATCGAGCGGGAGATCTCCGACCAGATGCGATCCAACGACCTGCCGGTCTTGCGCACCCATCTATACCGGCGTGAAGCGTACAACGCCATGTTTATGGAACGACTCAGCCTGTTTGACCTCGATCCCACGAAAGTCAACGGTTTGGCGGCGGCCGTCGACAACGCTATCGAACTGACAGCCGAAGTGCTCGAATTATTGCGCCACGCAGAAACAGGGGGGGCCACCTAATGGCAAATGATCTTGGTTTCGGAAACCGGAAGAAGCTTGATCTGACTGGCTTCACGCCGAAAGCTCTGGCCTCAGAAAGCAGTGAAGTTGAACAGGTAACTGCCGACAAGACCGCTGACCGTCTAGGATTTGCTAGCCGAGAACCCGTCCGGAGAATCAAGCGGGTCCGCAAGACGAGCGAACCTCTTGATCAAGCCTTTGTTCGGGCACCCATTGAAGTTATCAATCGTTTCAAGACCTACTGCAACCAGACCGGAATGTCTTACGGCGAAGCGCTTGACGAACTGATGCGCAAAGCTGGTCTTTGATCCATTGGCTTGAACCAAGAGGGCAGGGTGGGGCCACATGAAAGCTTGTTGCCTGCCAACGATCGAAGACCCGGACCTTATCCAGCCGGCCGCAAGTTACGGCGTGCAATATCCAGCCGAGCGACAATCGGTGCCCTGTCGAGTCGAACATGAACCTGCTTGCCCAAATGATCCTTGCTCCAGACGAATTTAGCCTTATCGAGTTTAATATCGTACAGAATGCTGATGAAAGTGGAGTTTCCCTCCAGGCCGGTCATGCAAAACTCGGTTTCCCATTGCTTGCCCGTCTCGATTTCTCCGCTATCGGCTGGGGTGCTGAACCAAGAATCACCAGCAACATTTAACCAGCGTAACTCACTGATCCGCACTGTTTGGTTGGATAGGTTCTCTATCTTAAGCTTGGTCATGTAACAGGTCATAGAGTCCTCCGCTTTGGCCAAGTCCAGTTCCAGAGCAACCGTCATAACCATCGCAAGCGCGCCTAAAATCAATTTGCAAATTGTTCGCATGAGTCTGGGGCTTCAACATCCTGAAGTGAAGGTTATTTCTTTCATTCGATACCGTCGGTCATAAATACGGACGTAATAAGGCCGTAGACTGCGGCGAATTCAAGTCTAAAATTTAGAAAATTTGTTTTGTGCTAATCTCGATTTAACTAGTTGCGAAAAGAAAATTACCAAATTAAGAATCATTCTGAATATTCCTCCATAAGGTGCGCCCCGTGCAAAGCTTTCTCCAGCATCCCATCGCCCCTACAAATCCCTTTCTCTTGGGTCTCCTGACAGATCAACAGACACCCATACCGTTCAAATGGACGACAACCGCGCCTCTGCGAGTATTTTTCGATGATACGGGACCGCGTGCTTGGACTGAAGCGGAAAAATCAGCAGCTTTAAGCGCTTTTGCAACCTGGGAAAAAGTTACCAATATTAGTTTTGTTGCTACGGCAAACAGAGCCGAGGCAGACATTATACAAAATTTTACGATGTCAACTGACTTCCTTGGCCAGGCCGACTTGCCTGGGGGAACCCCACCAAGCATCATTACCTACAGCGTTGCGGGCACGAGTTTTGACACGATCAATCAAGCTGGTGATACGTATCAAACCATGGTCCACGAGATCGGTCACGCTATCGGCCTGTACCATCCCCACGACGGCGTGGTTTTCCCGGGTGTTACCGGAGAACAAAGTGCTGGGACCGACGGACAAAACCAGCATATCTGGACTGCAATGTCCTATGTTATTGGCTTCAATTTGGAGCCGACAACCACGCAACAATATGGCACCAATTTCACACCTATGGCGTTCGACATCGCCGCCATCCAGTTCCTCTATGGAACCAAGGCGGCTGAAACCGGCGACAACGTCTATCTGCTGCCAACGGTAAACCAAATTGGAACCGGCTGGAGCGCTATTTGGGATACTGGCGGCAATGACACGATCAGTGGCACTGGGGCAACGACGCCACTTATAATCAACCTCAATGAGGCCCCGCTGACAGGACCGAATGCCGGAGGCTTCGTGTCCTGGATCGGCGGCATCAAGGGCGGGTTCACCATCGCAAACGGTGTTGTGATAGAAAACGCCATTGGCGGTACCGGGAACGATACCCTTATTGGGAACGGGGCAAACAATGCTCTGACCGGCGGCGGCGGCAATGACATCATTGATGCGGGTGCGGGCGCGGACACCGTGCGGTTTTCCGGAAACAGGGCCGACTATACCTTGGTGAAGGCCGATGACGGAACTTACACGGTCACCGACACTACTGGCGGCCGTGATGGTATCGATACCGTCCGGAATGCGGAGGCATTCCAGTTTCTTGATCAGCTGCTTGACCTGAATGCGGTTCCACAGACACTGGCACAGCTTTTTGCAGCCAATCTCGACACGGCCAAAGGCTTGGCTTCAGCCTACGAGGTGCTGCAAGCGGGCGTTCCCAATGAGGCCGGATTTACCTTCCTGATCAACAGCGCGGTGTCCACCAATTTCGGGGCAGGGGCTGGCGTCGTATTCAATCAGGAGAACATCTTCATCAACCTCGTCAACAATCTCGTTCAGGGCAATGCAGGCGCCAAGGCACGCTTCGATGCACTCGCCACAGGCAGCACGCTCCAGGAAAAGGTGGCTTCTCTTTACACGGCTCTCATTCCAGCCTCGAAACAATCCGCCGAAGGACTTGCTTTCATCACCCGCGCAGACGGACTCAAGTTCTATCAAGACGTTGCCGCTGAACGGGGTGTTGCAGGCACAGATGGCGCAGCTATTGTTTCACTTGCCTCACTGCTGAAGATCGTAGTGACGGGCGATTACGGCATCGGCAATGCGGTCAATGATTTGACCAAGGCGGTGGCTGCGGGTTCAGCTGCCATTCCTGCAAGCGGCACTACGCTGACACCGCTCGAAACCGCCGATGGAACTGCTTTTGACACCGATGATGCCGCAGCTCTGGCGCGGATAGCATCGGTCGAAATTCCTTTATTCTATGTAAGTGCCTCCGATACGTTCGAGCTGGACTTCGCTCAATCAGTATACATTGTGGGCATCGCTGATGGGTATGACGGCGCGGCTGCATTGTAATCAGCATTACCTGTAATTGGCTCAATCTGATGCCCTATAGGGTTTGAAGATGTTACAAGCCGCCGCTCCCACGGGGTGGCGGCAAGAGCCCGATCGTAATGCAGAAACAGGCGCTGTTTCATTGAGAAGAGCGCGAATGATCGGGCAGAATCACCAAGATTCCGGATTATTTAAAGTGCGTATCGGTGACTCGCTGGAGGTCTTGGTTTTTGGCGAGGAATGGGTGAGTATAGTTGCATGGATATTCCATGCCTGAGCGGGTGATCTGTTCAATGTGGTTTGGAGTGAGGGGCGAACAAATGACTATCAGGCCTGACGCATACGAGCAGCTCACTCTGGAACTCATCAATCAGGCGCGAATGGATCCAGGCGGAGAGTTTGCGCGGCTAATCGCAGACGTGGCTAGCAAAACGGCTGTAGCGCCAAACATTACGAGCGCCATCAGTTTTTTCAACGTCAATCTGAATGAACTGGCTAATCAGTTTAATGCTCTGGCACCCACTGCTCCGCTTGCCTGGAGCGATCAGTTGTCGCAATCTGCGACTGCGCACAGCCAGCTCATGATCGACAATGATCTGCAGTCCCACAATCTGCCAGGCGAGCCTAGCCTCGGGAACCGAGTTAAGGCTGTTGGATATGAGTTCCAGACAATTGGCGAGAACATATTTCTATGGGCCGAGGATGCGCTTTACACCCACGCTGCCTTCTTCATAGACTGGGGCAATTCACCGACAGGTATTCAGACACCGGCCGGTCACCGCAACAACATTATGGACGCGGCAAAAAAGGAAATAGGTATAGGCGTCATCGCCGAAGCCAATCCAGCCACAACGGCAGGCCCAAACGTCATCACCCATCATATTGGCACGTCCTTCACCACTCAGCAGAAACTGCTTGGCGTTGTCATCAATGATGCCGATAGCGACGATTTTTATGACATAGGAGAAGGTGTCGCTGGGGTAAGGATTACGGCCACTGGCACAAACGGTACGTTCACGACGACCACTTGGGACTCAGGCGGTTATCAAATGGATCTGGCTAACGGGACCTACACAGTTACCTTTTCGGGGATGAACGTAAACCGGACCACAAATGTTACCATTAACAACAACAATTTGAAGCTTGATGCGGAGACTGGCGGACCGGTTATTCCCGCAACTTTGGCGCAACTGTTTGCGGCCTACCCAGACACAGCGAAGGGCTTGGCTTCGGCCTATGAAGTCCTGCAAGCTGGCGTTCCCAACGAAGCTGGCTTTACCTTCCTGATCAACAGTGCGGTCTCTACCAATTTCGGGGCAGGGGCAGGTGTGGTGTTCAATCAGGAAAACATCTTCATCAACCTGGTCAACAATCTGGTCCAGGGCAATGCAAGCGCCAAGGCACGATTTGACGCGCTTGCCACAGGCACCACGCTGCAGGAAAAGGTGGCCTCTCTCTACACGGCTCTCATTCCGGCCTCGAAGCAGTCGGCCGAAGGGCTCGCCTTCATCACCCGGGCTGACGGCTTGCAGTTCTATCAGTCCGTTGCGGCCGAGCGCGGTGTCGCCGGCACGGACGGTGCAGCCATTGTTTCGCTGGCCTCGCTTCTGAAGATCGTGGTGACCGGCGATTACGGGATCGGCAACGCGGTCAATGACCTGATCAAGGCCGTTGCTGCTGGAAATGCCGCGATACCAGCCGCAGGCTCCACATTAACGGCTCTGGAAATAGCCGATGGGACAGCCTTTGATGCAGACGATGCGGTTGCCCTTGCGCGGCTTGCTGCGCCGGCTGCCACGACTGACATTTATGTCGACGCATATGAGATGGAGAATTCGGACTTCGTTTCACCCGCATTCATTGTCGGAATGAGTTACGAGCAGGACAATGTGGCTATTTTTTAATCGTTGCCATTCATGAAGCCCTGTCTCACCTGGTGTGCCACGTACTTTCTAGTTCCATTTCTGCTGATGGCTTGCTCTGATCAAAATCAGACCAAACCGGTAAGTTTAAAGGACAGTCAAACCGTCCTCTCTAGCAAGACGGCCTCCCCACAGGAGACCAGCAACGCCCGGAACCCAAATGCCATGACCATTCGTGTTCTGACGCCTTCGAGCCTGCACGAAGAACCCGATCCAAGGTCTTCGACAGTTGGCCCTGTGTTGCCCGCCGGGTTTGCGATTGCTGAACTGAGGGAAGAACAGAAAGACTGGTTGAGTGTTTGTATTTCAGCTAATAAGGTTTCCTACTGCGGTTACATTTTGAAGGCCAACACCAACTGGTCATCATAAACAAAGGGGATTGTTTTATGGCTGTTCGTACCATCCTGAACAATGGCTCGCCGGACAACCGCATTGATATCGTCATCTTGGGCGATGGCTACACATCCTCCCAGCTTGTATCCGACTTCACCACCCATGCCCGCAGCCTTGTGGATTATCTGTTTGCCGGTGGTGCGGCTACCGAGCCCTATGGTCGCTATGCCAGTTATTTTAATGTCCACTTGATTGACATTGCATCGGTCCAGTCGGGCGCCGACAATCCCGGAGGTAATCTCACGGTCGACACCGCGCTTGATGCCACCTATTTTTTTGACGGCACAACCGAACGGCTTCTCTACATCGACGACAGCAAGGCAGATGCGGCAGTGGCGGCGGCTCTCCAAGGGACCGGTATCGATGTCGACATGCGTTTTGCGAGTGTGAATGACACGAAGTATGGGGGCGGTGGTGGCAAATATGCCGTTTATGCCGGCGGGAATGCCAACGCCCTTGACGTCGCTGTGCATGAAGTGGCGCACTCCTATGCCAAGTTGGCTGACGAATACGGTGGAAACCCCGGGGTTTTCACCGGCGCGGAACCTGTTGGCGTCAACATTACGAAAGATGCATCGGGTGCCAAATGGCAGCAATGGCTTGGCTACGATCAACCGGGAATCGGCACTATAGCCGCCTATCAGGGCGGCGGTTATTTCGATCAGGGTATCTATCGTCCGTCTGATTCGTCCAAGATGCGCGATCTGGGAAGACCCTTCGACGCAATATCGCGTGAACAGTTCATTCTCAAATTCTATGAAGATGTTGATCCTCTCGACAACTGGACAGGCAAGGGAGGGACACTCAATCTGAAGGATGTCGCAAGCCTGAGTGTCACACCCATTTCCGCCGATACAATCTCTGTGGACTGGTATGTTGACGGCGTTCTGACCGTAGCCAGCCAACCGGTCGTGACGGTGGCTGATCTCAAACTGACAGCCGGTAGCCACACGGTAAGTGCGAAAGCGGCAGACAAAACGGATTGGGTGCGGCTTGATCGTACAAGTCTGGAGCAGACGATAACCTGGCAAATTGAGCTCTCATCGAATCCGGTAATCGCCGACATGAAGCAACTGTTTGCGGCTAACCCAGACACAGCGAAGGGGCTAGCTTCGGCCTATGAGGTGCTGCAAGCGGGTGTGCCCAATGAGGCTGGATTTGTCTTCCTGATCAACAGCGCGGTCTCGACCAATTTCGGGGCAGGGGCAGGTGTCGTGTTCAATCAGGAGAACATCTTCATCAACCTGGTCAACAATCTCGTCCAGGGCAATGCAGATGCCAAGGTACGTTTTGATGCACTCGCGATAGGCACCACGCTCCAGGAGAAGGTGGCTTCCCTTTACAATTCGCTGATTCCGGCCTCCAAGCAGTCAGCGGATGGTCTTGCCTTCATCACCCGTGCAGACGGCTTGAAGTTTTATCAGGAGGTTGCGGCTGAGCGCGGTGTTGCCGGTACGGATGGCGCAGCCATTGTTTCACTGGCCTCGCTGCTGAAGATCGTGGTGACCGGCGATTACGGGATCGGAAATGCGGTCAATGACCTTATCAAGGCGGTGGCTGACGGAAATGCCGCGATCCCTGCAAGCGGCACCACGCTGACACCCATCGAAACCGCCGATGGGACGGCCTTTGATGCCGATGATGCTGCGGCTCTTGCACGGCTTGCTGTACCTGTTGAGACCAGAGTGCACTATGCCGCCAGCTCATATGAGGCCAAGGAAATGGCGGCGCCGGTTGAGATCTCGGAACTCTATGTGAGCCCGTACGAGATGCATAAGGCGGATTTCCCGGGTTCTATCGCGATCATCGGGCAGGGTGATGGGCAGGATGGGGGATGGGCCGGATAAGGTATCGACCCCCTTCTGGTAGGTCCCAAAGGCTAAGTTAATGACATTAGGATGGTGCGTTTTGATTTTGGCGCACCCAAGCACCACGTTTGATTAAAATCAGGAGCAGAGTCCAACCAGAAAGGGGACCAGATCCTGAGCCCCGTCCGTCAATCAAACAGGATCTCATAGGTTACGGGATCATAATACCGCATCAGTTCCCTGACAAAATCCCTCAGGTCCATGCCAAGCGCCTCCGCCCAAACCTTGTAACGGTCGGGTGGCAAACGTCCGCGGCCATTCTCAAGCTGGGAAATAAACGTGTAGTAGGTCACTCCTACCTTGTCGGCAAACTCTCTTTGCGACAGGCCCGTAGCCTCGCGCATTTCTCGCATCCACAATCCGCCTGCGGCACGCAGGTTCCGGACCTCCTCTGCGTCGCGGCGCTGAATGTTGCTGTACATCTTGATTGCTCTCCAGAAACCCTAATTCAAAAGCGCATACGAGAGCCCGTTCTCAAATGGTCTGGCTGAATACGCGCTCAATAATACTGTACCTCTTATCAAACTCACATTTTGGGAGAAGAAATGCAACATTTTGGAGTGTACAAAAACTCAACTGGTAATTTTGACACAGTGTTGTAAATATACTAAATTATGTAAGAACACAAAGTCATACAATATATATATAGTAAACTTGACTGAAATTCATATTAAACCTAGGAATCAACGAAGTCGCAACAGGGCGGCCTACCTGAAGTAAGTTTGCATGGAATTATCTATTCCGTGTGGGTGGCTTGTTCAGGATATTTCTAAATTTCCCACTGGAGATACCCAATGCCAATCGCTGACCTTTCAACACTCATCAACGCGACGGCGCAGAACCTTTCACAGTTCAAAGGTCTGTCGGTCGCTTACAATCTCTTGGGTGGCGCGCCGACCATCGCAGGCTACACCGCGCTCATTGAAGAAAACAACGACTCGAACTTTGGTGCCGGTCCCGGCACCACGTTCAATGACGAGAATGTTTACATCAACGTTCTGAACGCGCTCTATCAGGGTAATGCTGACGCCAAGACAGCGTTTGATGCAATTGTTGGCGGCGGGGCTTCCCTGTCAGACAAGCTGGAACTGGTCTACAACAGCCTTATCCCTGCTGCAGAGCGTACTGATGCTGGCTTGGCTTATTTCAAGTCACAGGCTGCCTTCTACGAAGGCCGGGCTGCTGAGCTTGGCGTTGAAGGCCCTAATGGCGCCGCGCTCGTGGCTTATGCCGCGCTCGCAAAGATCGCTGTCGATAACGACATTGGTGGGCTGGGTGATACCATCATTGATCTGGTTGCGGCTGTTAACAATGGTACCGCAGCTCTGCCGGAAGATGGCACTGATTTTACTCCGCTCGAAACCGCTGACGGCACCGACTTCGACACTGATGACGTTGTAACTGACCCAACGGTAGGCACCACCTTCACGCTGACTACTGGTGTCGACACCTTTACGGGTGGCGCTCTGGACGACACCTTCATTGCGGGTACTGTGAAATCGTTGGACGGATCGACAGACGTCCCGACACTGTCAGCTGCTGACACGCTTCGCGGCGGAAATGGCAATGACCAGCTGAACATTACGGTCAATGGTACTGGTGACGCGCTTGGCGGCGCAGACATTGCAGGCATTGAAACGGCTAATGTTCGTAACGTAGCTGCGACCGGTGGTGGTACCGCCACCGTAGACGCATCTGTCGCGCCGGGCCTTATGAATGTTTGGTCGGACCGCAGCACGGGTGACCTTAGTGTGACGAAGCTTGCAGAAGGCGGCGCGATTGGTATTCGTGGTAACGGCTCTGTTCAGTCCGGCGACGTCGCATTTGGTTATTCAGATGAAGCATTTGCGGCAACAATCCTCTTCGACGGGGGCACCAAGGCAGGCAAGGCAACTGTCAATCCTGCGAATGAAGACCAGAACGCAGTCACTGTTTCTTTCAATAACGGTACCACTGCGCTTGGAACCACTTCAGCGACCATTATCTCGCAAGGTGCAGCTAATAGCGTCAACAATATCGATCTGAACGCAGATGCTGGTCCTGCTACCGTCAAGTCGCTGACGATTGACGCTGCTACGAACTTCACCGTTGCAGGTGCCGACATCGGTCCGGATGCGGATGCTGATCCGAACACTTGGATTTCGGGCTTTGCTGCCGATGCGACCATCGACGTAAACGGCGCAGGCAAGGTTTCTGTTGGTTCACTCGAAGGCAACGTCAAGGAAGTGAACGGCGCTGATAACACCGGTGGTGTGACAGTTACGGGCGGTTTCGATGCGACTGACAAGTTTGTCGGCGGCAAAGGCGACGATACCCTCACAGCTGGTGTTGCTTTGACGAGTGGCTCTGCTGACGCGGGTGAAGGCACGGGCGACCGTCTCAAGATCACCAACGACGCTGCCGTTGACACTGCATCGAAGGGTGGGAAGTTCATGAACTTCGAAATCCTTCGCACCGCTGACACCGGTGGCAGCACCTTCAATCTGGCGAACATCGCTGGCATTACTATGCTTGAGATTGACGGAGCAGGCGGAACCACCATTGACGGGTTCAACAGTCAGACCGTTACGGTGATCGGCGACAATGTTGGTGGTCTCACACTGAACAAGACGGGTGCTCTTCCTGCAGGCGCAGATGTTGTGGACATCAAGATCGACAACTCGGTTTTGGAGAATGCTGACGGCGTCGACGTGGGTACGATCAATGTGCTCAACATCGACACGCTGAACCTTGAATCAGTTGGCGGCAAACTGTCCCCTGCAACTGAGTCCAACTCGGCTGGAATCGGCACCAACGCAGACCTTGAGACCGTTAACCTCAAGGGTGACACAGCATTCGATCTCACGACCAGTGGTTCGACCGTTGACTCGGTGAATGCTGCTGATTTCACGGCTACCCTCAAGGTTGACGCTTCTGGTAACTCGGGTGCTATCGAAATCATCGGTGGTTCGGGGAAGAACACGCTCTTTGGTTCTTCTAACGATGATGTTCTCAAGGGCGGTGCCGCAAAGGACACGATCAGGGGCAACGCGGGTGCTGACGTTATAACTGGCGGTGGTGAAGTCGACACCTTCGACATCAACAACTACATTGCACCGGTTACCACAGGAAATTTGCAGGCGTCGACGATTGCAGCTAACGTAAATATCGATCAGGAGTTGATTGATCTTACTGCGGACACTACCAATGACAACGGTGAACGCATCAATATCTCCTATACGCTCAACGGCGTAGTGGGTCAGATTGATGGTATTATCGACGTACTCGGTGGAGGCGATATCAATGTGGCGAATCAGGCCGCTCTGGCAACATTCGTCGCAGCCCAGCTGAACGGTGTGAATGGTATTACTGCAGCTACGAACGCCAATCCAGGTCAGGTTGAGGCAACGGCCGGTAACAACGGATCGCTCACGATCAACTCAGTCACATTCAATACCCAAATTGAAGCTGCTGCTGCTGTCGTGAGCAATGGTGCTGATGACGCACAGATCACTACAATCACGATTGATAATGATCCAGTGGTTGGAGAAACCTATAGCTTCGACATCACAATAGCTGGTGGCACAGCAACGACGATCAGTGCAACTGCCGCTTCTACCGATCCACAGGCTCTTGTGACCCTGTTGATTGCTGATGTGAATACGAAACTCGGCACGGCTGTTACTGCTGCTGATGTTATTGCTCCGAATGTCACGCAGTTCACCATCACGGACGATGTGCCTGATAATGGCGGTTTCAACATTAGCAACATCGTAATCGGTGGTGGCTCGACAGGTGGTTATGGTGGTGACTCGAACGCAGTGATCTCCGGCGTTGGCCCGACGCTTGCTGTGAGCGGTTATGACTCGATCACGGACTTCAACACCGGTGGTTCTGACGTGCTCCAGTTTGTTGCGGCAGATGAAGTTGCCGGTGCAGCGGCTGCAGCTCCGGTTAGCGGAACCTCTGTCCAGATCAGC
>TARA_R110002020_G_scaffold404912_1_pt1 | contig 44161 bp, 58 predicted proteins | sample TARA_R110002020 | Tara Oceans TARA_R110002020 (sample SAMEA4396489) | marine metagenome | biome: Westerlies Biome; feature: [MES] marine water layer (ENVO:01000295) within the mesopelagic zone...; material: water (ENVO:00002006), including particulate matter (ENVO:01000060) such... | reverse complement strand
CCACGCCGCACTCAGCGGCGGTGAGGGGCCGACCGTCCAACGGTCTTACATGCTCAAGCTCGTGTGCGCTGTCGAGCCCGAGAGCGGCATGAAGCTGCGGATGACGCAGAAGATGATCGATGAGTTCGGCTTCCCGCTCTGCGGCTGCCACGAGACTCCGATGGAGCTGGCGGACTCGTGAATGGAACTTTGGCCGAGGAGGAGCGGGAAGAGCTTTTCGCTGATGCAAGGGCTCGCGAGCGATCCGTCCAGGATCGTCGTGCTGCTCTCGAAGAGCAGTTCCGAGGTGTGGCTGAAGGTCGACCGTGGTACGACGGTATCTTCGCTCATCAGTGGGGGGGTGCCTGTTACGGCGCTGTTGCCAAGCGATGGTTCCTCGGAGACGAGCCTGGAGCAGGTAAGACGAGGACTTCGATTGCTTGGCTGGACCTCGTTGGAGCCCAGCGTGTCATCCTGGTTGCTGAGGCGAATGTCTGTGCTCAGTTCGCAGGGGAGATCTCCGATCTCGCTCCGCACCGGACCATCGTCAATCTTGCGGGCCTGGCACGGGACACTCGTCACGAGCGCATCAACAAGCTCCTCCGACGCCGAGAGGGTGTCGTCGTCCTGAACTACGAGATGTTCCGTCGCGACGATGACGCGATGGGCAAGCTCCTCATGTGGCAGGCCGACACGGTGATCGTGGACGAGGCTCACAACATGAAGAGCATCAAGACCTCGAACTACAAGAACGTCGAGAAGATCGTCTTCGCTCACAACTCCTGCCCTCAGTGCCAGGGCCTCATCTACGGCGTCAAGCGACAGTGCAGCTCCTGTGGGTGGAAGACCCCGTTCACGTACGGCAGTGGAGAGCTCAACTGGCGAGCATGGGAGGACAAGGCTTCTCGTGATCGAGCCATGTTCTTCAGCACACGGTCTGTAAAGAACTTCCTGGCCTTGACCGGAACGCCGGTTCTGAACACTCCCGTCGACCTTTACAGCATCTACCACCTCATCGATCCTGTACGGTTCCCGTCGCTGACGTGGTTCAAGGCCACGTTCACGCACCCGGACTACAGCGAGAAGCGCCACGTCTTCAGCAAGAAGGGCCTGGAGATGCTGACGCCCTTGCTCAAGGGCCGGTATCTCGCTCGCAAGCTCAGCGAGGTGGGTATAGAGCTACCGAAGCAGCGCGTCCACGTCGAGCGTGTCGAGATCGACCCCAAGGTGTATCCGCTTCAGGCCCGCACGATCGAGCAGGTGTCGAAGCACGCCGCGATCATGCTCAACAGCGGCGAGACCATGACGCTGATGCACGTCATCACGATCATCCTCCGCAAGCGACAGGCGAACGTCTGGCCGGGCGGCATCACGTTCAAGGACCCGAACACGGGCGAGGTCATCTTCTCGGTTGGGTCCGAGGTGCAGGAGTCCGCGAAGATGGACGCTGCTCTGGAGCGCATCAAGGAGTACCACTCCAAGGGCAAGCGACAGATCGTCTTCAGCCAGTTCTCGACAGCCCTGGAGGAGTTCGAGAAGCGCATCAACGCTGCGGGGATCCGTGCCGTGCGGTTCGATGGCAGCACGCCGGGACGACTGCGCGAGAAGATCAAGGACAACTTCTACCGGGCCAAGGGCCAGGAGCCGCTGTGGGATGTCGTGCTGGTCCACTACAAGACCGGAGGGGCAGGGCTCAACCTGACCTCCGCGACCGTCACCCACATCCTCGATGAGGAATGGAACAGTGGAAAGCGCGACCAGGCGTATGCTCGCAACCACCGCATGGGCCAGGTCGAAGAGACCGACGTGCATGTCTACCGAGCTCCGGGCGTCGACGTGTGGATGGCCAACCTCATCGCCATGAAGGAGCGTATGGTCGACAAGCTCGGTGAAGCAATGTCGGGCGAAAAGCAGGCTGGCCTGATCTTGAAGGCGATCCAAAGAGGAGAGATCTGATGCTGTGTGAAGGATGCGGACAGACCGTTGACGAGCTGTGGCAGGTAGGCGAGGATGCTGATGGTCGGAAGATCTTCGTCGGCCCCGAGTGCATCATCGAACCTGCCAGAAATCGTGTGAGGTTGGGGCTATGAGAGTACCTGTAAAGGGCGGTCCCCAGGACGGGGCCGAGCTCATCTTGCGCGACGACTATCGCGTGGTCGGGAACGTGTTCCACATCATCGATTCGTGGTACGTGCTCAAGGTCCCGAAGGGTGGCCTCACCCCTGAACAGGGCTACGTCCTGGAGCACGTCAAGGAGCGGGACAAATGAGTGAGTTCGTCACGCACATGTGCGCTGCCTGTGCCGCGGGAATCTTCGAGGAGTGCGAGAATGCTACCGAGCTGGAGCCGGGATGGATCATCCCTTGTGCTCAGAAGTTCTCGATGGCAGCGGGAGTAGTGGGTGGGCCGACAGAGCGTGGCCTCGTCGGCAGGCCCCCCCTCGACCCAAGCCAGGTGACCGACCCGAAGAGCACAGGACGAAAGCGAGCCAAGATGCTCGCGCCGATCTCGACAGGGCAGCTCTGCGAGTGGGCCGACCTGAAGCGCGCAGGCGGCGGTGTCGTCCCCATCCTAGGATGCCAGGGCAACCGCATGATCGAGAAGAAGGGTGGCGAAGACGGCTATGTCCAGGGCGACCGGCATCACGGCCCCGACAAGGGCACGATGAACAACCGTGTCGGCGTCAACCTGCACTCGATCTGTGTCACCTGCCACCACCGCTGGCACGCGCTCAACGATCCGTTCTACGACGACGAGGGCAGACCCGCCGCAGAGTTCGCCTTCCTCCCTGTCGAGCCGTACTACAGTCACGACCCGAACACGACCTTTACAGACGACGAGTGGGCTGAGGCTGAGCTGTGGTGGAGCCAGAAGCCCTTCGACCGAGGCCCCTACCCGTACGCTCCTGACGAGAGCGTGAAGAAGGTCTTGCCAATCCCGGCAGACTTCGCTACCCTAGAACCCGGCGAGAACCCGTTCCCGGACTCGCCCTTCGCAGAGAATGGAGATCTCTCATGACCCTTTTCGTATCCCTCGATCTGGAAACAACGGGGCTCGACCCCGACAGCGATCACATCTTGGAGATCGCTTGGATGGTGCTCGATGGCGACCTCAACGAGGTGCTGCCCCCGGTGAGCTACATCGTCAACCACGGCTACGCCTGGGGTGACGTGTTCGCCGCGCTGAAGGCCAACGAGGTCGTGCGGCACATGCACCAGCAGAGCGGCCTGGCTCACGCCATGAACCTCGAAGAGGGCACCTCGATGGAGGTCATCATGGAGAAGTTCATGGACGACATCGAGCACGCTCTCGCAGGCACCGAGGACGACATCAACCTCCTCGGCAACAGCATCCACTTCGACAAGAGCTTCCTCCTGGCCAACGGCTGGGGTCCCCTCTTCAGCGGGCTGCTCGGATGGAAGATCAGCCATCGCATGTGGGACAACAGCGCGCTGAAGCTGGCCTATGCCTCGGCTGGGATCGCAGTACCTCCTGTCGAACCCGGAACGCACCGAGCCATCATGGATGTTGTGGAGGCTGCCGACCAGGCACGAGCCTTCCGCCAGCAGCTTATGACCCTCCAGGGGGCGATGCTCTGATGGCTGCCAACTGGCCCACTCACCGCGTCCGACAGGCTGAGCGGAACCGTCGCAAGCACGCCGCTCAGCGCCGCGCCAAGCGCAATCGTCGGCTCACATCGACTGGCAAGCGAGGAGAGTCATGACCAAGCGACGTAGCCCGTTCCCGGGGCAGGTTCTCCGGAAGGTCTTCAACTGGGGCGACAGCTCCGCTGAAGAGCCGATCGAGATGAAGCGGCCCGAGGTCGCTGGCGTGAAGCACGCCGACATCATCACGTCCGAGGTGCAGAACACCAACGGCGAGATCCACAAGCTGGTGCTCGACATCGACTTCCCTGTAAAGGTCGTCCCGAGCACGACCGAGGGGCACTTCCACCTCTACATCGACAAGACGATGAGCAAGAAGGTGTACTTCGAGCTCGTGCGTGCCTTCGTGGATGCAGGGCTTGTCGAAGAGGGCTTCCTCGGTGCCAGCCTGGAGCGTGGATTCACCGGAGTCCGTCTCCCCTGGATCAAGAAGCCGCAGGCCCTCTGATGGGCAGCGTTAGCCACTCCCGCGTGGACGCCTACCTCTCCTGCAAGAGGAAAGAATATTACGGCTACCACAAGAAGCTCACCCGCATCGAGACGAGCGTGGGCCTAGCTCTTGGTAGCGCAATCCACCGTGTTGAAGAAGTCCTTTACAGCACGGTTATCGCTGCTGGCAACGGCCTTGCAGCACAGAAGGCGGCGTATCCCGAGGCCGTCAAGGCTGCCTGGGCTGAGGTCGACAAGATCTACGCCGAGGGCTACGAGGACTCCGACAAGCGAGCACCCTTGCGGCTCATCATCGAGAAGTACCTCCAGCGCGAGCCCTTCATCGACAACGACTGGAGCGATGACTCGCGACAGTGGCGGATCCTGGCTGTCGAGATGGAGTTCAACCTGGAGTGGGATCCCGAGAACGAAGGCCGTTACCCGTTCGTTGTCGACCTCATCGTGCAGGACCCTGATGGCGTGGTGGCCGTGGTAGACCACAAGGGGCTGTATGACTTCTACAGCTACGAGGCGACGAACCTCATGCCGCAGATCCCGAAGTACATCGGCGCGCTGCGTGGGCTCGGTCACACGATCGGCTACGGCGTCTACAACATGATCCGCACCCGGCCTGACTCGAAGGGTGACAAGCTCAAGAAGGCCGACCTCATCGCCAAACTGCGCGAGCTGGAGCCCGCCCGAGTGGAGCTATACGAAGAGGCCACGGAGAAGCCGTTGGAGAAGGCCCTGGCCAAGGACATCGAGGCGATGGCCGAGGAGTGGGGCGTGGAGTTCTACGAGGGCCGTGCGCTCGATGACTGGGCGTTCGCAATGGACATCCAGCCGTCCGGGCTTCGCGTTCAGCGCTCCTTCCTGGAGCAGGTGGTGGCCTCTCAGGAGGTGGCTGCACTCGATGAGCTGGACGACGAGACGAGAGACATCAAGGCGCTGCGTGTCGGCAACAGCATGATCTGCAAGAGCTGCTCCTTCAAGGATCTCTGTTCCGAAGAGCTCCGAGGTGGTAACGTCGCCCTGCTGATGCAGACCGACTACAAGGTCAAGGACAAGCGCGATCACATCGAAGTCACCACAGAAGTCGAAGAGATCTGATACCCTAATCTCAGCGCCTCAAGCTAGTCACTAGTCACAGAACACAAGGAGAAGAACATGCCCGCACCCGTTGCAAAGCTCAGCAAGCTGCTCGACCGAATGGCCGACATGGAGCATCAGGTCATCGAGAAGAAGTTCATCGGACTCTTCTACGGCTCCTACGGAACCGGCAAGACCACCGCGGCTCAGGCCCTGGCACAGAAGCTCAAGGGTGAGGGCCGGATCCTCTACCTGGACAGCGCCGATGGCTGGGTGTCGCTCGACAACATCAAGCCGCTGAAGAAGTCCACGACCTACCTCAGCGTCACGGACCCCCGAGAGCTCATGGTCATCGCCAACGCGCTGAAGACCAAGGCCCCGAACTTCGAGGACATCACGGTCGTCGTGCTCGATGAAGTGTCGAGCTGGTTCACCGACACCCTGCACATGTATGCCCGGGAGGTGACGAACACCTCCGATGACGCCGATCTCCCCGAGATCGAAGGCCAGATGTACGCCGCCCCGCAGGCCGCGTTCCTGAACCTCATCAAGACCTTCCACAAGGCGCAGAACCTCCACATCATCATGATCGCCCACGAGCAGGGCCGTGCGATCAAGGGCGACAAGGAGCAGAAGATGACGCCCTCTCTCGCCCCCAAGCTCATGAACGGGCTTGCCCAGCTCGCCCATGTCGTGGCACGCTTCGATGCCAAGCGGGACGCGAACGCGAAGGGTGGCTATCGTCGCGAGGCCCAGGTCCAGCCGACACGTTACGTGGACGCCAAGACCCGCATCGGTAACCTCGACGTGAAGATGGACGCCGTTGACCTCGTGAACGAGATTGCCGACTGGAGTAACTCGACGCAGATGGCCAAGGATCTCGCCGCTCCCGAGCCCCAGATCGTGGCCGAAGAGCCGCAGGACGAGGAGACTCCGGAAGACCCGGAAGAGGACTTCGAGGTCAAGGACGACGACCCCGCAGAAGCTTAGGGGCTCCCCCGCCTGGCAGCCGCTTATATGGCATAGGTCCACGAGGTACTGATCCTCCTCGCCTGAGAGCACGGATCGCACATCAACCAACTATCTGTAAAGGACAAGACAATGGGACTTTTCGAAGACTTCGACATCGACATGGACGACGTGGAGGAGGCCACCGGCTTCGCCACCGTCCCGGACGGCACCTACGAGTTCGAGATCGCGGAGGGCTACACGCAGAACGGCTCCTCCAACTTCCCGAACGACAAGCTGTTCTTCATCAAGTACAGCCTGGACGAAGCAGGTAGCACCAGCGAGCGCTTCGTCATCGGCCAGCGCGACGACGAGGACAGCGAGTACGAGATCACCGAGCGGGCCAAGCAGTCCCTCGGCTTCCTGAAGACGCGGCTGAAGAGCCTCGGCTTCGAGAAGATGCCGCAGGACGCTTCTGAGCTGGAAGGGATCCGCGGCACGCTCAAGCTGGTCACGACCAAGAGCAAGAAGGGCGGCGAGTCCAAGGAGTACCAGAACGTCAAGGACGTGAAGGTGACCCCGAAGGCTGCGGCCAAGAAGCCCGCCGTCAAGACCTCGACCAAGGCCGCAGCTCCCGCCGCTGCGGACGAGGACGAGAACCCGTTCGGATAGCTCCGCAGCGGGTGACATCGAGAAAGCCCCTGTTCCCACAAGGGGCAGGGGCTTTCTCTTCGCGTGAGGCTACGAGCAGGAGGAGACCTTTACATGCCTACGGAAGATATCATAGGGTACTTGGCTCAGCGAAAGCAAGAGTTCGGGATAGATCCTTTACAGGATTTCCTGAAGCAGGCCCTCGTGATCGCAACAGACCTGCACCTGGCAGGTGTCGAGTGCTTCATCCTCCACCACGAGCCCGAGCGCTGGATGGCCGCAGAGTGGAGCCTGGCGCTTCGCAGGCACAGCATCGAGTCCTGGGACGCGGTGATCCACGCTGCGTCTGCATCGGCACTGGTGGACGACACCATCCGACAGATCAATGAGGAGGCGGGACGAGAGTGACTCGCGCCGACGATCTGCAAGCATTCTTCGAGCAGGTGTGGAAGGACACCGAAGGCTACGTCTACCTGCCTGTAAAGGGCGTAACGGGCTTCCGGAAGTTCATGATCCCCTGGCCTCGCAAGAAAGAGGCCGTGGTCCAGCACGTCCTCAAGTACGCTGCGGACGAAACGGCTGAGGTCTTCTACTCCCCCGCGCTCTACAAGAGCCCGAAGCCTGAGCAGAAGAACGTCCTCGGCTCCTGGGTGGCCTGGGCTGAGTTCGACGGCAACGCTCCTGTCGACTGGCCGACCGACATCTCTCCGATCCCGACCATCGAGATCCAGAGCAGCATCGCGAGCAAGCGACACGTCTACTGGGAGCTCAAGGAGTTCGCGTCCGCCAAACAGGTGCAGGACATCAACCGTGCGCTCGCGTACGCGCTCGGGGCTGACCTGTCGGGCTGGGACGCGAACCAGTTCCTGCGGCCCCCGGGCTCAACCCACCGCAAGGACCCCCGACACCCGCTCACCGTCACGCTCCTCCATAACCGTCTCGACCGCACGTACGACCGCGAGGCGTTCGCTCACATCCCTGAGCCGAAGGAAGCCATCCAGACGAGCATCGAGCTGCACGAGCTCCCTCCGCTGGACGAGGTGCTCGCAGAGGCCAAATGGAGCAAGGAGCTGCTGTCTCTATTCAAGACCTCCGGGGACGAGATGCAGAGCGAGGGCCGGGACCGCTCAGGAGCTCTCCAGCGCCTTGCGTACGAGGGTGCCGAGCACGGCTGGACCGATGAGCAGATCATGGTCGTCCTGCTCGACGCAGACGATCGCTGGGGCAAGTACAAGGGGCGCTCCACGAGACAGAAGATCCTCGTGGACCTCATCAACCGAGCCCGCATGAAGGTGGGCTACGACGCACCGACAGAGCTGGAGGGCCTCGCACTGGCCCTCTCGGCAGACGTGCCGGTGGAGTCAGACGACGACGATCGCGTGCTCTTCTCTGTCGGAGAGCTCGCCACACTCAAAGGAATCGAGGACTGGATTGTGACTGATCTGATGACCCCCCGCGGGCTGGGACTATTTACAGGACGCCCTGGCGTCGGTAAGACCCAGCTCAGCTTCCAGCTCGCTGCCGACATTGCTGCCGGTCGCGGTACCTTCCTCGGACGAGACCTCCAAGGTACGCCGCAGAAGGTGCTCTACCTCTCCCTGGAGATGAACAAGCACCAGCTCCCGCACATCGCCGTGCCGCTCAACGATCGCTACCCCGACATGGACCAGAGCAACCTGATGGTGTACGCCAAGGGAGAGCGGCTCCCGCTCGACCAGGACAGCGGCCAGGCGTACTTCGAGGCTCTCGTCGGCAAGTTCAAGCCCGCGGTCGTCTTCATCGACTCGCTCAGCCACATGGTGGCTGCCGACCTCTCCTCCGACAAAGAGATGAAGGAGGCGTTCGAGTTCCTCCAGCGCGCGAGGAACCAGTTCGACTTCAGCGTGGTCATCGTCCACCACCACCGCAAGAAGGCGAACGACGCAGCCAGCCGCAAGAACCCGAACAGCCTGTCGGACGTGTACGGTTCGTTCTACATCACCGCAGCGGTCGACTTCGTGCTCGACCTGGAGGTGCTCGCTGCTGACGTGGATGAGGAGACCATCACTATGTCGCTGCTGAAGAACCGCTACGCCCGCATCCCCGAGCCGATCAAGCTCGTGCGGAACGACAAGCTGCACTTCGACGTGAGCGAGGATCTCGTCAAGCGGTTCACTGAGGGAGTGGGTGAGGAAAATGGCCCGACTCTCGGTCTCTGATCTCCTCCAGTGGCTCTACGAGCACCCGGAGCACCCTGTCGCCGTCGACACGGAGACGTTTGGCCTGCGGGTCTCTGATGGCCGCGACAAGCTCATGGGGGCGTCCTTCGCTACGAGGATCGAGGGAAAGCTCCAGAGCGGGTACATCGGCATGGCTCACGTCGTCGGCACGAACGATGACCTAGCCCTCTGGAAGAAGCTGAGCTACGTCCTCCGACAGGGGCGACCGCTTATCTACGCCAACGTCCAGTTCGACTGCCTGAGCTTCGAGACGCGCGGTCTCAGGGTCAGCGACCAGCCTTTCTACGACATCCTCACGATGGCCAACATCGTCCGCGAAGACTGGCCTATGGCCAAGTCGCTCGACTCCCTTTACAGCGTGTATGTCCCAGACGGCACTCACGGCAAGATCGATGAGTGGGACTATGTGCAGTACGAGACATATGGTACGAAGAACAACCCCAAGACACGGGCTGTAAAGGAAACCACGCTGGAGTGGCAGAAAAAGAACGGCTGGCCGAACACCACGAAGGAGATGATCTTCGAGTACGCCTGCCGAGACACCGAGGCGACGTACGAGGTGTGGGAGAAGCTCAGGAAGCACCCGGGCTGGCTGGAACAGCCGAGAGATTTGTGGGACCACAAGCAGAAGCTCATCCGAGTTCTCATCGAGATGAAGCGCCGAGGAATACTCGTGAACACCGAGCTCGCTGCCGAGCTTGAGGCCGAGGGCGTGATCGCCAAGGAGAAGTTGCTGATCCAGCTCGAAGGACTGAACCCGAGCTCTGTAAAGGATGCTCCGAAGATCTTCCTGGAGAAGCTCGCGCTGCCAGTGCTCAAGATGACGGACGGCGGCAAGGACAAGGACCCCGAGAAGGCACGCCCGAGCTTCACGAAAGCCGTGTTGGAGGAGTACGACACGATCCTGGCTCTCCGCGAGGGGCCTCAGCCCCCCGAGGTCGGCTACGTCAAGGCGTGGCGAGGATGGACGACAGCGATGGGGCTACTGCTACGTCCCTACCAGGAGCTCGTGTCGCCCGATGGAAGATTGCGGACGAGCTACACCACCCACGTCACCTCCACGGGCCGTCTGAGCTCGAAGGAGCCCAACCTCCAGCAGATCTCGAAGGAGGGCAAGGACGCCTGGAACAACCGCGTCAAGAAGTGCTTCGTGGCCAAGCCCGGATTCGTCCTCCTGTCGGCTGACTACTCGCAGCTTGAGCTTCGTCTCGCGGTCGCATATGCCCAGGAGCCTGAGCTCCAGAAGATCTTCGAGGAGGGGCGCGACATCTTCACCGAGATGGCCGCAGAGATGGGATGGCCCCGCCCGAAGACCAAGAGCTTCGTCTATGCCACGCAGTACGGCGGGGGTGACAAGCGGATCTCGTACATCTTCAACGTCTCGATCGAACAGGCCAAGGCCCTGCGAGAGAAGTTCTACCGGAAGTACCCCCGGTTCCGTCGACTCGACCAGGCGTGCCGGATGAAGGCTGCCGAGACCCGGAAGCTGAAGCTCTGGTCTGGCCGAGTCCGACACTTCCGCAGCTCCTCCGACAGCTACAAGGCCATGAACGCGCTGCTCCAGGGTGGCGCTGCCGACATCGTGGAGCGCGTCTGGGTGTACGTCATGGAGAACCTCGACAACGAGGACTGCCGGTGCTTGCTCCAGGTGCATGACGCCCTGGTGTTCGAGGTCCGGGAGGAACTGGCTGACCTTTACAGGCAGAAGATCGAGGATGTGATGTCTGACATCAACGGCATCTGCGCTCCTGGTGCGACCGAGCCCCTGTTCCCCGTGAAGTTTGCTGTGGACGTGACCGACTGGGGGTGATACCCTAGCTACCCTAGAGATTGGATACCTCATGACTAATCGGGAAACGCACCACCACGCCCACGCTGAGAGCGAGAGCTGCAACAACCTCTGTCACTGTAAGGGTGAGGGCGTGTGCTGGTCGGGAGAAGGAGATCCGACAACTTCTCTGACTCTAGGGAAGCAGCCGTGACTCTCCTCGCTATCGACCCCGGACGGTCTGTAAAGGAGGCGTCCATCGGCTACTGCGTCTTCCAAGATGTTTCCGGGCACGGCGACATCCGAGAGATGGAGCGGGGAGAGATTGCCTGGCATGGTCTGGTACACCTACTTAGGCCCTACCCCGCCAGCTTGCTTCTGCGATTCAAAGACGTGAGCATTAGCGAGGTGGTGGTCGAGAACTTCGTCAACAACACGCGATCTCGGGGTGGGCAGACCAATGGCCCTTCAGAAGTTATCGGAGCCATCGAGTATGCTGCTGCGCTCTGCGGAACGCCATTTACTCGACAGCCGAACACCATCCTCCCTGTCGCAAAGCTGCACGCTGGATACGAGCAGAAGCTCAAGCACCTGCCGCACCAGGACGCGGCGTTCCTGCATGGTTACTACTACCTCGTGTCGAAGGGCCTCTTGACTCCCAAGGGGCTCGCGAGTACCCTATGACTTGAGGATCTCCAATCGCTCACAGAAGACCCCCTCGGACTGACTGAAAACGTCTCCGGGGGGGTCTTCACCATGTGGGCATGGTCTCCTCAGGCCCAGCTATCGACCCCGACTCGGATCCTTGTCGGGGAAATACTCCCAGTGCCACGGCTCGTTGAACCGCTGGCCAACCCAATACCAGCCATAGTTGGCCGCGTTCTGCCGCATCCAGGCGTGCTGCTTCGAGGCCACCTGATTGATCGGGCCGTTGATGTCGACCGCTGTTCCGTAGCCGTGGACACCTGTTCCCGGCTTGGACGCGATAGGACCCTTACCCGCCTGGTAGAGGTTCCAGTAGCGGGCCTCCTGGTCCATCGAACGCCATCCAGACGACACCTTGAAGCCGTCACCGAAGGTGCTCTTGTAGGCGTTCTCCAGCTTCGTGAAGGCGTCCGAGGCGGGCACTGTGAGCCCGTCGCGGCCCTGGAACGACTGATAGCCGTACTGGCCGCTCTTCGATGTCCTGTCGGCGTTGCTGGGAGCTCGGTAGCCCGTAGTGGGGTACTTCGAACTACCCCCTTTGGGGTTGGCCCTGCTGCCCGAGGTTCCCATGCCCGCGAGAGCTGCCTTCCTAGCGGCCTCGTTCTTCGCCTGGAAGCCCTGTATCGCGGTCTGGTGCATCCGCTGGCCTGATGCCCGGATGGTGTCGAGGAACGCCGTGGAGGAGCGCTTGGGCTGCGATCGAGCGAGACGCTGCGAGGCGGTGTCGGAGAGCGATGTGCCCATCATGGAGGGTGCCGACGCCAGAGATCCGGTGCCCGACAGGAGACCGCCCATGCGCTGGCTCTTGAACTCAGCCAGAGAGGCTGATGCACTGCTGACCATCACTGCCCCTTCGCTGCTGCGGCTGCGTCGCGCTTCTCGAACTCCGCGGAGTTGATGATGTCGTCACGGGAGAGGTTCTGGAACCCGAGGCCCGTTACCCAGTTGGCCACCGACAGCATCTTGTCGAAATCTGTCTTGGTGCCCTGCGCGACCTTGGCCTGCTGGTCGAGCCCCTGGCCACCTAGGACAGACTCTACGCTGCCTGTGGGCGAGACGCCACTGACGTTCGCGACGTAGTTGATGCCCGGGATGCTCTGGTCCAGGTAGTCACTCCAGTCCCGGATGGGGCGTCCGGTGCTCCATGAGCCGCCCGACAGGAGCTCTGCGGGCACACGGATAAGCGGGCTGACCATGCCTGCGATGCCTCGCAGGGGGTCCCTCCCGAACGTGTCCATCACGTCGAGGTGAGCGATACCGGGGTTGGTCCGAATGTACTGCTGATCCGCGCCGGGGAAGAGCATGTTGGCGGTGAACTGCGGTCCGAGGGCAGAGTTGGTGATGAAGCTCGGGAAGAGCTGGTCGTCCGGGAAGGGGTCGCTCAGGCTCTCCGGATCGAGGCCGCTTGCGACCGCCCAGTTGTAGCTCGCTTTGTTGAACACGCTGAGGCGTCCCGGGTGCCGCACTGCCGACTCCACAAGTGCCGGGATGATCTTTCCGAACCAGGAGTAGAAGGGGATGGCCAGACGGATCTTCGACTCAGCCGTGGTCAGCAGAGAGGCGTCCGGGTGGTACTTGATGACTTCCTTTACAGCCTTCTGGATGAGCTCCTCACGGCTGCCCTTGAAGCCCTTCGCGTCCTGCCGAAGCGCCTGGATGAAGTGCTGGAAGCGAGAGAGGTGGTCACGGCCCTGGGACAGGGCACCCAGCTTCTCACCGACCACGGTGTCCCTCAGCGTGATCTTGCCTAGCACGTCGCTCAGGCGTCCGGTGGAGGGCAGGAAGTCCTCACCGATGTTGTAGCTCGGGAGGGCTCCGCTCTCAGCCAGAAGTGCGTACAGCTCATCCGCGCTGAAGCTACCGAAGCGGTCTGTCGTGAAGATCGCGTCCGTGCCCTTGGGCACCTCAGAGATCCCGAAGCGGTTCGCCGCCGCGAGCATGTTCGCGTCCTTGTAGGTGCCTCGGGCACCCATGACCTTTACAGCGTCTTTCCACGCAGGAGCGAAGTAGCGGTTGCCTCGGATCATCCAGGTGACCGAGGTGTCACCGATCAGGTTGCGGATGTGGTGGCCCGGGCGAGGGAGGGTGATGGCGAACTTCCAGGCGTTCAGAAGAGGGGCGTAGGTCTGTCGAACGAAGTCGCCCATCACACCGTTGAACTCGCGAGAGGTGCGATACACCTGCTCGACACGCTGCATCTCCTCAGCCAGCTCCTTCTTGACGTAGAGCGGCTTCCCGTTGTACTCCGACAGGTAGCGAGCGAAGCGGCTCTCCCCAGACGCCTGAATGCGAACAAAGCCAGGTGTCCGCTTGTACGCAATAGCGTTCTGCTTTTTGGCCATCTCGATGAAGCTCAGAGCGCCACCACGGTTGAAGGAGAGCTCCTCGCGTGCCTGTGTCAGTCGGTGCAGGAAATCGAGGGGGTCCTTGATCTTCCAGTCCCGCCACTGACCGGCAATCGCCTTGTCCAGAGGCAGGCCGCTCTTGGCTGCGTCATCGAAATTGAATTGGTGCTTGATGTCCTTCGACCGCAGCATGGCGTTGACAGCCTGAACGTCTCCCGTGGTGCGGAAGAAGACGTTACCCATAGAGCCGTCTGCATCGATGTCGAAGAACTCCCGGATAGCGTCCTCCAGGTCTCCCTGGATCTTGGCCGCGTTGGGATCCAGCACCGCAGCTCCACGCTGAGCGCGAGCGAAGGCGGCAGCGAGGTAGTCTGTCGGGTCGTCAGGGGCGACCTTCTTGGCAGCCTTGTGGAGCGCGTTGAGCTGGTGGTTCATGTAGGCCGACCGCAGACCCATGCTGTTCTGGAACGCACGAGCGATCGGCATGGCCGTTTGTGCCAGGGCGTTCTGGTCAAACCAGAGCTGCACCTTGCGCTTCAGGATGCCATAGGGGTCGATGATGCGGTTTCCGAAGTTGTCGATCATCGCGGGGAGATCCTGCGACAGGTCCACGAACTTGCCCTTGCGGTCCTTCTTCTTCGAGCTCTGCTTGTTGCTCTTCTGGATGTACTCCGCGGCCTCGTCGTAGAGCATGTCGCGCCAGTCACCCGAGGGGGGAAGCGTCTCGTCCAGATCGTCCACGATCTCGGCGTCCACGATGTCGTCGCTGCCACGGCGAGGTGCCGGTCGCGCATCGAAGTCGTCCAGCGTGGCGGTCCACACATCGTCTGCAAAGGAGTCTGTAGCCTGACGGAGCTCGATGGCCGAACCTGCGGCGTCTGCCTTGGTCTGTGCCTTCGTGGCTGCCGACACGGTGGACACCAGCTCGGTTCCGAGAGCAGCGTCCACGACAGCCTCAGCCCCCACCGCGGCGTCCGCCGAAGCGGCCATCTTGGAGGCGTCTGCCTCGATGCGCTTCCGCTTGTTCCGCCAGAGCTGGATCTTCGCGAGCGAGCCGATCGGCTCCTTGATGAAGTCCTCGATCCGCTGGAGCTCGTCCGACGACAGACGGTGGATCTCGGCCTTGGTCCGAGCCACGAAGGCAGCCTCGTTCTCAGCCGCACGTACTCGCAGCGTAGGAGCAGCGTCCATGATGGCGTCGGCCACACGCTCTGCCCCGAAGTTCTTTCCCAGACCCTTCGAGCTGACCCAGATGTGGTCCTGCTGTCGGACGGCACCGTTGGGAGTCTTCGCGTTCGCACGCTTCCCGCGGAGGAGGCTCTTCGCCTGGGCACGCGGGAGACCCGACAACTCCACGGCGAGGTCGAGAGCGGAGCGGTTGGCCGCAGCTCCGGTGAAGCCCCAGCCGCGTCCGCCGTCCACCATGTTGTTCGGGAACTTGCCGTCATCACTTCGGATGAGGCCCTTGTTGCCGTACTTCCGGGGGTCCGTCAGGATCTCCAGGATCTCCTCGCGTGTAGCGCCCTTTACAGCCGCTGCGGCAGCGTTCGTGATGGCGGTCGGGGCAGCCTGGGTGCCCGTGTTGAACAGCATCATGTCCATCGCACGAGGCGTCCCGAGCTCCTGAGCCGAAGCCAGCACGCCGCGGTACACCTCGTCCATCGAGAGCAGCACTGTGTCGGCACCGACACCGATGCTCATGTGCGCTCCGATGTCGTCCAGGAGCTTCGCCTGGTCCGCGAACACCTGCATGACGGCAGCCTTGTAGACCTGGGTCCGCTGAATGCCTTCGAGCGTTTCCAGGCCATCCCCGGGACGACGACCGTTCTTGATGCCACGAGCACGCATGTAGTTCAGGGCTGCTTCCTTTACAGCAGGCCAGCCCTTCTGGTACATCGTGTACTGGCTGAAGCCGTTGAGCTGGTCGACGTAGCGACCCTCACCCTTTCCGGCCTGACGGCTGGTGCGGGAGACATCGAGGCCGTTCTTCTTGATGAAGTAGATGTGTCCCTTCTCGGCAAGGTCCACGAGCTCGGTGTCGAGGGCCTTCGCGAGCCCCGTGGCAAGAGCTGCCTGGTAGGGATCGCTCGACTCCATGGCACGACGAGCATCCTCCGGACTTCCCTTGGTCGATCGGGGCAGACCCAGACGCTCCGACACGATCCGCGAGAGGTTGCCATCGATGTTCCGCAGCGTGTCGGCAACGTCCTCGGTAGGCTCGATGACGGCCTTGAGCTGGTCGAGCAGCTTGTGGAACTTCTCCGGGGAGTTGGCTCGGTCGAGGTAGTCATAGAGGTCGTCACCGAGCGAGTTCCGCATCTGGAGGCTGGACTCCATGTTGGCCCGCAGGGTGTCGAACGCGGTACGAGCGGTGATCTTGCCTGTACCTGTAGCCGACCGAGCAGCCTTGTGAGCCTCTGCGACAGCAGCCATGATCTGCTTCTGGCCATCAGAGCCAGGAGCTGCGGCACGAATTGTGCTGATGATCTGGTCACGGGTCATGTTCCGGCCATAGCCGCCGCCCACCCAAATCTTCGTGTCAGGGCTCAGCGACTTGAACCACTCGTTGGCCGACGATGGCGTAGAGCGCGCCGCGGTCGTCATGGTCTTCGAGATCTCCGACAGAACATCCGAGATCTCACCGCGAGCAGGCGCGAGCTTGATGAGGTCGTTGAGGGAAGCGCCTGGTGTCGGGATCGCACCCTCAGCGTCCAGAATCTCGTCCGGGACAGGGGGCTGTTCCCGGACAGGGGCCTCTCGCACGACAGGGGGGGCTTCGGGGACAGCATCGCTGGCGCGAGCAGCCGCAGGAGCAGCTTCCTGGCCAGACTCGATGGCCAGCTTCGGGGCCACGCCAGCCGGTCGAGGCTCTGTAAAGGGCACGCCCTTGAAGATGCCCTGCACGCGATCGAGCGCGGTGCCGAGCGTCTCCAGCTTCTCGACCTTCCCGGAGTCCGCCTCATCAGCCGAACGAGGAGCAGCAGACGGCTCGAAGGAGGTGTTGCCCTCGAACAGGTTCTCATCGAGTGGATCTTCGGGCTTGGACTTCTTTCCCTTGGGGGCCTTCACCACAGCCTCAGGGAGAGTCCTGCTGTACTTCGCCCCGACGAGGCTCTCCGAGATCCCAGAGAGCACCTTGTCTGTGCCCTTTACAGCAGCTCCAGCCCCCTTGGCCAGTACAGCACCGGGGACCCAGGTGAGCGGGTCAAGGGCCACGTCACCAGCGAATCCAGCCACGCCCTTGAACGCTGCGTCCACGTTGTCCTGGCGGTCGACGTAGTTCGGGTCGGTGGCCTTTCCGATGGCGTCCGTGCCCTCCTCGATCGTCTGGGCGAAGCCCTTCTTGACCGAGGGGTCGTTCGACGTGAAGCCTTCCAGGAACCGTCCCGGAGCGCCGACGACAGTCCCGAGAGCATCTGCGAGACCGCCGCCCGTGTCGCCCTGACTGAACTTCTCGCCCGCTGCGACACCGCTACCGATGCCACCACGGACAGCGTTGGTCACGCCGTACAGCGGACGCGAGATGATGTCCATGAGCCAGTTCAGCGGAGACTGCGACTCTTCCTCAGCCTTGGGCGTGCCTTCACCGCCCCCGAAGAAGTCCATCTTCTCTGAGGAGCGAGGGGGCTTCCGAGCAGGGGTAACAGGAGGAGCACCAGCGCCGAGCTTCTTGAGCTCGTCGTTGTAGTAATCCATGAATGTAGCCACGGACCTACCCTACGCTAGTACGCGAACTGAGGCTTAGACGTGATGAGACGAACCTGATCCCGAGGATCAAGGTCCTCCAGCTTGATGCCGAGGCGCTGGAGCTCGGTGAGCATTGACTGAAGATCAGGCATCTGACTCGCCTGGCTCTGTGCCTCCAGCTCAGCCGCGTACCGATCGTTGGCCATTCCCAGCGCACTCCGCTGGAGGTCGTCGTCCCGACCCTGCATGTTCTGGGCGAGCCCGAGAGACTGCGACAGGAAGTTCTGCTGAGCCGCCGAGTTCTCCTGCTGCTCTTGCATGTCGATCTCACCGAGGAGGGCCTGGAGCTTGGCCTGGTTCGAGGCGCGCTGGAGGTTGCCCTCCAGGCCCGCGGCATTGCCGACGTTCGTGTTGTGCTGGAGAGCAGACGCCTTGTTCGTCACGAGGCGGTTACCCGCAGACTGCCCGCGTGCAGCGAGATCGCCCACCTGAGCGGCTGCCTGAGTGTTCAGGTCACGCCCCTCCTGGATGATGTTGCCCTGTGCCTGCTGGATCCCGAGGTTGGCCAGGACTTCGCTGTTGCGGGCATTGGCCGAGTCCGCAGCTCCCTGCGTCTGCTCCTGCGCCGCCACGGTATTCTGTGCCGTGGAGTCCTGCGCTTCCTGGTACGCCGAGCCGAGGACAGCCGCGTCAGCGTCGACAGAGCCGCGGAGCTGACGGTACATCGCTTCGAGGCGTGCATCAGCCTCACCTGCCTGCGACCGGGCAAGCTGACGCTGTGGGTCGTAGTTCACCCCACCGCCACCGCCCATGATGTCCTGAGCCATCCGGAGATACTCCGCGAGACCCATCGCCGCAGGTGCCTGCTCTTCCCCTGCGCCACCTCCACGCTGCATCCCGTAACGAGACCCTTCGCGATCGGGCGGGAGTGCTCCCGGCGCGACAGGCTTATTGCTCTGTCGGAAGTCCCGGCTGCCGAACATGCTATCCCCGAGGCCACCGCCCTGCGGAGCCTGGCCTCGACCAGAGATGCCACGGAGGAGCGTGTCGACAAAGTTCGTGGTGTTCCGCTGAGCATCGATCCCGAAGTTGCCGAGCTGAGCCGCACCACGAGAAGCCGAGGGCCAGAAGGAACCCTGAGCCGCTGCCTCTTCGTCGTTGTACTGGGTGCGCTTGTACGTGTCACCGCTGTCGTTGGACGTGGGAAGGAGCGCGCTCAGTGCGTTTCCGCCAGGGATCTGAGTGCGCTTGCCGAAGTTCTCGATGCCGTAGACCTTGGGCTTGGGCTTCGGCTTCGGCTTGATCTTGTTGTCGTCCTTGCCCATGTCTTTTGTCCTTTACAGGCCGTACTGCATCTGTCGACGCTGGAGGGCTTCTGCCCGAGCAGCCTGAGAGCTGGAGGTGTTCTCGGCCTTGTAGTTCGCGATCTGGTTGTCCAGATCGGTGTTGAACGTGTTGCGGCCTGTGAGCATTCCATCGTACTGCTGACCGAGCATCCGCTGGAGCTCCTGGAAGGCATCCGCGTAGCCCTGGCTCTGGAGCATTCCACGAGAGGCAAAGTCGTCCGACTGGTTCTGGTAGCCGCGACCCGAAGCCGTGAGCTTGTCGTTCCAGTTCCACGCCTTCGTTTCCTCGTCATAACCGAGGTCGCGGAGGGACCGCTTGTAGTCGGTGTCATAGGTGTTGCGCTGGAAGTCGGAGTCTGCAAGGAAACGCTGCAAGGCGCTCGTCAGAGCTGAGCTCTGTGCCAAGTAACCGCCATCGGTACCGAGGTAGTCCTCGTCCGAGGGAGCGGTCGTCATGGGAGCCATGCCGCCACCATCGATCGGGGCACCACCGCTATACGGCAGGTTCACCCCGCCGTAGCCGCCACCGCCACCACCCGAAGGGGCTGCCGTGCGAGAAGCACCCGGAGTGCCTCCGGTGTTCTTGAGCACAGTTCCGTAGCCCTGGGGAAGTGCAGGGCCGGTCGTCGGAGCGGGACCGGTCAGTCGGCTGGTGAGTGCCGTGGTGCTCTTCTTGTTGGCACCGACCTTGCCACCACCACCACCACGTTCAAGAGCCATCTCTCTACCCTCTCCCTGCCCACTTGAGAAGCGCGTTCTTGCGAGCTTCGTTTCGGAGATCTCGCTCTCCGTAGCCTGTCTTGTTGGCGGTCTTCCCCTGGTTCGGGTTCGCCCGACCCGAGCCATAGCGCTTAGCCCCAGCGGAGAGACGGTTGAATCCGCCACCTCCGACAGTGGACGAGTCACGACCCGTAGCGCGATTATAAAGTCCAGCCATAAGCGGAATCCTACCTCAAGATACGGTTTTCGACACCGTTTCCTTGGTGGCGACGTATGCGGTGATCGTGAAGAGGTTGACGGGTGCCGTGCTGATCGACCCATCGGTGTCGAAGATGATCCGGAAATAGATCTGGCGGAAGCGGAGACTCTTGAAAAACTTCACGAACTTCCGCATTGGCCCAGTGCCTGCCAGGTCGTAATCCGAAGGGATCGAAATGTCACCGATGAATGGAGAGCCCCATGTTCCTCCGAGGAGCTGACCCCAAGTGATGCCCTGAGAATAGAGCTGGTTCCAAGTCACTTGTGCGTGGTGAACGACAGGTACGGCCCAGCCTCGAACGCGCGTGCGGAAGACAGCATCGACACCCCACCAGAACAGCCGCTTGAAGTTCGAGCTGAGCTGGTAGTTGTAGTTCTTCGTCTGGATCTCGCAGGTGAAGATCTCAGTCGCGTTCGTGAACCGGTCCATGATGTAGAGCAGCTTGCTCTCACGAGTGCCCCCAGCAGGAACGGCAGCCGAAGGCAGGACAAACGCCTCGTCGGCCTGCCCTCCCTGGGACGACATGATCTGGCCGATCGCCCCGTGCTGAGGGGAACGCCAGCGAGTCCACGTCCGCGTGCGAAGGCTGTAGACATACATCGTGTCGTAGAAGTGAAAGATAGCTCGGTTGTTGAACAGCGAGACTGCGAACGGGATCGAGATGTTTCCCTGGCTGGAGGCTGTAAAGGGGATCTTCAGGTTGATCTGGGTCGCGTTGTTGTTGATGAACTGGTATGCCTTCTCGTCGTACATGAAGTACAGGTAGTTCTCATGCGCGATGAGGCAGTCCTTCGATGCCAGGCCGATGCCCGGAACCAGAAGAGCAACAGCACCCTGCCCCGGATCCGCGTTGAACGCGAAGGAGTAGATGCTGTCCGTACGGAAGACTACGAGCGTGTTGTACCACGTCGTGAGTTTGACGATATCCTGACCATCCCCTTGCCCGATGTCGACAAAGGCAGCACTCTGCCAGAAGTTCGGCTGCCCGAGCACCTTTGAGTAGTAGACCCGCGTGCCGTTGGGATTGCCCTTGCCCGGGGAGATCCACAGACGGGACTTGAACGAGACGATCGTCTCACCCTTCACCATGTCGGCATCAGCGACAAAGCCGCCACCGGGAGTCCAGTAGCCTCCGGGATCGACTTCTCCGACAGGGGCCACCAGCCACGCCTTGTTGTCGAACTGCGCCACTGCGGACGCGGCGAAGGTGTTCGTGATGAGCTGCCAGACCGTCCCGTTGTATGCCCACGTCGAGCTCAATCCGTCGCTGGCGATAAGGTAAGTCGCGCCGCCCGTCCCGTAAAAGAATCCGAGCAGCTTGGCGTTGCCTGTAGCCCCCAGAGTCAGAGGCTTGTTGAGGTCTTGGAACGGCGGGCGAGAGCGAAGCGAGCCCTCCAGGCCCGGGTCCCAGTTCAGGCACTCAACGAGCTCGGTGTCCTTTACAGCCGTTGCGTCGTCATAGGTATTCAGACCCCCGGCGAAGGGGCCAATGACCAACGGAGCGCGCTCAGCCATCAGTAGTCAAACACGTCTTGGATAACCGGATACGTCATATTTGCAGCCTGGCGCTCGTCTTCCATCTGGCCGTCGAGCGTAGCCCGGAAGCGCTGCTCTGCGAGCTGGGAAGCGTCAAATGCCTCATCCATCTCGTAACACTTCATCAGCACGTAGTCCACGACCGCGTTGTAGAACTTGTCGGGGACCGACAGGAGCTCGGTCGTGATGCCTGTGAGCTCCTCCGGATAGGCCGTGTAGTAGAGCGTCAGATTGCGAGCGTCATCAGGGTTGGGCCACAGCGTCAGCTCGCCATCCCACTCGTACCAGAGGACCGGAGCGCCGTTCTCGATCTGGCCCGGGTCCGCGTTCATGATCTGCGTCTCGGCCTGAGCGAAGGGAACGTTGGGGATCGGTGCATTGTCGTAGTGCAGCGACTCGATCTGCTGGATCTTCACATCCGGGAACAGGTACTTGGCCGTGCCCGGGACCGTAATGAGCGTCGACTTGGCCTTGATCGCCTTGTTGGTGGTGACGATCTCCATTTGAGCCGCGTTGGCCCAGCGCTGGATGTCGGCGTTGTCGAGCTGCACGCCTGACTCGTCACCGAAGATGCGCTTCACGTCGAGCGCGAGCGCACCGAACGTCTTAGTAGACGGACGTAGAGGCATCTCGGACTCCCCTGTCTGTAAAGATCTTGCCCCCGTGGCGGTATGCGTGCTTCTGGTCTCGGCCACCCACGACCAGGGCAGCCACGAGCTCCTGGCGCTCCTGAGCGATGTCGTGGTCTCGCTTGCGGTTCACAAGGGTCTCGGCCTCGCGCTCCAGGCGCTCTCGGGTCAGAATGTCGAGTGCAGAGTGCTTCGATAGATCGGACTTGAACAGCCACGCGAGGATCTCGCCCGGGCGTTCGACCTCTTCAGCCGACATGTGCCGGATGATGTACGGCGCGTGCCAGGGGCTCGTGTCCCGCAGCGCGAAAGGGGCTGACAGGCCGTCACGTCGAGCTGTGGGGATGAACACCAGCTCGATGTACGGGTTGTAGTCCTGGAGGATCTCCTGGAGCCGCGAGGCGTTGGACGACAGGAACTCTCCGTGCTCAGGAGAGTAGAAGGGGGCATCAGCCATCGAAGTCGACAGGTCCATGGTCCGATCCTACCCTACGGAAGATTCTCGGCGTAGTACGTCCGCTCGACATCCGTCATCGTTCCGGACGCGGATGGAACGGCAACCTGCATCGCGGCCCTCTTGTGGTCGGTGAGCGAGAACGTCTCCGCAGGTGTGAGACCGCTCGTCGCTGCCCAGTACGGGTGCTCTCCGTTGGGGTACACCTGCTTGCGTAGGTCCGACAGCGTAGACGACGGATTGCTGTCCCCTGACGTTTTCCGCAGCCAAGCGATCTCCAGGTCGGAGGTCGACATCGGGACTGACTGCTCGGGAGTGAGAGGCATGGTGGAAGTCTACGGCAACAGCAACAAAGTGTGTTCGATTGGTGTGGGTCAAGTCGCCAACAGATACGGGAGCAGCGTGTCCGCGACGTGCTGCATGCCCGCGTCGGATAGGTGCACCGCGTCGGTGCCCTGTGCGCCGGGGTTACCGCCGTTGCCCCAGTATCCGAGCGAGTTCCAGTAGTTCCACGAGTTCCGCCCGTCTGCCCACATGTCAACGATCGCGCACCCGTAGGTCTCAGCGATGCCTCGGCGGCGGATGGCGTAGTCCTGGTAGATCAGGTTGGTCGGGTCGTAGTTGCCTGCGTGCTGAACGAGGAAGAGAACGTCGGTTGCGCCGTTCGCAATCTTCCCCGTGATGCCGTCGCGAACACCGTCGAGGTACTTTCGGATGTTCTTGCTATAGGTGTCCGGCGTGATGTTTGCGACGGCATCGTTGAGGCCCATCGAGTAGATCACAAGGTCAGCGGGGTAGTTCGATCCGCCCGACCATGACCCCGGCTTCAACCCGGAGTCGTTCAGGAACGTGTTCGAGTACTGCCCGTACTGCGAGAAGTTGTTCACGACCACACCTGTGGCGTTCTCGGCACTGACGCCGAGAAGGATGAGCGCCTTGATGCCGTCACCGTTGTACGTGATACGGACGGTGTGCGTCCCGGATGACAGGCCGGTGATGACTGTCCTCTGGACTGCGAAACCAGCGCCATCGGCGACCGCGACAGCCGATCCCCCGTCGATGCTGTACGTGAATCCCGCGTTGCCACCCGCGTTGCTGGTCGTGTAGATCGTGATGGTCGACCCGCGCACCGTGCGCTGGGCATAGGACGCCGCAACGATCGTCCGCGCAGCGTAGGAACCGGGACCGATACCGGAGCTGACGTACTCCGTCCACGTCCCCGAGATGGTCCAGTAGTTGCCGTTGGCCTGGTACGCCGAGATTTGCGCAGCGCCGATGGAAGCCCCACGTGCGCCGGAGGCGGCGAACACGGTTGACCGGGAGAGGGAGTGGAAGCCGGAGCCGCCATCTGCTCCATCGGACTGGAGTTCTGTCGCGACACGACCCGCCCAAGATGTCAGGTCGAGGTTTGAGGCGATGTATCCCTCACTGATGCTGTCGCCCGCGATGCCGAGCGTGCACTTCCCGGTGCCCGCCTTAGCCGCGGCGAGCTTGGGACGCCAGAACTGCCCCCAGCCGTGCGGAATGTAGATGCCTTTCGCGACACCGGAAACCGCAACAATAGTGGCAGTGAGGGCCTGTTGCCCCAAATAAGGAGGGAGCATCGCCTCGGTGATTTTCCCGGGCTTGGAGTCATCCCAGTCACCCGGATCTGACAGAGCCGACTGGAGCGCCGTGAGCGTGGCCACAAGATCCGACAGGAGCGAAAGCTCGAACCTCATGATCTGAGGCGGAAACTGATCTGACCGGGGCTCTATGACGACGAAGGTCTGACCCCCGGTAGCCACCTTCCGAGCCTGAACTCCGGTGCCGATAGAAAGAACGTTGAGCCCCAGGGCGGGGATCCCGTTCAGTACAGCGATGAGATCCGTGAGCTGGCTGATCGGGAAATAGCCCTCGTAGGTGGCCTGGTTGATGTAGCCGACACGGAACTGCTCGCGCTCGGAGATCTCCCCGAACTCGACTCGCCAGACGGTCCCTGTTACCTCAGACATGTGCGTAGCCTACCGTCTCTCATCAGGATCTTCAGTGCTATCAAACGGGACATCGAGAAAATGCCCGAGCCTGAGCTCAGTCAGGATCTCAGGGGGAAGCCCAGGCATCTGCCCCACACGGCCATCGCGGTCCCACACCCAGAGACGGGTGAAGAACGCTCGAACGGCATCGTGGATGCGGTGCGAAGCATCCCTGAGCTCGTCAATCTCCTTGCGGAGAGGGGCAATTGCTTTCTCGATTCGGTCATTCACGTACTTGTCGAGATCCGTAGCATCCCCGAAGCGCTCCGACAGAGCTACCTGCTTCTGCGCTTCGACTTCAACCCGGTCCTTACGGCCAAAGCGAAGCCACGCCAGAACAGCCAGAGCGATCGAGACCAGTCCACCGATGACGGCGATGTGCATTCCGTCAGGCATTTTGGATCTCACTCACCTTCTCAGTAACACGCCGCTCGAACTCTTCTCGGGTGATGATGTCGAGGCGAAAAATGGCCAGAGGCAGCCCGAAAACGAGCATACCTGCGACGAAGAAGTTGGGGGCCTCTTGGGCTGCGAGCTGCTGGGGGGAGGGGTAGATGAGGATGCACAGAACGTAGGACAGAACCATTCCGATGAGCACAACCTTCCCGGCAACTTCCACCTTCCAGAGAGCCGGGAACGCTACACCGAGAAGACAGACAAACGCGACTAGCGCGAAGAACACGCCGATCACGTCGGTGAATCCGCCAAATATCCGGTCCAGCAAGCTGCTGCCGAACCAGAGAGCGAGAAGTCCATTGACGATGGCGATGCTGTCGTAAATCGGAAGCCAGACACGCTTCAGTGAGCGGTACTTCTTGGGCTCGTGATCGAGAGCTCCCTTGGCCCAAATTGTGTTGGACCAGACATTGCGGAAAGACACGGATACGCCTCCTTTACAGGCAGAGAGGGGACTGACCGAAGTCAATCCCCTCTCTTCGGACTAGGACCCAGCTTACGCCGGGGTGATGTCCGTGATCTTCCCGTGCGTGTTGCGACGCCCGGTGCCCAGCTCGTGGCGCTCGACCATGTGGGCCTGCCACACGTCGTAGCGACCGCTCGCGTCGACCTTCTGCTTGAGGATCGAGTTGTCGCGGTTGAGCCAGTGGATGTCCTCGTCGCGGTAGAGCGTCAGCTCGTCCTCGTTGAGGAAGTGCATCGTTCCACGCGGCGCATCGTAGTCCGACACGACCGGGATCTCGTCGTCGCCCGCCACGAACTTGAGACCACGGTAACCGCCCGTGAACGTCTCGGTGTTCGTGAAGCCGCGGAGCTGCGACAGGAGCGCCCAGTAGGCACGGAACGTGGCGTCGTCCGTCAGGATGACGGTGGTCTTGCCACCGCGACCGCGGATGCGGTCGTTCATCTGGATCATGAGACCCTCGGACAGCGCCCGGTTCGTGCCACCGTTCGAGTCGACCTCGGAGGTCCACTCAGGCTCGGTGCTCGGGTTGATGTTGTAGAGCAGACCGCTGTTCTGGACGATACCACCCAGACCCGTGATCTCGCGGTTGACCGAGCCCGTGATCGTGATGAGCTGGCCCACCGTGGTCGTCACGGCAGCACCGGAGATCGTGATGGTGTTGGCACCCACGGTCAGGTCGCGAGCGATGACGGTGCGAGCCGTCACAGCCACGGTCGAGGGGGCCGTCACGATGTCGATGACGTGCGAGCCGACCCAGAAGAGTCGGGCATCCACGACAGGGATGACGGTCGAGGTGACGACGGAGCGGACGGTGGTGATCGCACCAGAGCCGTTGCCGTACACCTGGCGGTTCATGTCCTTCTTGAAGTCCATCCGGCCCCGCTCCATCTCCTCATCGAGGGACTTCGCGAACGCCTTGGGGTTCTTGTCGGACTGATCGATCGAGTGGCCCGTCAGCTCGATGCCGAGGTAGTCGCTCTTGAGCGCCAGACGAGCGGAGGCGTACCCCTGCTGGCCAGCGGTCGGGAGCGCTTCACCCTCGTTGCGGGAGCCGAGGCCACCGTTGCGACGAACGTGAACGGGGAAGGTGACGTACTTACCCGGCGTCTCGTGCGAGACACCATCGGAAGAGCGCTCGATCCGCTTCAGCGCGATGATGTCATCGTTGAGCTGCTTGCGGATGTCGCCCTCGTACACCTCTTTGAGGGTTGCGTCGATGGACGCGACGGTGGAAGCCATTTCCGGCCTTTCGTGCTAAAGGGTGGGTGGAAGAGCCCTACGCCTGCTGATTCGCGGCGGCGAGACGCTGAGCGACAAGTTCCTGGCGCTGCGTCTTCGTCATCGAACCAACGTCCGGGCCACCTGTGGAGGGGGCCGACCCACCGGGTCCGCTGGGGATTCGGGGGGCCATGGACGAGGGGCGAGGGGTGGTGCGGATGCGATCCCGCATGGCGATGAACTGCTGAGTTGCCTTCTCCAGGACATCATCCGGGACTGCCTGGCCGCGGGCGTCGTACTGCTGCGCCACGGCTGCTGCCCGGGAGACGATCTCCTGCATGTCGGCCTGTTCGAGGTCTTTGTGCGTGGCCTGGATCCGAGTGATCTCGGAACTCATCCAGGTGTCTGCCTGCTGAGCTTCAACCTGCCTCTGTGCCTGCATCTGCTGGTCCTGGAGGAACTGCTGAATCTGCTCTTGCTGCTCTTTGAGGGCCTGAAGTTCCTGGTCGCGGGGATCGACCTCTTCCCCGACACCTTCTTCGACCTCGTTCGCGAGCTCCTGGTTGCTGGGGAGTCGGCCCTCGCGCTCCAAGAAGGAGCGGAGACCCTCGTACACCAGCTCAGGGTGCTCGTTGAGCTGTCGAACTACACCTACGGACTGCTGAACGTGTTCCGGGGTAATGCCCTGGTCCGCGAAAGCCTTCCACGGGGCGTAGCTCTGATTGACCTCTGTGATCTTGCGGTTGTACTCAGCATCCGTCTTTGCGAGATGCGGCTGGATGAGCTTGTAGACGTTCGGTCCTGTGAGCTGCTCGACCTCTCCCCAGAAGGGGTTCGATGGGGCCTGCTCTTGGGGCTGCTCTGCTCCGGTGCTGTGGTCCTGGTCGGAAGCCGCGGGGGCTTCGTTTCCGGACTCCTGGCTGGCGAGCTCTTCTCCGTCTAGCACGGGTTCATCCCTTTCCGCTGTACCTGAATGGCCCTGGCGTCTTCTCGAAGAATGTACCACATCTTTACAGCCACAACAGAAAATCGCCCCCTTGAGCCGAAGCTCAGAGGGGGGCGATGTCTGATGTTGTGAATCTACAGGCCCGCCACTGTCAGACCGTGGGTGATGCAGGCCGAGATCAGGTCGTTCTTGCTCATGGTGTTCAGCCTAGCGGCACTGTAGCTCGTGGCGTTGAACGTCGTGAGAGCAGCCTTGAGGTTGGCGATGCTCGGCCCACGCGGACGAACCGCCGTGTTCGCAGGCACCGTGCCGTACTTGATGTCGAAATCAGGCATTGCTCTTCCTTACTGCGGGGGGCCAGGGGGTGGTCCGTCTGTCGGGGCCATCGTACCAGAAGGGGGGCCAGAAGGCGGTGCTCCGGGATCACCTTCTCCACCAGCCAGCTCCGGAGGCATTTGAGCCATGAGGCTCTCCTGCATCATCTGTGCGCCCATCTGCTGGTGCCAAGCGACATGCTTCTCGAACTGCTCCTTGACCTCATCCGGGAGAGTCTCGTACTCCTGACTCATCCGGAAACGGTTGTGAACCTCGATGTGGACCTCGTGGACATCGAAATCATCGACAGCCACGACAGGGGGGAGGTTTGCTTGGATCTCCTGCATGGCCTGCTCAGGCGTGGCTCCCATAGCGAGAAGCTCGGGGCCAACCTCCATGACGGCCTTCTTCGTGAACTCCTGGTTGGCAGCCGCGATCTCCTGCGGACGGTCCTTGAACGCCTTCATCTTCATGTTCTCGCGCTGAGCCTTGCGTTCCGCGGCGTTCATGATGTCAAGGATCTTCTGGGGACCACCGATCTCCAGCATCTTGAGGGCCTGCTCCGGGGGAATGATCCCCAGCGACACGAGGTCCATGACCTGTGCCTGCTTGGCAGCCTGGGACTGACCCACAGCCGTTCCCGGTTCAACCCGAACGTCGGTGCCGTTCTCGATATCTGCACCGTCCAGCAGGAGCGTGTCGTAGGCACCGTCGAGACCGACGACCTTGATCTTCCGAGGAAGGTCCACGAACTGCTGGAAGAGCAGCAGCGTCTGCCGAGCTACACGCTCGACCGCATCCTCGATGCCCTGGTACTGCGGGGTCAGGAAGTTGTCGTCACGCTCACCCAGGTAGGCGAGTGCGGTTCCTGCTGTGACACCTGTCGGAGCGGACCCACGAGAAACGTCGTGCTGTCCCGACACGTCCTCGAAGTCGAGGAGGATGCGGTCCTGGCTGTCTGTGACGTGCTGCGGAAGCTGCGACAGGGGAAGAGGGGCAGGAGCGGGAAGGCCCGGCTGGTACGTGATGAGCGAGCCAGGCTCATTGGTCATCTTGCCGGGGACGATCGATCCCTTCGGCGCGAGAAGCTGGGGCTGGCCCATACGACGAATCGCTACGCCGATGTCAGTGCGGATCTCGTTGTACTCCTTCTGGAGCGGGATCAGGTCGACCAGCGGGCTGTCGGCCCAGAAGGTGTCGTTGAAGAGGTGCTCGACCTTGGTGTACGGGTACTCACCGTGCGTGTACGGCAGGCCCTCGTAGTAGTCCACAAGCACGTCTTCGACCATCACGAAGAAACCACCCTGGGGCAGGAGCTTCGTGGTTCCCGGCTTCACCCAGAACTCGTAGACCACCACGGAGTCCTTCGAGGTGTTCGAGTCCTGGAGGTTGAGGTAGGTCTCGTCCAGGATCGTGTTCGCGGCGTTGGTCGACGGCGACAGGGAAGTGTCATCGAGCTTGTCGCCGTAGAACGCCTTGACCCAATCCATCGTCCGAACGCGGGCTTCGATCACGTAGGGCTGGTCATCGATCTCGCGCTCACGGAGCTCGGGCACGTAGATGTGGAACGGGGTGACCTTGCGGAACTCGATGTCCCCGAAGTCTTCCCCGCCCTTGTTGTCCAGCTTGACCTTTACAGTCGGGTCCCACCACGTCTTGATGAAGCCCGTTCCGGTGTGGATAGCCCACCAGACGGCAGCGGTGTACTGACGGCGGAACTTCTTCATCTCCGCGTAGCTCGTCCACACCTGCTCTGCGGCGAACGCAGCACGAACGTCCTCATCTTCAGCCGTGGAAGGCACAGCAACGATGTTCGGGAGCGTGCTCAGGAACTTCGACAGCTCAGTGCGCGTGAAGGCGCGGAGGCGGTTGATGGTCTTTCGACGCAGCCAGCGAGGAGCCTGAGCTGTGGTGATCTTCCCGGCGACGTTCGGGTTGTCGCCCTTGGCCACCTGGATCCACTGCTTGCCGTAGACCATCGAGAGGTTGATGTACCACTGACGCTGCTTCGGGAGCTTGGCTTCCTTGCAGCGCGTGTACTCGCTCGATGCCCAACTGACGAGCTTCTTGCCGTCCTCCGTATTGCGGAAAGCTACGACATCGATTCGGGGGTCAGGGATCTCGACAGAGGGCAGGCCCGGAAGGGCCTCGCGGTCACTCGAAGAGCGAGGGGTCGAGGGCTCCGTCATCGAGTCCATTCAGTTCCTCCAGCGGGATTCCGAGTCGCTCAGCCTCGCGGCGAGCTTCTTCCTCTTCAGACGGGTTGTATTGGTCGCCATCGTACCCGACAATGGGCCTGTCCATGGCAACGATCCCCTGATACGCCATCAGGTCGTGAGCAGAGGCGATGGTGCCGAACCGTTCGACCAGCTCAAGCTGCTTGAGCAGGACGGGCTTCATGCCCTCGGTCACGCTGACGATGAGACCTTTACAGGCTCTCAGGACGAGAATCAGGATCGCCGCTGTAGCCAGCATCGTCAAGCCAGCGCCGCAGAGTATCGCCCACATCAGCCAGTCGTTCACCGAGTCCTTCTCTCATTCCTTCGAGCTTGCCTTGGGCGATGAGCTGCTGCTCCCGCTCGGTCGTCGTGTGGTCCTCTGTCACGATGCCTGCGAGCTGAGCAAGCTGGCCGATGACGTTGAACGACAGGTACACCCGCTCGATGGTGATGGGCATTCCCGGACGCGAGCGTAGCTGCACGTCAACCCCGGTGTCCACGAATGGACCAACCGATGAGCGCGTGATGAAGTCCACGGCGGGCTGTCGTTCGGGGTGGGTCACAACGACAAAATCTCCACGAGGCATATCAGACTTCTTCCCATTCAGGAAGGAGCTCTGTGTCCCAGAGATCCTTCTGCTGTCGATCGCTTACGAACTCTACCCTATCGTCTGCACGCAACATAGCCATCGTCTGCTCGTAGCTCATCGTGACTCCCTCTGCGGCCTTCTTCTCTATGACCTCATCGATCGAGGGCTGTAGCTCTGGCATCAGGGCGAAAAGGTATCGAGCAGAGTCAAAGGCGTGGTCGTCCTTCTTGTGGACCTCTTCGTGGCGGTTCGAGTCGTGCGTCTTCTTCGAGCTCTCGTAGGATGCCCACCGCAGCTTCTTCAGCTCGCGAATGAGGTTCACACAGTTCGGAGAGATGAGCCACCGCGGGCGGTTCTTCCCCCAGCCGTTCTCCTTCTCAATGCGGACGTACTGCTGCATCTTCTCGATGCCGATTACCACGTCACGGGTGATCTCGGTACCGATGTAGACGCCGTTGTTGGCGTATTCCGACACGTAGCTGATGCCGTTGACCACGCGAGCGGTTCCGTTGTTCGGGTCACCGACTCGCAGGATCTCTCCGGGGTCGACATGCCAGAACGCCTCGCGGGCGAGAACGATCTCGGCGTGCTGCTGCACCGTCATCTCGCTCTGGTAGTGCTCCGCGAAGGTGTAGATCCGACCGTCCGGGCTGACGGCGTGCCAGAGCCAGGCTGTCGGGTTGTTGAAGCCGAAGTCGACACTGGAGTACCAGCGCCAAGTCCGCGGGGGAATCCACGGCTCCTCCAGGACGTGCGTGTGCTGGTTCCAGTTCGGGAACACGCGACCCGAGCGGGGCTGAAACTCGCCTTCCTCGCGGATAGCTCTCTCGTTCTCGTCCATGCCGATGTAGTAGTCGCCGCGCTCTTCGACCGCAGTCTGGAGGTAAGGGTTCTCCTTCTGGCTGAGCTGGAAGATCCCGACGTTGCTGATCTCTTTGCCCTTTACAGGCGCTAGATCCTGGTGCGGCTTCTGGATCCTGTTGAGATAGGTCTCGACCTTCTCCCAAATCAGCTCGTGGGTCCACCCCATGCCGTCGACAGAGGTGGCCGAGATGACCCAGCGGCCCTTGAAGTCAAGGAGACGCATGAGGTTCTCGTTGAAGATCGAGAGCGGCGGGATCTCATCGAAGAAGACCAGGTGGAGGGGAACACCACCATGCTTATCGAGATCCATTCCGTGCGTCAGGAACTGGATCGTGGACCCGTTGGCGAAGGTGAAGGTGAGCCGGGTGTTGTCCCAAGAGTCCTCGAAACTCCCATTCACGAGCTGCGACGTGGGCACCCAGCGCTTGAGCTCGGGAAGGATGATGTCCTTGGCACCCTTCTCGATGTCAACGACAACGAAGCGGATGCGGATAGCTCCCTTGCCCCACCGAGCAGGACGCTCCAGGTAGGGGTGCGTGTCGGTGGCCCACCAAATGGCGTCGACCACGGCTGCCGTCGTCTTACCGGCGCGGTTTCCCGCGCTCATGTACCTGCCGACGAGATCACACTGATGAAAGTCGAGCTGAGCCTTGTACGGCTGGTAGTTGATGACGCTCGGGCGGTTGATCGCCTTGTCGAGCTCATTGACGCTGAAGGAGAGGAGATCCCTGAGCCCAGTCGGCTCTTGCTTCGCACTCTTCCTGGCCATAGGAAGAGGCTACCCTATGCCGTGGTGGAGTCGGTCGCACCGAGTGCGACCAGCGCCTGGATGACCGACAGGAGGGCAACGTTGCCTCCGCGGGATCCGGTCATGGTGATGCCGGTGAGGAGCTGAACAGAGTTTCCGCCTCGATGGTCGTGGTTCCCAGACGCGGCCTGATTGTCCCCGGCACCGAGCGTGTGGTGAATCGCCTCGCGTCGGGAGTCTGTGTCCGCGTTGGTGTGGAAGTTCTGAACCTCTTCAGCGGAGGGAGACCTGCCCTTTTGGGTCAGGTCCACCCCTTCGCCTTCGGCCATCAGAAGCTGCCGTTGCCCTCTACGGGCGTCGGCGTTGCGTTCTTTGGGGCGAGATAGACGCCACCGAAGCCGACCAGGAATCCGCCGATCGCGAGTGCGACGATCTGCCAGATCTCGGCACCTTCGATCGCACCGTCTGCGAGGGCCGCGGAGACCGCGGCACCGGCACCACCGGCAGCGAGTCCAGTGACACCACCTGCGATGGCCTTTTTGCTGCGTGCGAGGAAGCTGGGGGCGTCCACCACGTCGTAATACTGCTCGGGCTGATTGGTCATGACCTTCTCCTTACTGGACGACGAACTTGATCTTCTTGAGTGCGGTTTCGATATCCGCGATGCTAGCACCACCGACGTTGCCGAGCTCGGACTTCAGCGCCCGAGCCAAGCCTGCCACATCGACAGAGGCAGGCTTGATGTTGGCGATGGTGGCCTGCACGACACGTTCCCGTGACCACACGCGCCCGGCACCGTAGGTCCCGGTCAGTGGGTCGAGAACCTCGAACGCCCCGCCCGGTGCACGGTAGGCATTCAGGTCGATGTCGAACGTGACCAGGAGTGCCGGGAGGTTCGCGGAGGACACCGACACCCACTGGTCGTCCGCCGCGAGGACGTCCTTGATCCAGTCGTTGGGGTCGGTGCTCAACAGGTGGCGCAGTAGCCCCTTGCCGATGATTGCGAGGTGCTTACCGTCGATGCTTACGGGGACCATGATGGACTCCTCCTGATTTCTCGGGTTGAATGGCGAGCTGTTGCCGCCAGCTAGTGATGCGTTTGCCGCAGCCATCCAGGTACGGGGATTGATCGCCGTGCCGCCACCGGGACGCACCTCGTAGTGCGTGTGCCGCCCGGTCGCCATACCCGTCGAGCCCTGCATGCCGACGCGCTGGCCCTTGGAAACTCGCTGGCCTCGGGACACGTAGATCGCGGAGTTGTGGGCCATACGATGCTCGATGCCGTCGTCGCCGCGCACCACCACCTCGTTGCCCTTTTGGCCGTTGTACCCAGCGTAGGTCACCACGCCGTCCACGGGGGACACGTTGTAGTCGAACGACCATTTCAGGTCGATGCCCTGGTGGTAGCCGAGCGCGTACGCCTTGTCGCGGTATCCGAACTCACGCGAGACGGGTGGGGCCTGAACACTGCCGTTCGGCCACACAGCGCTCACTGGGCAGCCTCCAGCTCGGCATACGGCGGCAGGGTGTGGAACTCACCATCGATCAGCTCCACGGCGTCGTAGGTGCCCTCCTGATCGGCTTCCCACTCCTCGTAGGTCTTTCCTGAATAGCTCGGGTTCGGCCAGCGGACCTCAAACCACGGGCGCTCCTCGGCGTCCTGGAGTCGCTGCGCATAGGCGCGCATCTCGCGGTCGGCATCGTCGGGGTTGATGATGCGGAGCTTGGACGTTGGGGTGGCGGTCATAACGTGTGACTTTCCGTTTTGGCGGTTTATCAGGTAGCCAGCGGGACGATGATGTTGTCCAACCAAAGGTCCGAAACAGCAGGCCCCTTACCGAACAAAATCACAGAACCACCGGACTGAACGTTGATTGACGCAAACTGGTTGGAACCTGTAAAGCCTTTGATGTTCGTATCTCGGGAAGGTCGATACCCACTGGGGAGATTCCCGAAGGTAGGGGCTGCCTCTAGAGTACCGTCCAAACGCCCGCTCAGAACAAGAAGCCCCTGACGGACTTCATACTTCGGTGTATAGGTAGTGACGGGAGTCCACCCACTCGTCAAAGTGAGATCCTTAGGCGGAGCGTTCTGAACTAACCATGTACCAGACGGACCCTGCAACCAAAGAATCTTGTCGCCGTCTGACTCCTGGTAGGTATCACCGAGCTTCATGCCAGTGATACCGGCCAACGAAGCAGCAGGACCGTAGAAGTTGTGGTTCCGTGAAGCAGCAGGACCCCACGAAGCCGCAAAAGCATCAATAAGGTCAGAGTTCAGGTTGAGCTTATCGACATCGACAACCTCATCTGGGAGAACGGTCCCTGTCGACCCACCACCAGGCTTCACCAGGTTGAGGAATGTGGTAAACGCGCTCATCGACCCAGCTCCTTCATGCCCGCAGTGATCGTCATGACCTGGATCTTACCCTCGATCTCAGACATTATCGACCTGAGTACATCCTTGTCTGTCACATGCTTCTGGACTGCCTCAATCACGGTCAGGACCACCTGCTTCGCGTTCTGCACCTCCTGAGCCTGCGGGTTCCAACGCCCCGTCATCTCCAGGATCTTCTCGGCAGCCTTCTGGTCCCCGGCCTCGGCATTCGAGATGATCCGGTTCAGCGCCATCTGCTCAGCGTCCCCGAGGTTGAGCTCAGCCTGTTCCGACATGAGCTGCTTGAAGAGTGGGTTCCGCATCCACGCACGGTAGCGAGCCATAGAGATGCCGACAGTCGCGAGCTTGGCCTGCGTCGATCGTCCGTCCGCGGGGTTCTGGAGGATCTTCAGTGCCATCATCTGCTCGGACGTGAGGCCCTGCTTGGAGTCCCACTCGACACCTCTCAAGCTCAGCGCCTGTTTGATCTCCGCAGTGCCCATAGCTCGGGCGACGACAGCTCGGTCGAACTTGGCCCAGGAATCCGCGACTTCCTTTACAGTCGGGATGACCCCGTTGCGGCTGTAAAGGAGATCCACTGCCGCGACGATGTGGCGGAACATCTCAGGCTGGAAGCCCTCGGGCACAGGAGAGTGACGGACCCGGCCATCGCTGACGATCCGCAGCTCGCGATTCTCGACCTCGATCTCGCGATCGGTCACTTCAGCCTCCGAGCGAGTGCCTTGATCCCCCAGTAGGCCCCACAAACCAAGGCCACGAGGCAGTAAGCAACGAAGATCGGGTCACCGATGTCGTTGATGTACGGGTCCCAAATCATGCGGGCACCTTCTCGTGCCACTTCTGCTGAGCCTTGTCGAGGGCATCCACATGACCGTAGCCCATCTCTGTCAGGGCCGTGCGGATCGCCTCGGGCATCGTCTTCTGTCGCCCGTCTGCGTAGCGCTGCACGACGACATCCGCGACAGCTAGCGTCTGAGCCGTCTTTGACACCGAGCCGATACGCTGCACGATCCGTGCGAACGGGGTGATGCTGGGGTCATTCACGACACTGGCCGGGAGCTTCACCCGGTTCGTGACGCGGCGGTTCGAGATCCAGCGCTGATAGGCGAGGTCGACATCCAACGTCCCGTACGCCGCATCGAACTCGTCCTGGTCGATCCCGCGAGCTTGCCACTCGGACCAGAGAGCTCCGGAGATGCGGGAGGTGACGGACTGGAGTCGACCCTGAGCCAGCCGGGTCAGGAGGTTCTTGCCGAAGCCATGCTTGACCGCGAACTCGGTCCGACTGAGGCCGGTTCGATCGATCATAAAATCGCAGGGATTACGCATAGCTTCACTCTACCCTAGGATCACGCGCGTTCAACGGTGAAGAAGTTGGGCTTGTCAGTTCCCGGATGAAACCAGATGGTGTCTCCAGGGTCGACAGTTGTCATGCCGTTGCCGAATAGCGGTAGGTAGAGCCGCCCCTCGGTGGCGACGATCTCGCCCTGAGCCGATCTATCCTGGACCCACTGACGAACCTCAGCCCACGTCTCTCCTGTAAAGGTCACGCCCTCGGACGTGCCCTCGATGAGCTGTTCCATCACTTCCCCCTCTTTCGGTATTCGCGCATGTACTTCGCGTTGGCAGCTCGCGTCTCAGGTGTGTGGATCCCCCGCTTGTACTGCGAGACCAACGTACCGCCCAAGAGACGCTTCTTTTGCGGCAGGTGGCACGAGCAGAACTGCGAGCCCCCGCAGACCTCTTGGATCTGCGGGAGCTCCTTGATTGGCTCAAGCATCAGGTCGATGATGACCTGACGCCTCTGTGCGACAGGAATGGTCACTTGAAAATGGCTTTCCCTGCCCACATGAGAGCCTCTTCGAGGGCGGTCAGGGCGAGCGATTTCTCGCGGCTGTCCTGCACTGAGTCGTTGAGGTCGACGGCGATGGCGGCGACACGGGCGCGGAGTTCGGCCTGGAAGCCGAGCTGCGCCTCGGTGGGGATGTTGTCCTGGGCGATCATGAAGCGGTCGCGAACCTGCTCGCGGGGCTCGACGCCATTCGGTACGAGTGCCATGTCATTCTCCAATCAGAAGGGGTGGCTCTCGATTGAGAACCACCCCTTTAGGGTACGGATACCCTAGACCGATGTCAAGCTCTACTTGAGCACCTTGCGGAGCTCTTCGAGCGCACCCTCGATCTGGCCCACGTCGGTCGCGAGCACCTTGAAGGGCGGGTCACCGACCCAGCCGCGGAGCGACAGGGAGAGGACGGGACGACCGGCGTACTCGTCCACGGACATGATGACATCTCCCACGGAGACCGAAGCGGGGAGCTTCGTGTGGTCGATGTCGGCCAGCGGGTCGGCCTTGGTCGACTTCTTGGCGATGTCCTTCTGCTCGGTCACGCGACCGCCCGCATCGTGGGGCTCACCGGGCTGCGCGGCGCGGGTGACTTCGACACGTCCCTCGGGGACCGAGGCGTTGGCGTTCGGCACGTCGATGAACGTGTTGTCACCGGCACCGTCCTGCTCGACGGCATCCGTGTTCGGGTTGTTGCCGATGGTCGGGTCCGGGTTCATCTCGTCGCCCGGCTTCGAGACCTCTTCGGGAGCAGCGGCAGCTCCACCCGCGACGTTCCCGGTCGGGACGTTGTTCGGTCGGGTCGTCGCCTTCTTGGCCGGGGCCTTGGTCTCGGCCTTGGTCTTCTCGGCTTCGGCCACGGCGGCGTTTCCGTCGTTCTCGCCGTCGCTCTTGCTCAGTCCTGCGGGTGCAGCAGTCATGGTTTCTCCTTGGTTATTCCCCGTTAGGGTACTGGTACAGACTACAGGACGTACCTGGCCTGTTCCACAGTTTTAGGGTAACGAGCTGTAAAGAGCTACCCTAGTCTGTGGGTTTGGGTGACCGTGAAGCCTCCACCGCTTCGAGAACGACGGAAACCCGCAGCGAGAATCGCGTCAGCCTCTCCTTGACATGCGGAGCAGAATGGGGGCGCGCTTGCGCATGAACCGCACGAATTGAAGTCGGCTATCAGAATGGCCAGCGCTTCGCGTTCGTCGGGTGCGGTCGGGCTAACACCACCAGCCGAGAGCGTCGAGGGATCTTCATCGCCCACCGCGCCCAGATCGCGGCCACAGTCCGCACAGAAGCGGTATCGTCCGTTCGCCGTCTCGGCCCAATTCAGGTGCTCGCATTCCATCAGCTCTCTCCGTTCTTCGGTCGGACATCAGGGGGCGGAACGGGCAAATCACCTAGATCCGTCATGTGCGACTGGCAGGCGGGGCAAGTCGTCTCCCGACGCAGTTCCGTTTGACGCTCGGGGTAACGCTGATCTGCGATGTAGTCGCAGGGCGCGAAGTACGAGCCGTACGGGATGAAGTGGACAGGCTCAGGCATCACTCGCCGCCGATCTGCTCGCGTGTGGCTTCGGGGTTGTCCTGCGGGACAGGAACAGCAGGACCAGACAGAAGTTCAATGACCTCTTGCCCAGAGGCGTTGCGGGCTTCTATCCAATCGAGGCCCCGCCAGTGTGCGAACAGGCATGCCATCTCGTCAGCCCAGAGTTTCACCGCTTCGATCCGTGCGTCCCGGTCAGCGAGAGCGTCGATGTACGTCACGCACGCCTTCCCGAGAGCGAGGATCTGACGGTCCCGGTCAGCGACCTCGGCTCGGAGTGTGGTGATCTCGTCCAACAGGGCCAACACCACAGTCGGACGGAGTGCGGCTATCAGGTCATCCGCCTCCCGCCACAAGCCGACACCTTCGGCATCCGGCCAGTCGTACTGAACCGGGTCGGTCCACGCGATCGGGTCTAGCGCTTTCTCGGCTAGTGCCCGCAACCCCTCCAGGTCCGTCATCGTGCGTACCGCCGCCACGTCAGGAGCGCACCGATCGACAGCAGTACAGCGCCGACGATGATCCACTCGACAGGTAGGCCCGAGCCAGTGAGCACCAGCACGTCCCCTGGGATGGACCGGTCATCAATCAGCGGCGGGTGCCAGAGCGTAGGCGGGTTGTTCGAGCAGAATGCGGGCTGCACGTAGAAGTCAGCCGGGGGACAGGTCAAACCATCCATGAAGGTCTCCAATCGTTAGGGTACTAGCGAGCTGTACCTCATCAGTTTAGGGTAGCGGCCAGGATCCGTCAAGACGACAGCAGAAAGACCCTGGACCACTGAGGGATCAATCTCAGCGTGGTCGGCCAGGGTCTCTGCACTCCTCCGCTTCTGGAGAGAAGGATGCCCACGGCTTAGCGATCCCGCGGGCCTCCGAGGAGTAGTCATAGGGTAGCACGTAAAAAGCCCCCTGCCCAGCGGCCCCACGATTCGCAGGAAGTCCAACTGGTGCAGGGGGCCTGCAAACCTCACTGATGCGCAGCTCGGTAGTAATAGGGTAGCACACCTCTGGGGTTGTGTATAGCACTTAGGGTAGCTGGGGGTACCAGATCTCCCGATAGCACTCTTAGGGTAGGACAGGGGTGTGAAACCTGCGGAAGCACCAGTTCAAATGGAAGATGCGCGCTGATCCTTTACAAGATGGTTGTCTATACCTGTCGCCAACAAGGGCGACCTGTAAAGGGAGACACCTCATGTTTAGCTACTACGACGACCTGAATCAGATCAAGGCAGCAGGCTTGGAGTACGCAACCAACGGCATTGCAGCAGGCGAGACTGATCCCATCGAGTCGCCATTCTCAGGCGAGTGGGCTGTCGGATTGACAGGGCAGGACGTACTGGACGCAGCAGGTATTGATGCCACGTTCAACGAGCTTGAGGACTTCGAGCAGACTGACGTACTCGACTACTGGGAGGACGGATACAACTCAGCATCGTGGCCCATGTGAGTGTGTGGCCGGGGGATGAGGCAGGCTCCCGACCATTCAGGCCCGGCACCTCTGGGGAGAGGTGACCGGGCCATTCAGGGCCGCATGGAGGAATCAAATGGACAATCCGCGCCACCCTTTACAGAGTGTCAGTCTGTAAAGGTAATCAACCACCCGAGGGACGGAGACACCCCCATGCGTAAGCTCGCACACATCGAAGCTCAGCGGCGGCACTATGCCAGGTACGAGCGGATGTCTCGTATCGGCAAGTGGTGGCATCGCCTCAATTGTATGAGCACATCCCACTGATCGACCACTCAAGAGAGAAGAGACCCCCCCATGTACGTATATACAGTGACGATCGGTCGCAACGTCGGAGACATCCCGATGCGTGACATCGCATGGTCCACGTTCGAGGATCAGATCAATGCACTCATGGCCAGCTATGTCGAGAATGGCAGCGTGGTCGAGATGCACTCGGGAACGGGAGGCTGGAATGGCGTCAGCGAAGACAGCACCAAGGTCACGCTTATCACTGAGCACCCGTTGACGGATCGGAAGCTGGCAGACCTGAAGCGTGGACTGGCCTATTACGCGGCGCAGTACACGCAGGACGCCATCGCACTCACCATCGGACAGAGCGAGCTCATCACCGCGTGAGAGAGGAGGGACAGCAAGGCCCGTCTGGGGAGGCGGGCTCTTGTCCCGCATGGAGGAATCAAATGGACTATCCGCACGCTCTTCCAGCGCCTGTAAAGATCGTCATATCAGCCAAGCACGAACTGATCGGATCCCCCCAGGGGCTCTCCAAGGGTCGGACATGCTTGGCAGACAGCACGAAAGCGAACCGCTTTTACAGTCCGCTCGCATCGAGCGTACTGTAAAAGTCACTCAAAAGCAATACCCTACGGGAAGAATGGAGGCCCATCATGGGCACAGAAAACAACGAGGGCAGACCGGTCTCTGGAGTGCCTGGAGTGTCTGAGCACCCTATCCGGCTCCTGATCCACCCTGAGCAGGACACAGCCCGCTACGAAGCTATAAGCAAAGCTCTGCGTGACGCTGTGCGTGATTACCCAGAGACGTTCACAGTCTCGGTGGGAGAGCTGAACACGGTCGACCACGTTGGCTATCACGATGACCTGCGTTCGTCTGTCGTCTTCGCTCAGGAGTACGGCACGCAATACAAGCGCCTAACGATCCGACCGGCCCTGCACCCTGTATTCGCTGAGCTCCTCCGGATCGCTATAGCCCTCCCTTGAGGCGGCGGACACCCGCAGGGTGACCGTCCGCCAGACTCACCTGGTCCCCTGTCGGCACACAAAAGCGCCTATGCGGATGACCTTTTTCAAGTCCAATCTCACATACGCGCTGTAGGGCAGCGTATGAGAGATTTATAGCCCTGTCAACTCATGCAAGTCTGTACCCAAGTGCTCACTTGTGCTCTGACCTGGGATTTATTGGGTTAGATTGTGCAAGTGTATTGGCACTTGACAATGCAGGGTGTATTGGCACTTGACAAGTAATGCTTTAGTACCCTAGATTTACCCTAAGTAACCCACCCACCGACCTCAGAGCAAATGGAGATTCTCATGGTCAAGAAAGTCAGCAACCGATCCGTCCCCGACTACGCACAGTTCGGCCACGATGTCGACGGCTACGGCGCAATGTGGACACGTTCCACGCCTATGGGCTACCGACGCGGAGACTACCGACGCGGAGGCTACCGAGTAGGCTACCTGCCTCACCGACTCGCACAGATTCTGTCGGCACGCGCAGACTCGATCGTCCAGGTGATCTACTCGTACGGCACGCCCATCGCATGGCTCGACGCTGGTGCGTGGGTCGTCCCCGACGTTCGATACAGCGGCACCACAGGCAAGCATCAGGGCTACCTCTGGCCCCTTGCGGGGCGACTCGATATCCCTGCTGATGTGTCGATCACGGGCTACCTTCGCATCCTCAACGGTCAGGACCGCTACTCACACGGTCGACTGACCTCCCCTGCCGCCACCTCACCCCTTTTCCGCTAGTCACACCCAGCCCCACGATTAGGAGATCATCATGGCTGATTCAACCCGCACCTACGCGGCTCGCACGGCATCGAACACGTCCCGCATGGAAGTACGTCAGCGCGAGGCACAAGCCCGCCTGTCGGACCTCGCATTCGCTCGGTTCGTCGCTGAGCACAACGCACGACAGGCCGCTCCTTTCGAGCCCGCACGACAGGCGGTGCGCTGATGCTCGGCATCTCGACAGACTACGAATACAGCTCGACGCACAAGCGTCAGCGCCTTGTCATCTGGTCTGGTTCATTCTTCGGGACGTTAGAGGGTGATGCGCTCAGCCTTAAGGATGGGTTCATGGTCACCACGTACAGCGGCGACAAGGTGCGAGTCACCTGCCCACCCGTCCGCAATGAGAGCACGTACCGTCAAGTGGACGATGCCATCTCAGCGGCGCTTGATGCTCACCACGTAGCTCGCGGTGATTTCCAGGTGGTGTCGGCATGAGCACCATGATCGAAGCATCGGCACCAACCGACATCGCTGGACGCTACGCGCTCCAGATTCAGCGCGAGAACTTCGCCAAGCTCGAAGCTCGCATGTGGATCTCGACGGATGCGACAGCTCTTCGCATCCCGAACAAAGCCATGCTGTCGCCGCGACGCATTGCTCGACTCCTCCAGACGGAGCGCGGTCTCAAGGGCACTATCGCGACCCCCATCGCAGACATGACCTACAAGCTCATGCGCGATTGGCGCTACGAGGGTTTCCCGGACCTCAACTACACGCAACCCTTTACAGGCACTGTAGGGTTCTGGAACGTCATGCTCACCTACGGGGAGGCCCGCTGATGTTCGCCAGCAAGACGCCCCGCGATCACGTCCAGCACAACAAGCCCAACCCGATCTTGCTAGCTGCCCGCAATGCGCCCGAATATCTTCGCGATGACAATATTGCTTGGTTCGACTGGGCGAACATTGCCGCATGGGATGAGTCAAAAGACTACGACGAATGGTGCGCTATCGAAGACCATGCCTATCGAGTTCTTGATCGGCTCATATCATGATGCGCCGCTGGGTTGAGCTGGACCTGGACGAGATCGACCTCCTCGCACTCACCTCGAATGGAGAAAACGCATGAGCACTCGTGAAGACCGAGAATGGGACGAGCAGCAGGACCGCATCGCTGACGACCAGGAGGCGCGCGTGAACGCATCGCTCCTGCATCCCGAGCTCACCCGCGAATTGCACGACACGATCTGGGATGCCAAGAAGACCGACGTGGACCTCGCAGAGCTGGACGATCAGGTTCAGAGCGCCGCTGAGGGTTTCGACACCGCACACGGGTTCTTTCCGAACCTCGCTCGGGTTGGCTATGCGCAGCAGGCTGTCATCGACACCGTGCTGGAGCAATACGGGATCGACCCCGAGTGATGGACCCGTTCTGGCTCATCGCCGCTGCCCTCTGCCTCACGTTCCTAGCCGGTGTTGGCTATGAGCACTACCGAAACCTCAAGGATCAGGAGAAGAAATGAGCACCACAATCGCAGGAAATCCCAAGCTCTTCGGCAACATGCCGCGTCCCGGTGCTGGTCGCTTCTGGCACCTCGCACACGAGCCGCTCAAGAAGACGCCCGTCCGCATCGAACTGCGCCAGAAGCTCATCAAGGGCAGTGAGGTCGTGCTCAGTATGAGCACCATCGTCGCTCGCGACTACACAGTCGCGGATGAGGAGGCCATCATCGAGAAGGCGAAGGAGATCCTGGCCCGAGCTGGTCGGGTGGATGAGGTCGTCGGGATCTATACGTGAACGCCGAGGAGGCTGTGGCCCGAGCCCTCAAACACGAGCCGCAGACCATGCGGCAGCTCGTGGGGGCGACAGGCTACACGCGCAACACGGTGCGTCTGGCCCTGGAGCGCAACCAGGCCCGACAGGTCCCGAACTCCTGGCCACCGGAGTACACTCTGGAACTGCCGGAAGAGGTCGTCATCATCCCGCCCTCTGTCGAACCGCTGGAGATCCCGGTCGATGAGGTTGGCCCGCGCTGGCAACAGGGCGTGACCAAGCTCGCGAAGGAGATCGTCGCTATCGACCTGGAGACCTTGGACCTCGCAGACGCGATCAAAGCTCTGGAGGTGGAGGCAGCTTCCCTCCTGGGAGTGCTCGAAGCTCTACGGTCTGTAAAGGACGGCCCCGACTGGCGTCAGCAGATCGGTTTTCCCCCTTGACACTGCTACCCTAAACGGTAGACTGTCTGTAAAGACACGCCCACAAACATTCTGTAAAGGAGATCCTCATGGACATCAAGATCGGTCAGACCTGGCGAGACAAGGACAAGCGCCGTCCGAAGCAGGGCGTCATCAGCGATCTCACTGACACGCATGTCGTCGTGATGTTCAGCGACGACATCGCCAAGGAGTACGCCCGCGATCGATTCACCAAGCGCTGGGAGCTGGTCGAGGATGTCAAGGCCAAGCCCGCCGCACCGAAGCACAAGACGCGCGAACAGTGGCTCCAGGCCGCGGTCAAGGAGCTCACAGCCAAGGTGTTCAAGCCCGCCAAGCTGGAAGTCCCCGAGGTCCGCGTGAGCGTGGGCTGGCCGGGTGGAAGAGGCAAGAAGCAGGGCGTCGTCGGCCAGTGCTTCGCCACGTCCAACGCTGACGACAACGTGGCTCAGATCTTCGTCTCGCC